>SL_3KL_010_SEDDRAFT_10005144_pt1 | contig 11777 bp, 5 predicted proteins | sample SodLakKL_010_SED_2_FD_10381 | JGI IMG/M metagenome (IMG submission 10381)
ACTATTCAAGGATACTTTTGAAAGACCCACTCCGATCCTCATATACAGAAACCATCCCGAATTTCAGCAAACTACCGCTATTTCCGGAACCATAGGTATTGGGACTCTCGGCGTTGCCGAAGCTTTGAAAAACAGGGTGGTGATGCCTATACTTGAGAGCAATGCACAAACCGACCATGTTCTCGCCCATGAGCTGGTGCACGTTTTTCACTTTCGCGCGCTACAAAATGATGACACCCTTTCTCTTGCTTCNCTCCGGAATCTTCCTCTNTGGCTGGTGGAAGGTATGGCAGAGTATTTTTCCATCGGAAGCGTTGATGCGCACACCGCAATGATCATGCGTGATGCAATCATCAAAAATGATTTTCCCACATTGCGCGACATGACAAGAGATTATTCTTACAATCCTTACCGTTATGGACATGCATTTGTTGCTTTTGTGGGCCGAAAATGGGGTGATGATCTCATTGTGCCGTTGTATCGTCAAACCGCGCTGCGAGGTTACGAAAGGGCGATTGAAAAGGTGTTGGGCCTGAATGCCAATATTGTTTCAGATCTTTGGAGAAGTGCAACAGATGTTCATGTTCGGTCTCTTCTGAGAGATCCGGATATGCTCGTGCCGCGTGGTCAGGTGCTGATGGATGCAAATAATGCAGGAAACATAAATATATCTCCGTCTTTGAGTCCCGATGGAAACCATATTGCGTTCTTTTCTGAAAAAGATTTGTTTTCTATTGACCTGTTTCTCGCCGATGCCCAAACCGGAAGAGTTATAAGGACTCTTTCGAGTTCCACCAGAGGGATGGACATAGATGCATTCAATTTCTTTGAATCTGTTGGGACATGGTCGCCAGATGGAAGCGAATTTGTTCATGTTTCCGTTAAACGGGGGCAAAACCAACTGGTAATTGTGGACGTGAACAGGCCTCGCCGCGCAAGGCATATCCCTATAGAGGGTGTCCCTGCGCTGAATAATCCGGCATGGTCGCCGGATGGACGGTATATGGTTTTTTCCGGTTTGAAGGATGGTGTCGGCAATTTGTTTAAACTCGATATGGAAACCAATACCGTTGAAAATCTTACCAACGATCGCTATTCATATATTCACCCCAGCTGGTCGCCCGATGGTCGGTACGTGACCTTTGCCACAGATTTGTTACCAGTGAAATACAACCCGGATACCTTAAGCTATAGTTTTTATATTGGCTATATGGATATGCAAAGTCCGAATCGGGAGATTACGGTTCTGGACATTTTCCCATCTGCAGATAATCTCAATCCTGTTTTTGATCATGAACAGAAAGGGATTTATTTCCTTTCCAACCGTGATGGCTATCGTAATTTGTACCATTACTTGCTGGAGGAACAAAAAGTATTTCAATTAACTGATTATTTCACGGGTATCAGCGGAATAACTCATCAGTCACCTGCCATATCAGTAGCCAGAAATACGGGACAGCTTGCTTACAGCTATTTTTTCGAAGGTAACTACACCATATTCAAGGCAGACCCTTCTGATTTTGAAAGAATTGAGGTAAACCCCTTTGAAGTGGATATGACAGCGGCCACTTTGGCACCGGTTAACAGGCTTACCGAACCGGTGGTTGATAGTTTTATGACCGATCATACCCGGTTGAGCGTTTTTCCGCCTGATTCTTTCCAGGTAACAGAATTCAGATCACAGTTTGGTTTAAGCTTCATTGGTTCCAGTGGGATAGGTATTGCGAGCAACAGGTTTGGCACGGGTGCGGCCGGTGGTGTTGCTATGATGTTTAGCGATATTGTGGGTAACCATCAGTTATTTAGTACGTTGGCAGTAAATGGTGACATTATTGATTTCGGCGGACAGATCGGATACCTGAACCAGCGCAATCGCATAAACTGGGGTGGAAGCGTATCACATACTCCGTTTACTTCTGCCAATTTTGTTCAGAGAATTGCAACCGATAACCAGGGAAATCCATTCAGGGATTTTCAGTTTATTGTTCAGCGGACCTTTGAAACACAGTTTGGGTTGTTTGCTTTTTATCCTATCTCTGTATCACGCAGGGTAGAAGTAAGCGCAAGCCAGGCCTGGTACTATTTCCGAAGAGATATTTTCCATACGTATTATGATCAGTTTGGCTCATTAATAGGGAGGGAACGATCACGGGGAGAAACGCCTGATGGGTTTAACTTACAAAGGGTCGGAATAGGTTATGTGGGTGATAATTCATTTTTCGGCATGGCATCACCATTGACCGGACAACGTTATCGTTTCAGTGCTGAACAATTACTCGGTGCTCTGAGTATGACCACACTCACAGCCGATTACAGAAGATATTGGTTTCCAAGGCCTGTTAGCGTGGCTTTTAGGGCAACCCATATTGGCAGATACGGAAGTGATGCAAAAAACAGTCTTTTTTATCCCCTTTTTCTCGGTCATCCGGGCTTTATGAGGGGTTATGATTACAATTCTCTTTTCCGTATGCGTGAAAAAATTTACGAAGAAGGAGGGAGCTTCAGCTTTGAGAAATTACAGGGAACAAGAATGTTTGTGGGCGGACTGGAGTTAAGAATGCCATTTACAGGGCCGGAGCGATTGGCCCTGATAGCAAGCCGTTTATTCTTTACGGAGCTGAACTGGTACTTTGATGCCGGTTTGGCATGGAATGATGCTTCCAGTATAACGTTTAATACGGATAAAATGAGCGGTGATAATCGCTTCCCGGTTTTTAGTACAGGCCCCTCACTAAGAATTAATTTATTGGGTGCTTTAATTCTGGAACCGTTTTATGCCTTCCCTTTTTCTTTGAATGAACGCTGGCCCGGCGTTTGGGGAGTGAACTTCTGGCCCGGCTGGTAAAGAATCTTTTTTATGGTATGAAAAAACCGGTATGCATAATTGCTGCCGGTTTTTTTTATTGTTAGTTCCCAGTAATCACTGAGGCTCCATTATTTATGCTTTGAGATCGATTACTGCAACTGTTAACACCGGGTATTGCTGCAATCACTTGCGAACTGGTAAAAATAAATCTCATTTATCCGCAGCACATCGGAATACATTACAGACTTTTCTAATGAATTTCTAATAAAAACCTAATTAAATTCTAATAATCCCTGACAATCATGTTGTTAATTTTGCGGTGCATTTATGATGACCTGCAAATGCTGCTATTCCGGCTGAAATTTTTGCGCATACAAATAAAGACCAGACCATGGAGAAGGCAAGGGGCAAATTGTACGGTTCTTCAGGGTATTACATTTGTCGGATGGGAAGTTTTAAGGCGGGAAACTGACCAGGGCTTACATATTTTTTGGAAAACACAATAATTTGTTTAATCGGTCAATAACATGGAGGTAAATGATAAAATACTGGAATGGTTAGATTTACTTTCTGACAAAAGTAAAGCCAGGGAGTTGATTCCTGTATTGCAGAAAATGCCCTTAGCCGAGGTGGGAGAAATACTGCAGGAGCTCTCAAACGAAGACCTGCTTGACATTCTTCCTTTGTTCACGCCTGAACAACAGGGGCAGATCGTTTCGGAATTTGATATAACCCGTCAGCTCAACCTGTTTCAACATACCAGTCGTAAGTGGTTTGCGCGTGTTTACGAAAACATGGTGTCAGACATTCGTGCCGACCTTTTTCAGCATTTTACCGAACAGGAAAAAATTTCCTTGTTACCTTACCTGTCCAAAGCCACCAGGGAAGATGTACTGAAGCTCAGTTCTTACGAGCCTGATTCGGCCGGGGGTATTATGAGCACCGACTTTGCCACTGTTCGTGAAAATCGCACCTGTGCCCAGGCGATTGATAAGGTACGCAGTGATGCTCCATCTAAAATGGTTTACTATATCTATGCCGTTGATAACGAAATGAAGCTCAAGGGTTTTCTTACCATTAAAGACCTGATCCTTGCCGGTACCGATACGCCGGTGTCAGATATCATGTACACCGAATTTGCATATGCCACCCTAAATGAAGACCGTGAATCTGTGGCAAAGAAGATAGAAAAGTACGATCTGGTTGCCATCCCGGTTGTAAACGATCAGAACCAGCTGATGGGTATTGTTCACCATGATGATGCCATTGAGGTGATCCGTGCCGAGCAAACAGAGGATATGGAGAAATTCATGGGGATTATCCCCGGCAGCGAAATCCTCAATTACACCCAAACCTCCGTGATCGGCCATTTTCGGAAAAGAGTTGTTTGGTTATCCTCACTCGCTGTTATCGGGCTCATTTCAGGAATCATCATCCATGCTTATGAAGAAGCCCTTTCTGCACTGATCATTCTTGCTCTTTACATGCCCATGGTGGCCGATACCGGCGGCAATACCGGCAGCCAGGCGGCTACAGTTGTCATTCGAGCCCTTGCGCTGGGCCAGATCACCGTAAAAAACTGGTTTTCTATTTTGTTTAAAGAAGCCCGTGTGTCCATTTTATTGGCGGGCGTACTTGGATTGATAGCGTTTGGTAAGATTTTATTTTTATCGTGGGAAACCGATGTACCGGATGAGTTCGGTCTTTTCTATGTGGCAATAGGTATCTCGGCAGCCTTGTCGTTGCAGGTCATTACTGCAACTATTTTGGGTGCCGCCCTTCCCCTGATCGTAAAACGCTTTGGCGGTGACCCCGCTGTGGCTGCCAGCCCTGCCATAACAACCATGGTTGACATAACCGGCTTGCTGATCTATTTCGGCATAGCTACACTCATGTTCTTTTAACTGATTATAAATCGCACACATTAACTTAAAGCAATGATAATGGAAAAGAAAACGAAAAATGCAGCACGAAACCGCAACATTATTCTTGGGTTTGTAATTCTGCTGCTCCTTGTGGTGGTTATTGTACCGCAATTGAGGAAGGTTCAGGTGGTTGAAGAAGCTCCGCCACAGTACATCCGGTCCAACGGTTATGTCTTTATTCCGGAAGAATCCCCATTGCGCCAGAGGATTACTGTAGGAGAAGTTGATACGGCTACCATTCGCAGGCAGGTATCTGCTCCTGCCAGTGTTGAAGCTATGCCTGCAAAAAGGGCAAATATTTTCCCGCCGGCGGGGGGGCGCATTGTACAGCTCTTTGTAAACATGGGACAGAGCGTTCGGGCCGGACAACCCCTTTTCGAAATCTATTCACCCGAAATGGCGGAGGTGCAAACTGAATTTATAAGTGCCAGAAGTGCCCTTGCACAGGCAGATCGGGAATTACGCCGGCGCGAAGAATTACATAGGAGAGGCATTGCCCCGCTGCGTGAACTTGAAGAAGCTCAAACTGAATTTGAAATCGCCCAAAGCGAAATGGAGGGCGCTGCCCTGCTGCTCCGCATCATGGGTATGGATGAGGCTGATCTGGGGAAAGCACTGGTTGTTCGCTCACCAATAAACGGTAGAGTGGTGGACCTTGCCGTGGCACCCGGTGAGTTTATTGCTGAACCTGAAGAGCCGTTGATGATCATTGCCGACCTGAGTACCGTATGGGTTACGGCCAATATCCAGGAAAAAGACATCCGTTTTGTTGAACCCGGAGCAGATGTGGTGGCGCGGTTCTCAGCCTATCCGGGAGAAACATGGGAAGGTACCGTACTTTTTGTAAGCGATATCCTGGACCAGGAAACCCGTACCACCCGCGTGAGGATTGAATTTGAAAACCAGGATAATAAGCTGAAGCCGGGCATGTTTGCCTCTGTAAATTTTCTGTCAAAACCCGCACCTGCAATAGTTCTTTCTCCCAGGGCAGTTTTGCAAAGGCGCGACTATAGTTATGTGTATATCGAAACCGAACCATTTACATTTGAAGTGCGGCAGGTACGCATCGGAGAACTCATCGATGATCAATTAGTGATCCTCGAAGGGCTTACCCGGGGAGAAAGGGTGATAACGGATAATGCAGTGATGCTTCCATAAAGTTGAACTGGGATCTGAGAGCTGAGAGCTGAGAACTGAGATCTGAGAGCTGAGAGCTGAGAACTGGGAACTGGGAACTGGGAACTGGGAACTGGGAACTGGGAACTGAGAGCTGAGAGCTGAGAGCTGAGAGCTGAGATCTGAGAGCTGAGAGCTTAGAACTGAGAACTGAGATCTGAGATGTATGGATTACGAAGCAGAATTCAACGAATTAATCAATTAACATATTAATAAACACCGACCATGTTCATAGAAAAATTTATACGATTTTGTTTGTCCCGGCGCGGTATAATGACGGCATTGTTTCTTTTGCTGGGTGTTTTCGGATACTACTCATTCACACAGCTTGAGATTGATGCTTATCCGGATATTGCCGATGTTACAACAATGGTGGTTACCCAGTGGCCCGGTCATGCTGCAGAAACCGTGGAGGAACAGGTGACCATTCCTCTGGAAAGAGAACTCAATGGCACACCGGGTTTGATGGTCATGCGCTCAAAAAGCACCTTTGGTTTGTCCCTAATAACATTGGTGTTTGCTGATGGGATGGACGATTATTTTGCGCGCCAGCTGGTGCGTGAACGGCTATTGGAAGCCGAATTGCCCGAAGGTGCTGAGCCGGAGCTGGAACCACTTACCAGTCCGACCGGTGAGATTTTCCGCTATACACTGCACTCCGATATTTACAGCCAGCGTGAGTTGCGGGAGCTCCAGGAGTGGGTGGTAATCCCCAAGCTGAGAGAAATATTTGGTGTGGCGGAAGTGGTAAGCCATGGGGGAGAAACGACACAATTTCAGGCTGAGATTAATCCTGAAATGCTTTTAAAATATGGCCTTTCCCTGGATGATGTGATCGAAGCCGTTGAGGATAACAACTCCAATGCCGGAGGTGGTCGCGTGGTACGCGGTGATCTGGCTTATGTGATCCGCGGAATTGGGCTTGTACGATCACTGGAAGACTTAGGGAATGTAGTGGTAGCGTCTGTTGAAGGCACACCTGTTTACCTGCGCGATCTGGGCGAACTCAAATTGGGAGCCATGGAGCGCAATGGTATGCTTGGGCGCGACGATGAAGACGACCTGGTGCAGGGAATCATTGTTTTACTGCGTCATGAAGATCCTTCGCCTGTGCTCGCAGGGGTAAATGCCATGGTTGATGAACTCAACCGCAGCATTTTGCCTGACGGTGTATGGATCGACGTGTATTACGACCGGACCGAACTGATCGAAACCACAACCCGTGCGGTTTCTTTTACACTGATGCAGGGAATTGCCCTCGTCGTATTGATCCTGTTATTATTTATGGGAAGTGTCAAATCTGCGCTTATCGTAGCCATCGTCATTCCATTTGCCATGCTGGTTGCCTTTGCGCTGATGTACCTGACCAATATTCCGGCCAACCTGCTTTCACTGGGAGCCTTGAGTTTTGGAATATTGGTAGATGCCGCTATTGTTATCGTCGAAGCTTTACAGGCCCGGCGTGAAGAGAATCCAACAGAGAATTTTACAGAAGAAAGGGTGGCCGATAGCACGCTCAGAGTGGCACGTCCGATTTTCTTTTCTGTATTGATTATCATTGCTGCCCACTTCCCACTGTTTGCATTTGAACGCATAGAAGCCAAATTCTTTATCCCGATGGCCTACACGGTTGCCTTTGCACTGGGTGGTGCCTTGTTGTTTTCACTGTCAGTAATTCCCGGCCTGATGTTATGGGCATACAGCAAACCTTCCAGGGTATTTGTCAATAAGCCCATGGAATGGCTCAAAAGAAAATACGGGAACATGATGTCATTTCTTTTGGATTTCCCGCGCTTTGCCATCATCCCGGCAGCACTGGCAGTCTTGCTTACTGTTTTTGTGTTCCAGCGGATCGGCCGTGAGTTTTTGCCATATATTGACGAAGGCTCTATCTGGCTTCAGGTTAAACTTCCTGCTGGCATTTCATTGGAAAAAGGCACTGAAATGGCTGCCGAACTTCGGCAGGTTGCCAGGGAGTTCCCAGAAGTAAAAACCGTTGTAACGCAGCTGGGACGAAACGATGACGGTACCGACCCTTTTACCCCATCGCACATTGAATCCATGGTTGTATTGCATCCATATAACACCTGGCGTCCGCGGAGGAGCAAACTGGATCTGATCGATGAAATGGATTTGCGGTTTCGGGAAATACCGGGCATGACAGTAGGTTTTTCGCAGCCCATGATCGATGGGGTGAATGACAAGGTGGCAGGTGCCCACTCCGAGCTGGTGGTAAAGGTGTTTGGTGAGGATGTTGCTGAAACGCGTCGTATTGCAGAGGATATTTTGCGAACCCTTGAAGGGGTAGAGGGGGCCGTTGACCTTGCCCTTGACCAGGAACCCCCCCTTCCGCAAATGGAAATTGTGGTTGACAGGGATGCTGCTGCGCGCTTCGGGGTTAATGTCTCTCAAATATCAGACCTTATCGAAGTAGGTATCGGAGGAAGAGCTGTATCTGAGATATTCCTGGGTCAGCGGCGTTATGATGTGATTCTTCGTTTTCCGGAGGAGGCACGAAACTCCCCTGAAAAGATCGGAAACCTGCAACTGGTAACATCTGACGGAGCTTTTATTGCCCTTTCCCAGGTTGCTGAAATAGTGAATACGGTAGGGGAGAGCACCATTTCCCGCGAAATGAACCAGCGTCACAGTACAGTAAAGCTGAACCTGAGGGGACGCCACTTTTCACATTTTATTACCGATGCCCAAAGAGCCATTGAAGAGAACGTGATTTATGATACAGAGAAGTTCAATATTGAATGGGGTGGCTTGTTCGAAAACAAGGAAAGGGCTGAGGGAAGAGCACTGATCATCGTTGCTATGGTACTCGGCATCATTTTCCTGCTGCTGTATGCCGAGTTTGGCACCGTCAGACACCCGCTTGTGATCCTTTCTTCATTGCCACTTGCCATGCTTGGCGGCTTGCTGGCACTGCAGTTCAGGGATATGACCGTGAATGTTGCCAGTATAGTTGGTTTTATTGCTCTTTCCGGTCTTGCAGTGCAAAACGGGGTGATCCTTATCTCTAATCTTAACAGGGTGAAGAAAAAAGATTTGAGCCGTCCGTTAAAAGAATCTGTTATCCTGGGCGCTACGCAACGACTCAGACCTGTATTGATAACGGCTATGACGACCTTGTTTGGTGTTCTGCCCGCTGCATTTGCATTCGGCGTAGGAAGCGATATTCAAAGACCGCTTACAACTGTTGTGATGGGAGGTCTTTTCACGGCAACCATTCTTACCATGATCATTCTTCCGGTAGTATATTATCTTGTTGAAAGGAAAGTGAAGAATCAAAGATGAAACGCCCATGACAGGATTTTTGACACAGAGGGGGATGATTGTGGGAGGTGAGAGGTGGGATCTGAGAGCTGGGAGCTGAGAGCTGGGAGCTGAGAGCTGGGAGCTGAGAGCTGGGAGCTGAGAGCTGGGAGCTGAGACTTTAGAGACTTAAGGGACTTAAGAGACTTAAGGGAAGAGTAAGAAGTAGGTAAGCAGTAGCTTTGCGGGCTTATCTTTTTTTGCGGTCTTTGCGTGAAACATTTTATTCCTCGCAAAGGACGCAAAAGTTAAATCACGCAAAAAGCGCAAAGAAAGGCTATATTATGCATTCGCAGCAGCTAAGAGAGGATTTGCGATGTTAAACGAAACGCCCTGAAAGGGCAATTTAATTCAGCCCAGTGGCAACGCCCTGGGTTAAATGCGGACAACACCCCGCCAGCGCCCTGAAAAGGGCAGCTTAAACACAAGCCCAAAGAGTTAAATAACATATAGTTACAAGATCATAACCATGTGAAAAATGAACCCCTTTTAAACTCAATATCAATGAAAACAAAAAAGTATATATTGACAGGTTTCTTACTCATACTAATGACCGTTGCAGGAGTATCGGCAGAGCGCAATATTCGCGAAATAAGCTTTGATGAATTTTTCCAGACCGTACTCACTCAAAATCTGGAACTTATCATTGAACAATACAATGTTTCAATCGCAGAGGCAGCTCTGGCTGCCGCCCGGGTTTTTGAAGATCCGGAGCTGGAAATGATCTTCCCGGTTTTTGACGAAGATGAGTTCTCCGGGTTTCCGCGCAACATTGAGTTTGAGCTGGAAGTACCCATAGAGCTTTTCGGAAAGCGTCGCAACCGGATACGCCAGGCCCGTGCCGAGAAGTTTGCTGCACAAGCCGGTCTTGATGATTTTCTTCGTTACCTTCGGGCTGATGCTGCCAACACCTATATCGATGTTCTTCTCAACCAATTGATGCTTGAGCGGATGAATCTGAATCTGGAACAACTCAACCAGTTGTTGGAGGTAAATCAGGCTTTGTTTGAAGTGGGTGAAGTCGGAGAAATTGATGTGTTGCAAACACGGGTGGAAGTTCGACTTTTCCAGGCTGAAACAATGGATGCGAGAATGGAATTTTCTGAGCTTATGGGAGAGGTTTTCTTTTTAATGGGAGGGGTTTCTGCCGACTCACTGGTTTTTACGGGAAACATTCCCAGCACCTCCCCGGTAGTCAATTTTGAGCAGTTGAAAGAGAGAGCACTGGATCAAAGGTCAGATATTATCCTGGCCCGTCGCAACCTAGAAGCTTCTGAGTTTGCCATGCGTCTCGCACGTTCCGAGCGCTTTCCCGATATCAGCCTGATTTTCGGCTATCACAATGAAGAAGCTGTGAGGCCGGGGCCGGGTTTTTCAGCTGTCTATGGAGGTTTAATCATTCCACTGCAGTTTTCTGGCTTTAACAGCGGTGAGTTCAGGATGAGCAGGGTGGAGATGGAGCAAGCCAGAACAGAGCTTCAGGCTGTAACCCTTGACGTGGAAGCGGGTTTACTCTCGGCATGGGAAAAATTACAGCTCATGATGCAAAAGCGAATGCTCTTTACCGAAACCATCCTTGAAGATGCCGAAAGAGTCAGGGATGCAATCGTATTCAGCTATCAACAGGGAGATGTATCCTTGCTGGAAGTTCTGGAAGCACAAAGTACACTAAATGAAGTATTTATCAATTATTATGAAACCCAGGCACAATTTGCCAACACCTTGGTTGAATTGTCCAAAGAAGCCGGAGACTGGCTGGTAGATTTTGGAAACTAAATATGATAATACCACAGTCAGGCATATCTTCGGATTTGTATTCTTATAATTACACCATAATAAGCCCCTTTATTTAACATATACTTCTTATTTGTTTGGTTTTGTTAAGACGATCTTACACAGGTGTTTATTCACCTGTGTAAGATCGGTATTATTTTTGGTACATGCGTTAGCGTGTTTTGTTTCACAAGCATTACCTTATTTTGGTGGGTGTGTCTAACGATAACCCACATCAATAAGGTAATAAGGTTCCGTTTTTCTTGGGGCTAACTGCTTTTCTGCTAAGTTTTTAATAAAAAGATAAGGTTTTATAACCTCAAACGTGCGGAGCATTCAATATCTCTGATGGTTTGATAATGTGGCTGTGAATAACAGGTCGTTGTAACGTTTTTTGGGTCATCCAATGTTGCCATACCATAACCAAGTATTATCAAATCTTAGTCGGTTTCTTCCCAAGGGCAGTTCATCATCCATTTTTTTTATGTAGGACTAACTGTGACCAGTAACCAACGCAACCGGCAACAGACAAAAAACCTTATAAACCTTAGTAGAAAAAATGGCGCACCCCCAGCTACATTAACCTTATTACCTTATTTTTTAATTTATGAAGTATATTTTTTAATATATTTGAACAAAAAATAACTATGAAAATAGAATACAACAACTTATATATTCATTTTGTGTTGACAACACTGCACAGGCAAAAATTGATTCCAGAAAAACACAGGGTCAGAGTTGAAAAATACATCACAGGAATCGTAAATAATAATGGA
>SL_3KL_010_SEDDRAFT_10005145_pt1 | contig 11776 bp, 6 predicted proteins | sample SodLakKL_010_SED_2_FD_10381 | JGI IMG/M metagenome (IMG submission 10381)
CAGACCGCATGGAGGAGGAAGGGCATCCAGAGCAGTTCAAGGGAGAGGAAGAGGATGCTCCCAAAGACCGACTCTGTCACCTGGGCGATGGTCGCAAAGAGGAGGAGCTTCTCACCCGCAAGGAAGCCGAGGGCAGTCGCTCCTGAGCCGAAGATGACGTGCCGCCAACTCAGCCCTCCGGGGAGTATCTTCGCAAGTGCATAGATCCCGATCGACTTTGCAATCTCCTCGGTTGCTGCGGCAAAGCCGAGCAGGAGGAGAAGGGAGAGCGGCATCGGGAGGTTGAAGACGAAGACAAGCCCCATCATCTGGACCATGAAGACGAAGGGGATGACGAGCGCTCCAAGACTGAAGAGGGAGAGGAGGGTGTACTTCGTCGATATCCCGGCTGATATGAACTCCATTGTCCGTGGAATGAGGCTACGGAACGAGAAGAGCCGCTCTTCATTGAAATTCACGACGCCGGCATAGAGGAGGATTGCGCTGGTGAGGTAAAAGAGCGCGGTGGAGTAGATATACTCGGTGAGTGTGAATGCATCTCCCTGGATTTCAAGGACGATCAGGGTGAGGGGGGAGATGAGGGCGATCACATGCACATTGGCAAAGATGCTTGGGAAGAAGAGGTATGAGGTTGCGACTGTTGAGAAGAAGATCGAGAGGAAGGAGAGCTCTTTAAAGCTCCTGGCAAGCATCCCGATGACGAGGGCAGCAGCAAGGAAGAAGAGGATCACCGGGATGAGCGGGAGGATAACAATCGGAGGGAGGCCGCTGATCAGGATGATCACTCCCGAGATGGCGACCATCAGGAGGAAGTAGGGGAGTGCCTTTCCGAGGATGATGGCTGACGGGTGAGAAGGTGTTGAGAGGAGGATCTCTCCACGGCGCTCGATCCGTTCGTTCATAATACTCATCATGAAGAACTGGGATGTGAAGTAGAGGGGGAAGATGAAGACGAAGATCAGGATGATCGAATCGAACGGGAGTGGCGGGGCGAGCTGTGCAGGTGTCCGAAATGTCCCTGTTCCCGATTCAACCCCGAAGGTCTGTGCATATCTCCTGATCTGATCGTCCTGCACCGCGGACCTTGAGATCTCTGCCCTGAGCTGCTCCGGGTCATAGGGGATCTGTACATCAGGTGTTGCCACCGGAACGATGGGCTGCTGCGGAGCAGGTGGCCTCTCTTCCGGAACCGGCGATACCCGGCGGCCTGCCTCTGTGGCGGTAAAGTCAAGCAGGCTTCTCTCGTACTGGCGGTCTATCCAGAGCGGGTATGCCGCATACAGGTCCGGCTCTCCGGCATTGATGAGAGCGGTATACCTCTCATATACCTGACTGAGTGCCCCAAGGGCAGCCCTTCCCTTCTCATCATCGTGGACATAGACCTCGCTTCCAAGGATGATGATATCATAGAACTGGCGGTTCTCCCAGAGCGCTCCTCCACCATCCAGATAGATGGTGAACCGGGTGTCGGCTGCGATCATCTCCCCCGCCTCCCGGTTATCGGTTCCGAGGCGGTAGATCCCATCCTGAAGGTGCACCCCGCTCGAGGCCGCAAACCCCGATGCGAGGATGAGGAGGATGAAGAGGATGATGGCAGCAGGCAGCACGCCACGCCCCATCGTCGAGAGGGTCCGGCGAAGCTCCCAACGGGATATGACGCTGATCTGCCTGAGGATATGCATCCGCATAGCCAGAAATTCGGTTGTTATCCTATAAAAGGATCTTCAAAGATGCAGAGTCAGGATATTCACCCTCCACGTAATTGAACCGCATCCTCGACCTGAAGATGCATATTCGGGAAGTTTTATTCGTCCTGGTGCCGATTGTGAACTATGATCCATGGCCGGGGTATTCGAAAAGAGTTTAACGGGTTCACTGCACTGAAGGGTGTCGATATCGACCTGTCCGAGAGCGGTATCTATGGGATCATCGGCCATAATGGCGCCGGAAAGACGACGCTCCTGAAGATCATCTCGGGCCTTCTCACTCCGACCACAGGCACCCTCGTCATCGACGGGATCGATGCCATTGCAGACCCGATGGCGCTGAAGATGCGGCTTGGGTACCTTCCGGAGGAGTCACGCCTCTATGATACGATGACGGTGGATGCCTATCTGAACTTCTTTGGGGATATATACGGAATGACCCGGCCGGAGATACAGCGGCGCTCCGATGATCTCCTCTCCTCACTCAGTCTCGACCATAACGGGAAGAAGATCGGCGAGCTCTCAAAAGGAATGCGGAGAAAGGTCGCCATCGCGCGATCCCTCCTCCATGATCCCGATCTCCTGGTCTATGACGAGGCGACCTCCGGCCTTGACCCGATGACCTCACGGTTCATCACCGGCTATCTCCGTAATCTGAAGCATGAGGGCAAGACGATCATCATCTCCGCCCATAATCTCTACCAGGTGGAGGAGATCTCAGACTGGGTTCTGATCCTCTCTGAAGGGGAAGAGGTCGCCTCCGGCTCCATGGGTGAGCTCAGGGAGAGGTTCGGCTCGATCACCTACGTTATTCACTTCCGGATCGATGATCCCGCTTCCCTCCCTGGAATCGGGGGTATCATCCAGGATGACGGCATGTACAGGGTGAGTGTCAAGACCCTTCCGGAGCTGAATGCGGCAACCGCTCACATATCTTCATCAGGGGGGCGTGTTGAGCGGATTGAGTCACGATATCCAAGCCTTGAAGAGATGCTGATGGCTGTGGGGAAGAAAGGATAACGATCCGATCCGACGGGTTCTCCTCTCCGGCGAGGGTATGATAAGGTCCGGCGTTCATCCCCTCTTCTGGAACTATCCCCGGAGGGCTTAAACGAGTGACTCTTCTCATCTGGTCTGGCATCATTCTCTGCATCACCCAGTCTGCGATTTTTTCCGGGCTGAACCTGGCCTTCTTCACGATCAGCAAGCTTGAGCTGGTGATGGAGGCCGGGCGTGGCAACAGGGATGCCCGCCGGGTGCTCGCGCTCCGGGAGGATGCGAACTTTCTGCTCGTCACGATCCTCTGGGGCAATGTTGCTATCAATGTCCTCCTCGCCCTCCTTGCAAACTCGGTCCTTGCCGGAGTCATGGCGTTCCTCTTCTCAACCGTCGTTATCACCATCGTGGGAGAGATCATCCCCCAGGCGTATTTTTCGCGCCATGCTCTCCGGGTCGCCTCCTTCCTCTCCCCGGTTCTCCGTCTCTACCAGATCCTCCTCTATCCGGTTGCAAAACCGACCGCGCTCATTCTGGATCGACTCCTTGGCCCGGAGGGGATCCGGTACTTCCGGGAACGGGATCTCCGGGAGCTGATCAGGCTGCACATGGAGTCCTCAACGACCGAGATAGAACGGATGGAAGGGCAGGGGGCACTGAATTTCCTCGCGCTCGATGATCTTCCCCTGGCAGCGGAGGGGGAGCCGGTCGACCCGGAGAGCATCATACAATTAGATGTTCTGGATGCGCTCCCGGTCTTCCCCCCGATAACCAGGGAGATCTCTGATCCCTTCCTCCAGAAGATTCAGTCTTCAGGGAAGAGCTGGATCGTCCTCGCCGATTCTGAAGGGACCCCTCACATGCTCCTCAATGCCGATGGGTTCATCCGTGACCTCCTCTTTGGCAAAGGACGGTTCATCCCGTACCGGCACTGCCACCGCCCAATCATCTTCCGGAAGAAAAATGCAACCCTCGGGGAGGCACTCCCCCTCCTCAGGGTTCAGCCAACACGACATGGAGATGATCTCATCGAAGATGACGTCATCCTCCTCTGGGGCGATGAACGGCGAATTATAACCGGATCTGATCTGCTTGGACGGCTCTTCCGGGGGATCGTCCGCAATCCGGGGGTTCCTGATCAGAATACGAATGCTGGTATGCGCTGATCCGGTATCAGGGGGCTCCATGGCTCTGGTGACAGGATGAGATGCCCCATGTCGGGGGGAAGATGATAATCGAAAAAGAAAAGATGAAAACGGGCCTGAAGGGATTTGAACCCCTGACCTACGGATTAAGAGTCCGTCGCTATGCCTAACTAAGCTACAGGCCCTCTGTTTGACCTAATACCGTTGATTTCATACCTATATATTACTTGTGAATTGCTCCTGAAACAGCATTATTATCTGGGAGCCCCGATAACTAGATGTATGGCGGATGGAGGCAAAGGTGACCCGAAGCCAAGGGTTCGGTATATGGTATTTGGCTGCGGGAGCATCGGCTATAACGTCATCGAAGAGCTCCTGAAAGAGACGACGAATATTATCGTCATCGATTCGGATGAGAAGAGGGTCGAGGATCTAAAAGACCAGAAATACCAGGCACTTGTCCGGGATATCTCAGATCCCGATCTCTATACAGACCTCCCAACCCCGGAGATCGTTTTCATCCTCTCAAGTAACAAAGAGGCCAATCTCAATGCCGTGGAGCAGACGAAAGCGACGCATCCACAGGCCTTCTCAATAGCACGGGCCGTGGATCTCTTCTCCGTTGATACCCTTGTTGAAGCCGGAGCTGATGTTGTCCTCTATCCTCAGCAGGTGGTGGCCAGGTCCGCAGTTCATCATATGAAGACGCTGACCGCCGCACGGAGTGCACACCGTCTCTATTCTATCTTTGAGAACTGGACCGGAACTCTTGGTGTTCTCACACACAGAAACCCGGATCCCGACTCGATATCAAGTGCGATGGCCCTCTGCGCCATTGCCCAGGATGCTGCAAAAGGGCAGCTGGCCTGCCGTATCCTCTATGAAGGGACCGTCGGGCACCAGGAGAACCGTGCCTTCGTCAACCTTCTTGACATTCAGATGGAGAGGATGACCCCGGAGAAGCTGGCAGAATGCAACCATCTTGCTCTCGTTGACTCCCCCGGGCCGGGAATCAATAATGATCTCCATCCCGGCACCCATGTCGATATCATCATCGATCATCACAGCATGGAGGGGATAGAACGGAGCTACAAACCTGATTTTATTGATATCCGTCCTGAGAGCGGTGCAACCGCCAGCATCTTCGCCCAGTATCTTCAGGAGCTTGATGTCCCGATAGATACGAAGATCGCAACGGCCCTCTACTATGGCATTCGCGCAGATACCCGTGAGTTCAGACGCAATGTCACCCCGAATGATCTGTATAATGCAGCGTATCTCCTTCCCTTATCTGATACCGATCTCCTTGACAAGATAATGTCCCCATCGCTCTCACAGGAGACGCTTGAGGTGATGGGGAATGCCATCTCCACCCGTTCGATTAAGAACGGGTATCTCTTCTCAAATGTTGGATTTATCAGAAATCGGGATGCGATTCCGCAGGCGGCTGATATGCTGGTGAATCTTGAGGGTGTAACAACGGCGCTNGTCTATGGTATCNCCGATGCCCATATCATCATATCTGCCCGTAATAAGGATATCCGGGTTCATATNGGCAATGTTCTGAAGGAAGCCTTCGGGGACTTCGGTGATGCCGGCGGCCACGGAACAATGGCAGCTGCACAGATCCCATTAAACTACTTCTCAATGGTCCGTGACAAGGAAGACCTCCTTCAGATGATCATCGATCCGATCCTTCACAGGTTCACTGATATTGTTGGTATCGATGATAATGGGGATAAAAATGAGATTTGAGGAATTTGAACCTCATTATCGTGAGATCCTCGATTACTTCGGCTTCGACCGGGCCGATGATGAAGAGGCAGCCCTCCTCCTCAACGATCTGCTTGATCGTGATGATCTTGCGCTTCTCAGGGATCGGATCTCAGGCAATGCCGTGACAGTCTGTGGAAACGCCACGATCCTCAGGGAGCAGCTTCGTGAGATTGATGGTGTTGTCATCGCCGCAGATGCTGCAGCCCTCGTCCTCTATGATGCTGGAATTCTCCCTGACATCATCTTCACCGATCTCGATGGTGCCGATGATCCCTTCATCACAATGAGCGAGGAGGGGACCCTCATCGTCGTCCATGCCCATGGCGACAATACAAAACTCCTCTCCCGCTGGGTCCCACGCCTGACGGGGCCTCTTGTCGGTACCACGCAGAGCCGGCCGCTTCCGGGAATCCATAACTTTGGCGGCTTCACCGATGGTGACCGTGCCGTATTTGCCGCAGATGAACTGGGAGCAGCGAGGATCACAATCCTCGGCTTTGATCTCTCGGACACCTCTGTCGATCCGATGAAGCGGGGAAAACTCCTCTGGGCACGGAAGCTGCTTGGGATGATCGGCTATGACCTCTGAAGCACTGATCATCGACGGGTATGTCGATGAGCCCGCGTGTCTCGGGGTGCCCCCGTACATCTCCCCCTACATCCGGACGGTCGCCGGTGTTCTGTATCAGGCAGGGTACCGGGTGCAGTACAGGACGATCGATGAGATCCGTTCCGCACCGCAGGAGGTGCAGAGCCTTCGAAGTACCCCGCTTGTCGTTGTGATCGCCGGCCAGACGGTGCCTGGGAAGTATCTTGCAGGAACTCCTGCAACCGCAAATGAGCTTCACCAGATCGGATCGCTCTTTGAGGGGAGTGATGCGCTGCTGGGTGGGCCGGTTGTCCACGGGATCTCCTCAGGCGGGGGTACACGGGCGGTAAAGGAGCTGATGGCCGGGTACCGGGCGCTCCTTATCGGTGATCCAGCTACCGCACTTCAGCGGTTCCTCGAAGGCTCAGATCCCGCTGGTGACGAGGTGTACGATGAGAGCAGGATCTGGAGCATCCTCGGTGCGGAGATCATCAGGGATCACCCGCTCTATCCGAATATCGTCATCGAGCTTGAGACCGCAAAAGGATGCTCCCGCTCAGGGACTGGGGGCTGCTCCTTCTGCACAGAGCCGTTCTATGGCCAGCCCAGGTACCGTCCGGTATCAATGATTGAAGAGGAGGTATCTGCACTGTATGCCGCCGGTGCCCGCCACTTCCGCCTCGGCCGCCAGCCGGATCTCCTCGCCTATGGAACCGGTGGCGGCGAGTTTCCGGCCCCGGATCCGGAGAAGATCCGATCCCTCTTCACTGCCATCCGCAGGGCTGCTCCGGATCTCCGGACCCTTCATATCGATAATGTCAATCCGGGAACAATCGTTCATCATGAGGATGCGTCGCGTGCGGCGCTTGCCGCTATCGTCGAAGGCCATACCCCGGGGGATATCGCCGCATTCGGGATGGAGACTGCTGATCCAGCCGTCATCTCTGCAAATAATCTCAAGGCAATGCCGGATGAGGTGATGGATGCGATCCGGATCGTCAACGAGGTGGGGGGCAGCCGCGATGCAGACGGGGTCCCGCATCTCCTTCCCGGACTGAACTTCGTCTGCGGGCTTGCTGGCGAGACCGAAGAGACCTACGAGCGCAACCGTGCCTTCCTTGAAGGTCTCCTCTCCTCCGGACTCCTCGTCCGGCGTGTAAATATCCGGCAGCTGATGCCGTTTGAAGGGACACGTGCATATGAGGAGAACACGCTTGATCAACACCATTCACTCTTCCGCTCCTTCAAGGACTGGACCCGGAGAAGCTTCGATCCCGTTATGCTCGAACGGGTATTTCCCATCGGGACGATACTGCGGGGGGTGGGAATCGAGGTTGCCGGCCAGGTCTCGTTTGGACGCCAGATGGGGACCTACCCGATCCTTGCCGGGATTCCACTGCCGCTTCAGGAGGGCGACCACCTTGATGCCGCTATTGTCGGATATGGAAGCCGATCACTCACCGCCCTGCCCGTCCCAATTATGATCAACACGCTCCCGGCATCTGCATTGAAGGCACTCCCCGGCATCGGGAAGAAGACCGTGGCATCGATCCTGGTGCGGCGCCCGTTCCAGGATATCGCCGCCTGGATGAAGGTGACCGGGGGTACTCTGATCGATGATCTGATCGCCTTTGATTGAGGATAAAACGAATATCCGAAGAAGGCATATTGTGTAGTATGCCCTCAAAGCCGGTTCCTGAGGATCAACCTGATGGTGTATGGCATACGCTTGGGATCCGGGAGGTCCGGGATCGGCTTGAGACGGATGATGACGGCCTCACCGCACTGGAAGCGGCGCGACGATCGGAAGAGTATGGCAAAAACAGCCTCCCTGAGAGGAAACCAACCTCAAAAATTCGTATCTTCTTCAGGCAGTTTGCAAGCCCTCTCATTTATGTTCTCATCGCCGCTGGTGTCCTCTCGATAGCATTTGAAGACTGGACTGATGCGATCTTCATCTTCGCCGTCATCTTTTTGAATGCAGGTATCGGGTCCATCCAGGAGTGGAAGGCAGAGAAGAGTGCCGCCGCCCTTGTGCAGATGCTCAGGATTTATGCCCGGGTCAGGCGTGATGGGGATGAAGAGAAGATCTCTGCCGAGGATCTGGTTCCCGGTGATCTCGTCATCCTCGAGTCCGGGAGCAGGGTTCCTGCTGATCTTCGGATCATCTCCGCCTCTTCCCTTGCCATCGATGAATCCCTCCTGACAGGAGAGTCCGAGCCGACGAAGAAGAGGACGGTAACGTTACCTGAGGATACAGCAGTCGCCGACCGTCACAATATGGCGTATGCCGGAACAACCGTCGTATCCGGGCGGGGCACCGGTATCGTTACGGGAACCGGTATACGGACCGAGATCGGAAAGATTGCGGCCTCCGTCAGCAGCTCGGCGATGGGGAAACCCCCCCTCCTCATCCGGATGGAGGCGTTTGCACAGAAGATCAGCATCGCCGTCCTCTTTGCATCGGCCATCATCGCGGTTATTGTCCTCTCGCAGGGCGAACCTCCCCGTGAGGTCTTCTTCCTGGCAATCGCCCTTGCAGTTGCCGCGATACCGGAAGGCCTGCCTGTTGCCCTGACCGTCGCCCTTGCCATCGCAACAGGACGAATGGCTGAGCGGCATGTGATCGTCCGGCAGTTATCGGCGGTTGAGAGCCTTGGAAGCTGCACAGTCATCGCCAGTGACAAGACCGGAACACTGACGGTCAATCAGCAGACCGCCCAGGTCGTCATCCTTCCTGACGGCACCGAATGTACGGTATCAGGTGAGGGATACACCGGAGAAGGAGAGATCACGTATCCGGGGGATGTCGGTGCATCCTCTGCCAACCCCCTCCTCACGCTCGCCAAGGCTTCCATCATCGCAAATGAAGGAGATCTCAGGGAGCGTGATGGTGAGGGATGGCTCTCACATGGAGATGCGATGGATATCGCCCTCCTGGCCCTTGGGTTCAAGGCAGGCCTTGATCCGGCCGGAATCCGTGATGATATCGCAGTACTTGCAGAGATCCCGTTCTCATCAGAGAACAGGTTCACCTCTGTCTGGTATCAGGAAGGTGATGAACGGAGGGTTGCCGTCAAAGGGGCACTTGAGGTCATCCTCCCTGGCTGCAGGACGATGCTCACCGCTGAAGGGAGTCTGCCCATCGATACAGAGGCGATAGAGGCACAGATGGACTCTCTGACCGGGAGGGGATACCGTGTTCTTGCGGTAGCCGGGGGGCTCTCTGATCCCGAAGAGGTGAAGGGAGGCCCGCCCCCGCTCCTTGAACTCTACGGTCTCGTCGGTTTCATCGATCCCATCAGACATGATGTCTATGCATCCGTCCGTGAGTGCAGGGAGGCTGGTGTCGATGTTGTGATGATCACCGGTGATCATCCAAAGACCGCCCTTGCGATTGCACGGCAGCTTGCCATTGCTGATGATGAAGGGGATCTCATCACCGGCAGCGATCTTGCAGCGGTCGGCTCTCCTGACAGCCCTGCTTTCCTCTCAATGGTGCAGAACCGGCATGTCTTTGCACGGGTGAGCCCTGAACAGAAGCTCCATATCGTCAATGCCCTGAAGGCAGGTGGAGATTTTGTTGCTGTCACCGGTGATGGCGTCAATGATGCACCTGCCCTGCGGTCCGCGAATATCGGGGTTGCAATGGGATCGGGTACCGATGTTGCCAAGGATACCGCCTCGATGATCATCACAGACGACTCCTTCTCTTCGATCGTCGCCGGAATCGAGGAGGGGCGGTATGCCTATGACAATGTCAGGAAAGTGACCTACCTCCTCGTCTCAACCGGATTTGCCGAGGTTGCCCTCTTCATCGCGGCCCTTGCAATCGGCCTCCCCCTCCCCCTCCTCGCTGTCCAGCTCCTCTGGCTGAACCTTGTGACAAACGGGATCAAAGGCGTGACCCTCGCGTTTGAGCCCGGTGAAGCTGGTGCGATGCAGCGGCCTCCGCGCAGTCCCGACGAACCGGTCTTCAATGATGTGATGATGCGCCAGATCGTCGTTGCAGGCCTCACGATGGGGGGTGTTGCCCTTGCGAGCTGGTACTGGCTCCTGGGTGCCGGGTACTCCGAGAGCGAGGCGCGCAACCTCATCGTCCTCCTGATGGTGATGCTTGAGAACTTCCATGTCCTGAACTGCAGATCGGAGTACCGGTCATTCTTCCGGATCCCGATATGGACGAACCTCTATCTCTTCGGTGGGATCGTCGCCGCCCAGGTGATCCATATCGCCGCCATGTACACCCCCTTCTTCCAGGATGTCCTCGGCATCGCCCCCGTCTCTGCCTGGGAATGGGTGATGGTGATCCTCCTCTCCTCCAGCGTTCTGCTGGTAATGGAGATCTACAAATTCATCATAAACAGGAGGGGGACGGCGGAGGGTGATCACCTTGCCCCCTCCTGATGACTGTGGAAAACCCTTTGTCTGCCTCCACCCAACGTATACGAGAACAGAGCAGATCGAGGGATCCAGGTGGAAGACGTCACAGGCAGCTATACCCCGCATGGGGTTGAGGAGGAGGCACGGGCATTCTGGTGTGCTGAGGATACCTACAAAAAAGTAAAGGAACTGAGGAAAAACGGACGGCCATTCTTCTTTGTTGATGGTCCTCCCTATACCACAGGGTATATTCATCTCGGAACAGCTTGGAACAAGATCCTCAAGGATGCTATTCTGNGGTACCACCGGATGCATGGTCTCGATGTCATCGACCGCGCAGGGTATGATATGCATGGCCTCCCCATTGAGGTGCGTGTCGAAAACGAGCTTGGTTTTGAATCCAAAAAAGATATCGAGACCTTCGGGATCGGGAAATTCATTGAAAAATGCAGGGATTTCGCCGTCACTCATAAAGAGATCATGAGCCGCCAGTTCTCTGATCTCGGGGTCTGGCTTGATTTCGAGAATCCGTATCAGACCATCTCGGATGATTATATTGAGGCTGCCTGGTTTACGCTCAAGCGCGTCAGTGAAGAGGGGATGCTTGAGCGTGGATACCGTGTCGTCAACTGGTGCCCACGATGCGAGACCGCGATCGCTGATGCAGAGGTTGAATACTGGGATGAGACCGATCCGTCGATCTATGTCAAGTTCCCGATACAGGGTCTCACCGATGAGTACCTCGTCATCTGGACGACGACACCATGGACACTTCCTGCAAACGTCGCCGTCGCCGTCTCATCTGAGGCAACATATGCACGGGTCCGCGCCATCCGTGACGAAGTCGCCGAGATCCTCTGGATTGCCGAAGAACTTGTCGAAGGTATCCTGAAGGCAGGCAGGTACCAGGACTACGAGATTCTCGGGACAAAGAAGGGATCTGACCTGGTTGGGACCACTTATGACTCTCCGCTCCTAGATGCCGTCCCGATGCAGGCTTCGATCCCTCACCGGGTTGTTGCCGCAGACTTTGTTGCGATGGAGCATTCAGGGATGGTCCATATCGCTCCCGGCCATGGATGGGATGACTATGTCCTCGGACTGAAAGAGAATCTTCCTATCGTCTGCCCGGTCGATGGAACCGGGGCATTCACGGAAGAGGCAGGGGTGTTTGCCGGTCG
>SL_3KL_010_SEDDRAFT_10005146_pt1 | contig 11775 bp, 4 predicted proteins | sample SodLakKL_010_SED_2_FD_10381 | JGI IMG/M metagenome (IMG submission 10381)
TTAAGGGAGCCTTTTACATTTTACTTCGTTTGTGGATGGAAGTCTTTGGGGTTTCTCTTACTTATGCCGCAGGTCAGTTCATTGGAATTGCCGGAGCCATTGCTGTTATCTGGGGTTCCTGGCAAGCTTTCATGCAGACCAGCTTAAAATTGATTGTAGCCCATTCCAGTGTAGCTCAATTGGGGTATTTGCTGATGGTTTTCCCGCTTTTGATTCTTGCTCCTGGAGTGACCGCTGATTCGGCGGATTGGCTTTCCTCGGCCTGGACGGCCGGTATCTACCAGGTCATATCTCATGCATTTGCCAAAGCTTCCTTTTTCCTTTCTGCGGGTATTATTATTATGGCCCTGGGACACGACCGTATAGAGTCGTTGCGGGACCTGGTAGGGCACATGCGCATTACAGCCATGGCCATAGGCATCGCTGGTGTCAGTTTAATCGGACTTCCCCCCAGCGGAGGCTTTATGGCCAAATGGATGCTTCTAAAAGGGATTTTTCTCAGCGGGCAATGGTGGTGGGCACCTGTGGTACTGGCGGGTAGTTTGCTAACGGCTGGCTATGTCTTTATGCTTTTGCGTTTGGCTTTTGCTCCTGCCCGTGAAAAGGAGCCATTCCGCCCGGTCCCAAAAAGTTTGGAGGTGTTTGCCTTGCTGCTGGCACTGGGTTCTTTTTTGATCGTTTTTCCGGCAGATAGTCTGATACAATTTCTGGAAAGCAGCGAAGTCTTTGGAACTGGTGTTGAATCTATATTGAAAGGAGGTGTCCATGGAAACAACTAGCCTTTTGCCTTTACTGATCATTATTAGCTCAATCATACCTGGTGTTTTGATTCTATTATTGCGTGAGGAACAAGTCGCCCTGCGAACTTTTCTGAACCTTTTTGGGGCGGTTGCCAAGGTGAGCTTGATCGGCTGGGTCTTTGCCGGTTACTTACGAGGCGAAGAGTATACCTTTAGCTATAACCTTGCCCTGGACCTGACCTTTTCGCTACGGGTGGATCAACTGGGTCTGTTCTTTGCCGCCCTGTCATCGGTGCTTTGGCTGGTAACCACGCTCTATGCCATTGGCTATTTGGAAGGCGGACAACACCGCAGGCGGTTTTTTGCTTTTTTCAGTCTCTGTGTAACCGCCAGTACCGGCATTGCGTTGTCGGGGAATGTGGTCACTTTCTTCATCTTTTATGAATTTCTTACGCTGTCCACCTATCCGCTGGTGGTTCACCGGGGGACCGATAAGGCCGTAAAAGCGGGTAGAACCTATCTATGGTATACCATTGGCGGGGGTACGGTTTTGTTTTTAGGCGTTGTAGGTTTGTATGTAGTTGCCGGGCCCATCTATTTTGGCCAAACCGAGATTATCGCCAACCTGATTTCGGTATACCCAACCCAATTGACCATTCTTTTTTTCCTTATGTTGGTGGGCCTGGGAGTCAAAGCAGCCATCTTCCCTCTGCATGGTTGGTTGCCTGTCTCGATGGTCGCCCCGGCACCGGTGAGCGCACTTTTACATGCTGTAGCCGTTGTAAAAGCCGGGGCCTTTGGGATTGTCCGCCTGGTTTATGATGTGTATGGTATCGGTATAGCTGAGCAAATGAATTTTTTATCTGTTTTGGCGGTATTTGCAGCTTTTACTATTATCTACGGCTCCCTTCGGGCCCTTTATCAGGATGATTTTAAAAAACGACTGGCTTTCTCCACGGTCAGCCAACTTTCGTATATTGCCCTTGGGGTGGCCATACCAGGAGTTCTTACCTCAACAGGAGCCATTGTTCACCTGGTGCATCAGGGTATTATGAAGATTACCATGTTCTTCACGGCCGGGAACATTGCCGAAACCTATGGGTACTATAAAATCAGTCAGCTAAACGGTATCGGCCGGCGTATGCCCCTCACCATGGGGGCTTTCACCATCGCCGCCTTTGGCATGATCGGACTGCCTCCCATCGCCGGATTCATCAGCAAATGGTATCTCGGCCTTGGTGCGGTAGAGGCAGGAAGCTACTGGGTCGTTTTGGTTTTGCTTGCAAGTAGCGCTTTAAATGCGGCTTATTTTCTGCCCATCGTTTACCGGGCGTGGTTTTGTGAACCGGAGCATGAAGTGGTTCCACAATTACGCTCTGGGCGCCTGGAGACTCAGGCATTATTGTTAATCCCGGTGGTTGTCACTGGTATACTCTCCCTTGCTGCCGGAGTGTTTGCTGCCATGGCTGGAAGCCCGCTTTCCATTGCCCGTGAAATCGCCGAAAAACTTTATCTGCTATGATCTGGTTTCTTACCATAGTTTTGCCATTGTTAGCTGCAATAATCACCGCCTACATACCTGCTGGCAGGCGAGGGTCCGGGTTTATATTTGCCGGCGCCGCCTTACCCGCCCTTTGGCTTGGGCTGATGGAGGTCTCCGGTGTCACAGCGCAATGGTTTTTATTGGAATCGCACTTTTCTCTCGATACGCCAAGGCGAATTATCCTCCTGCTGACGGGCATCTTGTGGGTCGTCGCTGGTCTTTTCGCTGAGTCTTACCTAAAAGACGACGCCCGGCGAGGTGAGTTCTCATTTTATTTTGGCGCCACCATGGCGGGGAATTTTGGACTTTTGATTTCCGCAGAGGTAGCCTCATTCTATACCTTCTTTGCCTTAATGACCTTTGCTTCTTATGGCCTGGTCATCCACAGCCGCACCCCATCTGCCCGCCAGGCTGCTAGGATTTACCTGGTGATGGCTATTATTGGAGAGCTGTTTCTAATTACCGCATTATATCTTGCTGTGCAAAGTTCCGGCAGTATGCTGCTCGCTGACATCCCGGCCGCCCTGGCTGAAGACCCCAATGGGCCGTTTGTCTTCTTGCTTGGCCTGATTGGTTTCGGCGTCAAGGTTGGAGCAATCCCTTTGTATTTTTGGCTTCCTTTGGCGCATCCGGCAGCTCCTGCTCCGGCCAGTGCGGTCCTGAGTGGCGCTATGATCAAAGCGGGACTGGTTGGCTGGATGCACCTTGCACCGGTGGGTTTGGTGGAATGGTCTTCGCTGAGCTTGCTAATGGTATCACTGGGCTTTGCTGCGGCACTGGGGGCAGCAATTTATGGATTAACCCAGGTGGACCCCAAAACTAATCTTGCTTATTCAAGTATCAGTCAAATGGGAGTTATGACTATACTTTTGGGTATTGGATTGTATGGTGGTATACCAGCCAGGTTGCTCCTTCCGGCAATTGCTCTTTATGCGTTTAATCACGGAACAGCCAAGGCCCTTTTGTTTATGGGTACTGCGCTACCTGCCAGGGTCGGTGGCTCCTGGCGAATCCTCATGTGGGCCGGTTTAGGGCTGGGCGTTCTAGCCATAGCCGGCGGACCGCTTACAGGCGGGCTCTGGACCAAGTACCTGGTGAAAACTTTCCTTGGTGAATCCAGCCTGCCAGGGGGGCAAACCTTTTTGCTACTGCTAACACTTTCTGCTGTCACCACAACTTTATTACTGAGTCGTTTTTTACATCTTATGTATAAGATTAAGGCTCCCTGCGAAAAGGTGGCACCAGCTTTTCTCTTTCCCTGGTTGCTACTATTGCTCGCCGGAGGGTGGTGGACAATGTCCCCTGCTCTTTTGCCAACAGAATTAATGAACTACATTACAAAAGAAAAAGGAATAATGGCCTTTTTCTGGAACATGCTCACAAATTGGAGTGCCCTTTGGCCAATTACTGTAGGGGTCATACTTATGGCTCTTACCCTGAAGATCGCCACCCTCAATAGATGGCCAACGAAAAATCCTCTCCTGCCAGCAGGCGATTTTCTTCACATCATCCTCCTGGCGGGAAGTTTGCTCGCAAAACTTCTTCAGAACGGAATTTCTTTGTTGGATTCAGGTATGAAATCGTTAAAGGGACCGGAGAAAATATTTTATAGTATTTCAGATGACAAACGAACATCACAAATCAGTGCCTCGGCCGAGTCTATACTGCGGCGCTGGGAGTTTGTAGGCATTGGCTTTTTTATCGTTTTTCTAACAATGTTCCTGTTTCTTAGATAACTATCAAAATGAGGAACCGAGTAATGACAATATGATTTACACGAATAGCCTGGATTATTTGGGAGGCCAAACGATAATGAAACCCATAAATTAAGGCGTGTGGCGCTGACATTGTAAACTATTACAAAAATCATAACCCATAGAACATCACAAAATTATAAAATAATAAACCCATGAAAATTGGCAATAAAAACCTGAAAATCAGTATTCTTATCCAGAGCTTTCTTCTGCGATTTGGCATATTCTCGGCAGGATGGTTTGTATTGGTAGGGGGGCAACAAATCAGCGATATTCTGTTTGTGATTCTCTTTATAGCCATTACCACAGTTATTAGCATTTATAGCGTGCCTCCGGGACAATGGTTAATAAGTCCCCTGGGAATCATTCGGTTTTTTCCTTATTTTGTCATTACCGCCTTGCGAGGGGGGTGGGATGTTGCCCGGCGGGTCTTTTTCCGAAATATTCCGATAGACCCCGGTTTTATAACCATCGAACAGGACCGGGATCCGCGTAAAACTCTGATTCTTACATGGATTATAAGCCTGTTGCCGGGTACAGCCAGTACCGTTCTTACTGAGGAAAGTATAATCGTTCATGTGCTCGACAATAAACTCCCTGTTACCAAAGAAATCCATGAATTACAAAACCGAATCCACAAAATGTTCATTGGGGGGTAATCCCTGAACGCTTTGATAATTAGACTCTCGTTGCTAAAGGGAATATAAACTCCCACCTTTTTCAGCAACTATGGAGATTCTTGCACTCGTTTCTTATTTAACCCAGAAGGCGCTTTGCAACTTTCCTTCACCCACCAGATCCCTGCCTTACTGAACCATCCACCATACAGTGTAAATAGCCAATAAAAGGTGCCGGTTTTTCGCAAATCAAAGTTACCTGCTCACAGTAAAATATATTCCTGGTTGAAGGCAGTAGCTGTTTTTTGCCACTGGGGGCATTGCTATTACCCAGGATTCGGGCAGGGTCCCCCTGCGGTCTGGTTTATTTACGCAGGCTTGATTTAATGTGTAGATTGTTAGATAATTAGGTGGGGTTGCAGTTAGATAAATATTTGATATTCAGGAAATTCTCATGTTTTCGCATAAAACAAAACCCCGGAAAGTGCCGAAAACACATATAATCGGGGTTTTAAATCAAAATGTATGGTAAAAACATGAAATATTTCAGCATTTAAGCACACTATTCCCTTTCAACGACCAGAAGAAAATCTAAAATGTCATGTTCCTACTTGGTATATCCAATCCCGCCAAAGGGGAGACGGGGTCTGGTCTCGCCAGAATCTAGACTGCTCCGCGTGGACTTTTACCGCGGGGGATACTGACACAGCCTGTAACGCCCGCATGGTTAGATGAGCAATTATTTTGTGTATATTTGTTTTAATCATTCTTCGTTTAAAAGAATATATTATGGAAACAAAGACATTTTTTTACTATGGATTTTCGCTTTTAGCAGCAACGGCAATACTTTTTAGCAGATGCCAAAAAGAGGATGAAAAAAATACTCTGGTAGTAACAACAACTGATGTTACTGAAATCACTCGAACGGCTGCAACAACAGGCGGAAATATAACCGATGATGGAGGGGCTGAAGTTACAGCAAGGGGAGTATGCTGGTGTACAGACCAAAACCCAACCATCAATGACAGTAAAACCGAAGACGGAAGCGGTGTGGGTAGTTTTTATAGTAGAATAGCAGGCCTGGAGCCTAACACAACCTACTATGTAAGGGCTTATGCTAAAAACAAAAGCGGCACAGTTTACGGCGAACAGCAGGTTTTTACAACCCTGCCTCCATTATCGTGGGCTATCACCAACTTTACTGAGGATGACGGCTTAATAAGCAACAGAATAAACTCCCTTGCTGTTGATGACAGCAACAATATCTGGGCAGCAACAAGTGCTGGCCTTGCAAAATTTGATGGTTCATCATGGACAAGCTACACCACTGCAGATGGACTTATTGATGACGCCATAAGGGTACTTAGTTTTAATCCGGACGGAAATCTCTGGATAGGAAGCTGGGAAAGTGGTGTTTCCAGGTTCGATGGGCAGACATGGACGAATTATACTGAAGAAGATGGGCTTTACAGCAACCATATCTATTCAATTCATGCAGATCAAAACGGCAACATCTTAATTGGATCACGAAATAATCACCTTACAATATTTGACGGGTCCACATTTGATTCATTTGCTGTAAATCCAAAGCCCAATCCTGACGGGACCATTATGGGACACATTCACGCGATACATGATGATCATGATGGTAATTTATGGGTTGGTTCATGTTATACAGGCCTGTCAATGTTCGACGGAGAAAACTGGACTCACGATATCAATAACCTGAGTTCTTTCATCAACACAATTTTCTGTACTTCTGATGGCGATATTTGGTTGGGACAATCTCCGCTGGGGGCCTTTCAGTATTCAAATGATAGCTGGAAAAACTATCCTGAGAGAGAAACAATGATTAGATTTGTTTACACCGTCGGTGAAGATGCAAATGGCAATATCTGGGTTGGGGGTAGAGATGGTATCTCTGTTTTTAAGGAGGATGCCTGGGAGTTTATCAGCTCAGAGGATGGCTTGATAAACACAGTTGCAGGGAGCATTGTGGGTGATAATGATGGTGCTATATGGGTTGGAGGCGTAAATGGATTAAGCAAGATTACCCCTTTGGAGAATACGAAGTCACAATAAAAGTGTGTCACAGATTTTAATTAACAAAACAAAAGGTATAATAAGATTAACTGCCAGATGCTAATATACAGCATATAGGAACATGAGCGGTTTGTGAGACCCGGTCCCGCACAGGCGGGATTTCGTTCAACATGGTGTACCTGGCCCCGGGGAAGATCCGGTTTAAGTAGCCTGCTAACAACGCCAGGTCAGGTTTTTAGCCGTAATTTTTATGCTTATATTGTTCTCCTGAAATAGTCACGGTCCAGTTTTTCTTATAGGAGTCAATTCCAACGTAAAAAGATTGTCTTTCCAATGAATCTTGCATTAGCACCTAAAAGACAAAATAAAGGAAAAAACTCATTTATGCAAGTTCCATCAGTCCGATAAAATAAAAATCATTATCTGATGAATCATTCGTAATTTCGTTTCGCATAAGCTATGTTTTTAGTTTATAATTGGTTTTGTCGCTAACTAAATTAAGAATTATAGCTTATGCTTTTTTTATTTTCAAACATAACACCTATGCCAGGAACATTTTTTATGTGTGATGAAAAAGAGGTTAAGTTCCCGATGGCAGAGGAGAATGGGGTTTTCTTATGTTAATAACTTTAATTGGTTCTTAGGGTTAGATTAACAGTCCTATACGATTCTTTTCTTTGTAGTATATTGTAATTCCTTTATTTTACCCATCATTTTTTTTGCGGTTACATATCTTTGTTAATGGACAAAGGGTTGATTAAGCTACCAGCACAATGGAGTCTTTCTTGATTATTTAGTGCAATCTAAGTATAAAAACCAATGGTTGATTATAAAATAATTCATTTTAAACTTATCTCTATGAAAAAAATTTACTTTTTGCTTTTATTGTGTCTTATGACATTCAAAGTCAGTTTGGCTCAATCTCCGGTAATTTCTGTAAATCCCACATCGTTTGATGAAGAGGTTAATGCCGGAGAGTCTGTTTATGTAAACGTTACCATTGAAAATAGTGGTAACCGCGATCTGAAATGGTCTGTTTCAGGTGAGAAAGTTTCTTTTACCAAAGAAGACTATGCAGACTGGACACTGCCTGAAAATCAGGACCATATTACTGACCACGTCTGGTTAACCCAGCAACACGTGTGGGGGTTATTTAATATTAAGAAACAGGATGAATTTGATCATGAGGAATCTCCATTGGGAACATTATGGGCTATGGGGGCTACAAGTGAAGTTAACCCTGAAGACTATATGCCATGGGTTGCTGCTATAGAATATGATCCAATGAGCATGATTGATGAAACTATGTCAATGTTGTGTATGGAAGAAATGAGGTTTTTTGATATAGAATTTCATAGTTATAATCCTCATCCAATGGACGGCGGAGGGTATTCATATACTCGCCATGAGGTGTACAGATGGATTAAACCTGAGTTATATTCTGGTAATATTAAACCCGGCACGTCGTATGACCTTGAAATAAAGCTGGATGCCGAAGACCTGGTAGCAGGTTTTTATACCGGGGAATTGGTTATCGAGAGTAATGATGTAAATAATCCTGAAGTTCTTTTGGAGTTTGATCTTACAGTTTCGGGAGGTGCACCTTCCATATCTGTTAATCCCCTGGTTCTTGATTTTGGCAGTAAGGTTATTGGAGGAAGTTACACTAAGCAGCTTACTATTTTTAATAGCGGTGATGGCTTTTTGGAAATTTCCGAAATTAATATGGAATCAGAGGTGTTCTCTGTTGAGGAAAGCCAAATATCAGTTGCGCCTGGTAAAGAATATGAGTTGGAGGTGACGTTTTCACCTGCTGATGTTGAGGAGTATACAACTGTTGTGGAGTTTGTCAATAACGTTGAAGGTAGCTCACCATATGCTAATTCGCTTATTGGCGAAGGTGTTGATGTTCCGGGGATAGCAGTGGATCCATCTTCAATTGAGGTGGAACTTGAATCAGGCCAAACAACTAGCAGAATACTTAATATTGAAAATCCAGGTGATGGTATTTTAGAGGGAACTATTAACTTAATACCAGCCGATCAGGAGGAAGTAACATTTATCAAAGAGGATTATGCGGACTGGACAAATCATAATAATATTGACATTATAACCCCGGGTGTTGGGATTACAAGGCAGAATTCTCAAGGCATTTTCAACATTATGATAGAAGACTCTTATCAGTTTAATCTATCTCCCGAAAATACGCTTTGGGCGTTTGGTTATTCCGGAGAGGTTGACCCCGAAGAATATAGTGATTGGAGGTCAGCGGTGAACACTTATCCCCCGCTGATGGTTAACCGGCCTATGTCAATGTACATTGAAAATCAAGACAAGTATATAGACATTAAGTTTCTTAGTTGGACCCAGGGTAGTGATGGCGGTGGTTTTTCATATATAAGGGATGCAACCGTTAATTTTATTGAAATTGAATCAGATGAAGGCTCCGTTGAGCCGGGTTTGACTGCGAATTTGGATTTCCTTTTTGATGCTACTTATTTGAATGCCGGATTGTATGAAGGATACATTAGAATTAATACTAATATTCCTGATAATCCACAAGTTAATATACCCATTTCCCTAACAGTTACCGGAGAGTCTGAGATTTTTGTTAATCCGGAACTGGATTTTGGTACCGTTTTTCCCGGCTATGTCAGAACCATTGAATTAGAAATTCAAAATATAGGGACTGATGTCCTTGAAATTACTTCCGTTGACCTGGCTGATGGGGAGCACTATACTATTGATGATTATGATGAGTATATTCAGCCCGGTGATTTCGGAATGATAACTGTCACATTTGCCCCACAGTCAACAGGAAGCTTTCCTGATATCATAACTATCCATAATAATGATCCCAATGACCCGGAATATTTGATTGACCTTTCCGGCACAAGTACTGAACCACCGGTAGTTGATGTAGACACAACTCCCATTGTGGAGACCATTAACTCCGGGGAGTCAATAAGCCTGAATATTGATATTGGAAATACAGGCAACGCTAATCTTGAAGGTCAGTTGGGGGCATATATTTCCGATTCAGTATTTTTTGAAAAAGAATCTTATGCCGACTGGACCCTTCCTGAAAACCAGGATCATATAACCAATGCAGTCTGGATTACCAGAGCAAATATCAGGGGACTATTTAATATAAAAATAGAAGATGAATTTGACGACAATAATTATTTATCACCATTAGGAACTGTTTGGGCAGCAGGTTCGGGGTTGTCCACCGAGTTGGATGATTACGATACCTGGCGCAACGCTAGTGGGGGAAATCCTCCCAATAATGTGGTGGGAAATACTATGTCGATGATTTGCATTGAAGAGCGAAGATCCTTTGACCTGTATTTTCATAGTTGGATTTCGGGTGGGATGGATGACGGTGGAGGCGGATTCTCTTATACAAGAGTTGAAATACCGGCATGGGTTAAGATATTTGACCGGGATTTTGTAGCAGAGTCCGACCAGTCAACATCCAAAGAGTTTCTTATAGATGCAACCAATATGGCTGTAGGAGACTATGAAGCTTACCTCACAGTTGCTTCAAATGACCCTGTAAACCCACAAGTTGATATCCCTGTTAGTATTACTGTATTGGGTGAACCGGAAATATATGCCGATGATATTCTTGAGTTTAATGAAGTACCTGTGGATAGGTCGCATAGCAAAACTCTGACTATCTACAATACTGGAGCAGATGTTTTGACGATAAGTGAGCTATCAAACACCCAGGATGAGTTCGAGATTGTAGAATCCGGTGAAATCGACGTGGATCCCTTTGAAAGCGTTACTATTGAAATCGTTTTTTCACCTGATGCAGCAGATGTATATGAGGATGTTTTAACTATTACATCAAACGATCCCGAAAATGAAACGATAAATGTTGCATTGCAAGGCACAGGAGTCCTTGCGCCTGAAATTGCCGTTGATCCTGAGTATATTGATGTATTACTACCTGTAGGAGAGACGGAGAATTTTGAAATAGTAATCGATAACCTTGGGGGTGCAAATCTTGAATGGGCAATAGAGCTAAGTAAAACTTTCACCAAAGAGGATTATGCAGATTGGAGTTTGCCGGAAAACCAGGATCGTATTACAGATAATGTTTGGATTACAAGGAAAAATTCCCAGGGGATATTTAATATAGCAAAAGAAGCCGATTTTGCACCCTCGTCACCGGAAGATACAAAGTGGGCTATGGGTTTGACAGAAGACCTGGAACCGGAGGATTATACTTCATGGAGGAATGCACATAATTGGGACCCACCCGGTATGGTGGGAGAAAATATGTCGCTATATCTTGTGTCAGATGATGTTTATTTTGATATAGTCTTCCATAGCTGGACCTCCGGTGGTAATGGTGGTGGTTTTTCTTATACAAGGCAATTGCCATTACCTGATTTTATAACATTCAGTAATACAGAAGGTGAAATTACGTCTGGCGAGAGTGAAATTTTAGAGGTTATAATAGATACTGAAGATCAACAAGGCACGTATTCGGGATTTTTCTATATTGAGAGTAATGATCCCCTAAATCCAATCAAGATTATTAATATGGAAATTAACATCGGTGGGGTGTATGTGGAAAACCCTGTCGCTGATGTGTTTGTTAACCAGGGGTTTGGAGTGCACACCATTGATGTTTCCGAAGTGTTTAGCAATTATGACACCGGAACTTTGGATTTTCTTCCTATATCAAGTGATATTGATGTGGTTACAGTCGAGGTTGATGGAAATGATTTGATTATTACTGAAGTTGACGGGGGCACGTCGTTGATTACTCTCAGAGCAGAAAGTATCGCAGGTAATGTTGAATATATTGATTTTGTTTTTACTGTCAATACACCTCCTGTTGTGGTAAATCCCCTTGAGGATATTACCGTGGCAGAAGGCTTTGAAAGCTATGAGGTGGATATATCCGGCGTATTTGCTGATGAAGATGGTGACGAGTTGTCCTATTGGGCCGAAAGCAGTGATGAGGATGTTGTTACCGTGTCCCTTTCCGGTACGGTTTTGCATGTTTATGAGTCGGGAACCGGAACCGCAACGATTTCTGTTACAGCTGACGACGGGAT
>SL_3KL_010_SEDDRAFT_10005147_pt1 | contig 11774 bp, 11 predicted proteins | sample SodLakKL_010_SED_2_FD_10381 | JGI IMG/M metagenome (IMG submission 10381)
TGCTGCAGCTCCACCATGAGCTTGCGCAGGCGTTCTTCAAATTCCCCTCGATACTTCGTGCCCGCCACGACGGCCGAAAGCTCCAGGGTAACCAGGCGCTTGTCGCGCAATATATCAGGAACATTGCCCTCAACAATGAGCTGGGCTAATCCTTCTACGATGGCCGTTTTGCCAACTCCCGGCTCCCCGATCAAACAGGGATTGTTTTTCGTGCGGCGACTTAAGATCTGGATGACCCGTTCGATCTCCGTTTCCCTGCCAATCACTGGATCCAATTTGCCTTCGCGGGCCAGCTTGGTGAGGTCACGGCCAAATGTGTCGACTGTAGGGGTTTGGGGCGCACTTTTGGTACTCTGGCCGCTGCTCAGCTGGGCTTCGCCGCCCAATAATTGGATGACCTCCCGGCGGGCCTTTTTCAAGTCAATACCCAAATTGGTCAACACCTGTGCGGCGATACCTTCCCCTTCCCGGAGCAGCCCGAGTAGAAGGTGCTCGGTGCCCACGTAATTATGTCCCAGGTTTTGACCCTCTTCGATGGCTAACTCGATCACTTTCTTGGCTCGCGGCGTGTAACTGATCCCCTGGGACTGAACTTTTTCACCCTTACCGATAATTCGCTCCACCTCTGAGCGTACTTTCGGCAGCTGGATACCCAGGTTTTGTAAAGACCGCGCTGCAATGCCCGATCCTTCCCTCACTAAACCTAAGAGGATATGCTCGGTCCCGATAAAGTTGTGGTTAAGCCGCTTGGCTTCTTCCTGGGCCAGCACCAAAACTTGCTGGGCCCGTTCTGTGAATCGACCAAACATGAACATCTATCTCTGCTCCTTTCTAACAATCCAGAAATTTTTGAACCTGCGCTGCTCGCTCCAGGTCTTGTTCATAAGCACTTAATTCCCGGCCCTTGAGGTATTGCAAGCATCCCGGCTGGGTAAGGGCCAGCAGCTTATTTAATGTGCCCGCCGAAATGTCTCTAACCAGGCCCAGGTCCAGGCCCAGGCGGACATCTGAAATCAATTGCATAACTTCCTGGACCCCCAGGACACGGGCATATCTCATCACGCCCAGCGCCCGGCCGGAACGATCGTCCAACCGCTCCCTTCCTTCGTTTAAAAGATGCTCCCGGGCTTTTTTCTCCTGGTTAATCAGCTGCCGGGTCACCCCATAGAGGTTTTGCCAGATTTCATCTTCCGATTGCCCCAGGGTGATCTGGTTCGATACCTGGAAAAGGTTCCCTGTAAAATCCGTGCTCTCGCCATAGATTCCCTGCAGAACCAGCCCGACCTTGTTCAATGCGAAGAGAATACGGTTAATCTGTCGGGTAATGACCAGGGCAGGGAGATGCAGCATGACCGAGGCGCGCAGCCCGGTGCCCACAGTGGTCGGACAGGCGGTCAGGTATCCCAGTTCCTCGTGGAAAGCATAGCTGGCCTGGTTTTCCAGGCAGTCATCAAGTAAAGAAGCTTCTTGCCAGGCCTGCTCCAGCTGCAGCCCGGGCAGCATGCATTGGATGTGGATGTGATCCTCTTCATTGATCATAATACCGAGCGTTTCATCTTCTCTTAAGCAAAGAGCGCTGCAGACATTTTCCCGCGCCATAAGAGGGCTGATCAAGTGTTTTTCCACAAGGACCTGTTTGAACACACCCGAGATGGAATCCAGCTCCAAAAACTGGAAACGAGAAAACTGCTCTTCTTCTTCCTGCAAAATCTCCCGGCATAACTGCAAGATGTTCTTTCGCTGCAGGTTGGAGGCTAAAGGGGGAAAAAGGTGGTCCCGAATATTGCGAGCAAGGCGGACCCGGCTGCTGATGACAACATCCGCTTCAGGACCGGTTCCCTCCAGAAACTTGCTGCAGATTTTTTCCAGGCGCCTGTTTTCACAGCCGGCCTGGGTATGCTCACCCATTGACGGATCCCGTTCAGGGATCCATCGCTCATCCTTTTCCTTCACCGGCAGCACCTCCTGCTTCTCGCTCTTTTTCCAATTTTTTGATCCGATCCCGCAGGGCAGCTGCCTCTTCAAAAGCTTCTTCTGCAATTTTCCGCTGCAGCTCTTCCCTGAGCAAGGCGATATCCTTCCTCAACTTAACACCTTTGTCAGTTCTAAGGGGTATCTTTCCCCTGTGTTTCTGGCTTCCATGGAGCTTGCGAAAGAGGGCAGGCAAACATTTTGCAAAAGCTTCATAGCAGTTTTCACAACCAAAACGGCCGATCTGGCCAAACTGGGCATAGGTTAAGCCGCAGCAAGAGCACTGGACGCCTGTTTGAGCTTGAGGCAGCAATTTATCGGAACTCCCCCCCGGCATGAACCCCATCATCTCTGAAAAAAATTGGTGGAGGGGAAAGCCGCCTCCAAAAGGGCGTTCAAGTTCTCCTTTTTCCCGGGCACATGATTCACACAGATGCCATTCTGTTTTTTTTCCATGAATGATCTTGGTGAAATGCACGGTAGCATTTTTCTTGTCGCATTTCTCGCAAATCATACGAAAATCTGCCTCCCTCGCCCTTAGACATCGTGTTTCAGGAGCGCGATGATCATGCTCCCAAAGACGCGCCCCCGGATGAACTCCCTTACAATTTCGTTCTCCACGACATCCAATCCATCGAGCACGGACTCCATCAACTTGGACTCCCGGTACGAAATAAACTTCTCTTCGTTCAATCGCTGGATAAAATGGCGGCCCCGTTCTTTGCTCATGGATCCCTTCGAGATCTCCTCCAACAACATGGACAGCAATCCGCCCTCGGAAATCTTAATTTTTTTCACCCGAACGAACCCTTTGCCTCCCCTTTTACTTTCCACCAGGTATCCTCTTTCCAGGGTGAAGCGGGTTTCCAACACGTAGTTTACCTGGGAGGGAACACATTGAAACTTTTGGGACAGTTCTTTCCGGCGAATCTCAATATAATCTGACGCGCTAAGTGCAAGCAATCTCTTCAAATATTCCTCGATACTGCTGGCCAGGGTTCCCATGATGGCGCCTCATTTCTCGGGTGCGAGAACATTTTTTAAAAACGAAAATAGCGGGGATAAACCCCGGAGATAAAAAAAGATTCCTTAGTCTGACTATCTTTGACTTTTCCTCCTACCTTATTATACCCTTTTTGCCCCGGTAAGTTGCAAATAATAAGCGTACTCGTATTTGGTTATCATAAGGGTTTAGTAAGCATATTTTCGATATTTCTTAAACTTTTCTCTTTCTCAGGGCGAATAGCCCCCGATTCAGAGTGATTTCAATCCTATGTTGCCAGAGGGATTATTTCATTTAACTGAGCAGCTGGCACAAATGCCCCAGAGATAGAGTTCCACCTCGTGCACGGTGTAACCGGGGCGCGTAACTGCCAGGTCCGGCATGACCTGATCTTCCAGGCATTCCGTTTTCCCGCAGGATTTACAGGTAAAGTGGGGATGACAGTGGCCGTGGCCCTCCTCGTGATTGCCGCAAACGCAAAGGGCAAACCGGCCGACCCGCTCCCCGGTATCCACCCGGTGCACAATTCCGGCATGAACAAAAGCGTCCAGCGAGCGGTAGATGCTGACGGGATTTAGCGCAAAACCTTTCATCTTCTGGGCAATCTCTTGGTGCGTCAGGGGGCCTTCGGCCTTCAGCAGCAGATGAACCAGGGCCAGGCGCCCCGGGGTTTTCTTCAACCCGACTGAAGATAGGATCTCCTCGGCCGCAGCGCGACTCATGGACTTCACCTTCCCCGGCTAATTATTTCTTGCTCAGAAGTACAGCAGCAAAAGGCGATCAGAAAATGGCAGGATTATGAAGACAGCCAGCGAGCCACATCTTTCGCGTGATAGGTAAGGATAAAGTCGGCGCCGGCGCGTTTCATGGAAAGCAGCTTCTCCAAAACAGCGGCCTTTTCATCCAACCATCCCCTTTGGACGGCAGCTTTAACCATGGAATATTCTCCACTGACATTATAGGCAACAACAGGGCAGAGAACCGCCTCCCGGATAGCGCGGATCACGTCCAGGTAAGACAAGGCCGGCTTAACCATGACCATGTCGGCACCCTCATCGATATCTGCCCGGACTTCTTTCAATGCTTCCCGGAGATTGGCCGGATCCATCTGGTGGGTGCGTCGATCACCAAAAGAAGGCGCTGAGGCGGCCGCATCCCGGAAAGGACCGTAAAATGCCGAGGCATACTTCACGGCATAGGATAGAATTGCAACCCCCTCAAAGCCATTGCTGTCCAGGGAATCGCGCAGAAAGCCAACTCGACCATCCATCATGTCCGATGGAGCGATGATGTCAGCACCTGCACGAGCATGAGAGATTGCCGCCTGGGCAAGCAGTTCCAGGGTTTGGTCGTTGGCTATCTCGCCGTCTTTCACAATGCCGCAGTGGCCATCGAGGGTATAAGCGCAAAGGCAGACATCGGTGATCACAAGCAGGTCAGGACACTTTTCTTTCAAGGCCGCGATTCCCCTTGGAACCACTTCATCGGGATCAAAGCTGGAACTGGCCTGGGCATCCTTGTAACCAGGAAGCCCAAAAAGCAAGACGGCCGGAATGCCCAGGGCTTGCAATGCGGACCCTTCGCGGACCAGGGCATCGATGGATAGCTGATAAACTCCTGGCATGGATTGCACGGGATCTTTCACATCATGCCCGTGTTTCAGGAACAAGGGATAAACCAGGTCCTGGACATCAAGGTGTGTTTCTCGCATCATGCCGCGCATGGTTTCAGTTTTCCTGAGTCTGCGAGGCCGGTCCTGGGGAAACGGCACATGTCTTCATCCTCTCATCTTGTTCTCTGCTTTGAATATAACATGACATTTCAGCGGGCACAAGCCGCCCGACCCTGACCTTTCGGGTAAATCTTTCGCAAAAAGGAATGATCCTTTCCTTTCCATTTGAAAAAACAGCGCGAATAGATTATAATGGGTAGCAGAAAGAAATAAATCTTATTTCCAAGCATGTATGCTGGAGGGTTTTTGATGATTTGCAGCCACTGCCAACAAGAAATCCCTGAAAAAGAAGCGTTTGATCATGGGGGCCAGATATTCTGCGAGGATTGTTACGTTGAGCTGATCAGCGTTCCCAAAACATGCAATCCCATGTCTGTTCGTTCAGCCCGCCTGACACGACAGGCGCAGGGGCAGTCGGGCCCAGAAGGACTGCTGCCCTTGCAGAAAGAAATTTACACCTTTTTAAAAGAGCAGGGCCAGGCCACCCGGGAAGAAGTCTCAAGGCATTTTGGTCTTGCTCCAAAAGAATTAGAAAAGCACTTTGCTGTCCTGCGCCACTGCGAGCTGGCCCGTGGGTTCAAGGATGGGAATACCGTTTACCTGACCACCATGGACTAGCGCTGCCATCCCTGATTTTAACGCTGCAGCACACAAGGTGCCTGGGGAACCATGGGTGCTTGTACCTATAATCTTCTGTTTAAAGAGTTTTTTTGAAGGACTTTCCCATATCGTGTCGAAATAATATAGACATCACAGATTCAATACGCGAAACAGGAGCCTTTGTCAGAAACAAAATTGGGAAGTCCGGTGAAAAGCCGGCGCGGTACCGCCACTGTATGGGGGAGCACGCTTACACCATGTCACTGGGCCCAAGCAGGCCTGGGAAGACGTAAGCGCCGACCATGAACCCGAGCCAGGAGACCAGCCTGTTTCAAAGCACCACTGCCCTACGAAGTATAGGGAGGTGTTTGATCATCGCAAGATGTCAATCCCTGTCTTAAGTAGCGCGGGGATTGTTATTTTTTCCCTGTTAAACCCATTGTTTCTTCCTTTTTAAGCCTGGCAGGTAATCGCTGTCGGGTTTTTTTTTGGAAGAAAAGGAATTTCGTCTCCGCTGTCAAAATCTTTAGATGTAAGAATATTTTCATAGGTCAATTTTTCAACCTGCGCCAAGACAGCCTCAAAATGAAACTGGAAAGGAGAGGTAAGCTGTGAAGACGCGAGTTTGTGAGATTTTGGGCATTGAGTTTCCGATTATCCAGGGTGGAATGGTTTACGTATCCAACCCGGAGTTGGCTGCCGCAGTCTCCAACGCCGGCGGCCTGGGACAGCTTTACAGTGGAAAGGACCCGGATACCCTTCGAGAGCGCATCCAGCAAGTCCGGCAGTTAACCGCTAAACCTTTTGGCGTCAATGTTCCCCTGCTGTTACAGGAGGCTAAAGATTTGATCGATGTGGCCATCGAGGAGAAGGTTAGCATCATTTTTACCTCTGCTGGAAACCCGGCCAAGTTTACGGAATATATCAAGGAGCGAGGACCCCGGGTCTGCCACGTGATTCCTTCTGTCCGGCTGGCCCAAAAAGCCGAAGGCTCGGGGGTCGATCTAATCGTCGCCGAGGGTTGGGAGGCCGGTGGGCACAATGCCTACGACGATGTCACGACGATGACGTTAATCCCCCAGGTCACAGACGCCGTGCAGTTGCCCGTCGTGGCCGCAGGAGGAATTGCCGATGCACGCGGTGTTGTTGCCGCCTTTGCCCTGGGTGCTGAGGGGGTCCAGATGGGCACCCGTTTTGTCATGACCAAAGAATGCATCGCCCACCAGGCGTACAAAGAAGCGATTATCGGGGCACCGGATACGGGAACCGTGATCACGGGAAGGGCTTTCGGCCCCACAAGAATCCTGAAGAATAGGCTGGCCGAAACGATTATCAACTGGGAACGCCAGGGCATGTCTTCGGAAGCGATCCTGGAAAAGCTGGGACCGGGCCGCTCCAAGAAAGCCCTCTTGAACGGTGACATGGAAGAGGGTTCTCCCATGATCGGGCAGATCGCGGGAATGATCGATGATGTGGTCAGCGTCCAGGAAGTTTTTAACCTGATCACAAGCCAGCTGGAACCTCTGCTGCAGAAGCTTCAACAAGAACTATCCGGTTAAGCATTTTCGCCCTGCCGGGAAATGGATCAGATAAACGGGCGTTCTATTTGGATCATCAACCTGGAGAAAGCGGTGTATTCTCCAGGTTTTTCTTCGAGGACCAACAACGCCTTAAAAAATAATGCTCTCGCGGCAGGAAAGCATCTCTTATCGTTTGCAGTTTATTCCCCCGGGCAGCATCGCGCTGAGCCTGCTAGCCAGTTCCTCGGGGTCAAGCGTATAGGGCAAGTCAACCCCCCGCTCTCGCAATAGCTCCACCAGTTCCAAAATGGACGGCGGTTCTAAGCCGGCTTCTTTTAGCAGCGGCAGGTTTAGCAGGATTTCCTGTGGGCAACCCCGGGCCAGTAGCTCGCCCTGTTTCATCACGTAAACGGTGTGAGCCAACGAAGGCAGATGCGAAAGATCGTGGACAGTAAACAAAATCGCGGTTTCATGCCGGACATTTACGGCCCTTAACAGTTCCGCCAGCTCCTTCTTGCTTTTCTGATCTACCCGGGAAAACGGCTCGTCCAGGATGAGGAGCCGGGGCCTGAGTGCCAGGGCACCCGCCAGGGCAACTTTTTGTCTTTCTCCTCCACTTAAATAGTGGGGAATTTTCTCGGCCAGGTGTGTGATCTGAAGGTCTTGCATGACTTCGTCAACTCGTCTTTTCATATATTCCCGGGGCCAACCGGCATTTTTCAGGGAAAAAGCGATATCATCTCGTACCGTGGGGCCAATAAGCTGCTCTTCTGCAGACTGCAGCAGTACCCCAATATGTTTCCATATTTTTTTAAACTCTTTCCGGGGGTCCAGGTTAAATACGCGCACCTGTCCTTCCGTGGGAGACAGGAGCCCCGTGATGTGGGATAACAGGGTGGTTTTTCCTGATCCGTTACCGCCCAGGAGTCCCACAACCTCTTTTTCGTACATGAAAAATTCCAAGCCGCAGATACAAACCTCGGTCGAGTCAGGATAACGGTGGCTGATACAGCCGATTTCAACAATTTTCTTCACAAAATCACCGCCGCAAGAAAAAAGGATATGGACACCAGCAGCAATGCTCCGCCAAGCTTTCCTGCCGATGAAATCGCGGTGCCCTCCAGTCCCCCGCGGTAGCCCCGCAGCAGCAAGGCCCAGTAACTTCGCTCGTTGAGATCAATTGCATTCATGAAGGCCAGCCCCAGGTATGTCCCTGCACTGGCCAGGTTGCGGAACAGGTTAACGGTGCTGCCCCCTCCCCGCAACCTGATGGCAATCATCAGTTCCTGCAAACGCCCCAACAGCAAGAAAAAAGCCCGGTACGTTAAAAACATGACATCCGTCAGGACCGATGGGAGAACACGGTTTAAAACCGAAAACACCTCCGTATAAGGGGTGGTCATCATCAGCATCAAAAGTGTCATGACTGCAGAAACCGCGCGCAGCACCAGGATGGTTAATTCCGCCCCCGGGAGGCCTGCCAGGAAATAACCGTAGAGCAGGCTGAAAGAAAAAGGATAGAGGCAATAATACAGCTGGCGGGCAGGAGAGAGGCCCAGGAACCATAGGGCGGTGAAAAACAGCAGGAAGAGGGGAATTAACAGTTCCCAGCGCGTACAAAAGATGATGCCCGCGATCAAGAATACCGTGGAAACCACCTTGCTCCATGGCTCAGCCCGGTGCAAGAACGTACGCCCCTGCACGGCCTGCTGGTCCACAAAGGCCAATTTCACTGCCTGCTACCTCCTTGACGCATAGACGTTTTTCACCAGCTCCGGACGAACCCTGCGCAGGTAGGAAAGAATAAACGTAATTATCGCAGCCTCCAATGTGCCGCCAATGAGCACCAGGGCCAGGATAGAGCCGATAAACCACCCGGGGATCCCTGCAATCAGCTGCTGTCCCGACTCCACATAGGCTGCTACCTCCATGGTATCCAGGGAAAGGGTAGAAAGAAAAACAATGAATGCCATAAAGAGGTTAGAGAGGAGCAGCACCACGAGCGTCGTCGTAAATACGGCACCGCCTGGACGAAAAAGACGTCGAAATACAGGGAAAAATAACGCGGCCATAAAAACCTCGCTGCCCATCACCATGCTGTTCAGGCCCACCACTGTGATCCCTCCGTGTCCGATCAGGCTCAAAAAAAGATTGACCACAAAAACGGCCAGGAAGGCCAGCCAGGGACCGGCCAGCAGGCCAACCAGCACGGTCAAATTGATGTGGTAATGAATAAAACCCACGGGAATGGACATGGCGATGATCATCAGGGCCGACATGACCGCCAGGGTTGAGGTTTTGCGCACCAGGTCACCCTCATGCTTAAGCTTTCGTGACGCAGCGATGATGACCATCGCCGTAAAGATCAACCCTATGCCCACCAGCCACAGGGGCAATACTCCATCGGGAAAATGCAGATGGCTCATGATTTGTCCCCTTTCAAAAAAGGCCCCTCCAGGCACGATCCGGGCCGGCATTAAATGCAACTCAGTTGCACTTATATAGTTTAACGGAAATATCTGAATTTGTAAACTTGTTTTTCAAGCTTGCCCGGTCATAAGCACTTGTTTCCCTGCTTGCCCGCAGGCCCGGGATTTGCGACAAGGTTTGTAAATAAAAAAGCCCGCGTGGGCTTTCAATAAACTTGATAAGCTTGTTGGTTAGCGCGCCGCGGCGGCGCGCTTTCGCGTACAGTACGATTTCCCTGTCGCCAGTTAGAGGAAAATTCAAGTAACCCGGGAGGAAGAAAAGTCAGGCATCTGACCTGTCTTCCTTTCTTCCCATGAGATACCCGGCCACAACAGCGGTTACGGGGATGGATGCAATCAATCCGATGCTGCCCGCGATGCCCCGCACAACCTCTGTAGCGATGAGATCGAGGTTGATAATTTCCAGCCAGTCCAGTTCATAACCCGTAAGCAATAAAAGCAAGGGTATGGCACCGCCCACGTATGCCAGCACCAGGGTATTGGACATGGTCCCCATGATGTCACGGCCCACGTTCATCGCCGAGCGAGTGAGCTCCAGGACGCTAATCTGCGGGTTGGCTTCCCGCACCTCCGAGGCAGCTGACGCAACGGACATACCAACATCGGTGACCGCTCCCAGGGAACCGATGATAATACCCGCAAACAAAAGCCCCCGCACATTGATGCTCTGCTCCATAAAATAGATCATCTGCGCTTCCTCGGAACTAAAGCCGGTCAAGTAGGATATCTCACCCACCCACAGGGCAAGCACCCCGGCCAAGGTAACTCCACACACGGTTCCCACGATCGCGGAAAATGTCTTGGCATTAAATCCGCCGATCACGACCAGGGTAAAGACAATGATCCCGACGGCAGCAGCGGTTACCACGGGAATGGGTTCCAGGCCCCGCAACAGCAGAGGGAGAATCACCTGCACAATGATCAGACCCGTAAAACCCAGGGTCACGAGCGTCTTTAAACCCTGGATGCGACCCACCACCAACAGCAGCAACACGAAAATGATCAGCAGAAAATGCAAACCCCGCTCCCGGGCCATATCGTGTAGATAAGCCTCTTGGATCACGCCTCCGTCCTCATGAACAGCCAGGATAATCCGCATTCCTTCTTCCAGGTAAATGTTAAGATAGATATCATCTTCTATGTAGGTGCTCTGGATGCTGACCGTCTCCCCTTTAAACGGCCCGCTGGTGATCTCCACTTCGGCCTGCTGCTCTAGCGTCACGAAGGCTTCCACGGGCTTGCGGTCCGTTACCTTGAGAACCTTTCCCCGGTAGAAATCCAGCTGTTGGTAATCGAAGCTGTAACTGAATTCGTCATCGACAAACTCATCAAAATAATCATCTTCATGACCCTGGGGCAAGATATCTTCTCCGGCATGATCAGACTCCACACCTGCATAAAAGATATGACTGTCTTCATCCAGTGTTTGCTCATAAAATAAAAACTGGTTTCGCGCTGCAGGATCATTGGAGGCAGCTGAAAATTGCGGCCAAAAAGCAAAACAGGCACCCCCAACTAGAAATATCATTATGGCGATGACGATTCTGAATCTCATGGCGTAATTGGCTTTCTCTTCTATAATCTATGCATGAACAAACTTCAAGAAAGAGAAACCCTGAACCTCCCTTGCTGACAAAAGGTATCTATGAGAAGGCCTGGCGCCGATTTAATTTCATCACCAGTATGTATACGCCCATGTAGCAGGCACTGAGAAGAAAGACCAGCCAGAACGTAATGAACCTGAAGACCAGGGCAAACACCAGTACCTGGTACAGCGGCACGCCGGCGGGGATCAGCATGAGCAGCATGGTACCTTCAAAGGTGCCCAGCCCTCCCGGAAGCAAAGGAATCATCCCTGCTGTGTATGCCAGGTACGTGGCTAACGCAAGATGGAAAAACCCTACCTGTAAACCCAGGGAATGCGCTAGATAAAAAGCTTTCACGGGAAATAGCAGCCAAATCGCCAGCGATAAAAATCCCTGGCTGCAAAGAAACCTTTTGTCGCGAACCCCTGGAGAAAGCGCTTCCTGCAGAAGATAGAGCCCGCTGTCCACCCTTTTCCTGAAACGTTTTCCCGGGAAAAACGAGAAGTGATTCGACACGGTTCTGACCGACCCCGGGAAGAATACCAGCCAGGCCAGGATGGTGGTCAAAACCAGGATGATCGCGAAGCCTGGGACCAGCCAGGAAATAACGGAATTGGAAAAGGGAACGACCAGCGAAAAACACAGCAAACTGAACAGGGTTAAGGCCATAAAAGGGAGCAGGCTAAACACTTTCTGCACGCTGACCAGGGCTGCGCCCCTGGCCATGTCAAAATCGGCATAGGTGCGTAAGATCAAGATCTTGCTGGCCTCTCCACCCAGCTTGACTGCAGGAGTGATGCTCTCCACGAAAGCTCCCGCCATATTCACATGAAACGCCTGCCCGGGCGTGAGGGGGAGGTGCAGCTTGCGGGC
>SL_3KL_010_SEDDRAFT_10005148_pt1 | contig 11773 bp, 9 predicted proteins | sample SodLakKL_010_SED_2_FD_10381 | JGI IMG/M metagenome (IMG submission 10381)
CCGCTCGCCTGCACGTGCCGTAGGGCGAGGGCCGAGAAGGGCCCGGTTCCGACACGCGTGGCGATGGTCACGTCATGCCCTAGCCGCGCGAGTGCCGTCGCCAACGTGCCGCCAGCGCCACCGGGTTCGAGCACGGAGCGCAGCGCGGTCACCTCACCCCCCGGTTCCGGCAACGCGTCAACGAAAAACATCTGGTCGACCGTCGCATCGCCGACCACCATCAGCTTCGCCATCAACCCTCTCCTGCGGGGTGTCTACCCCGTGGGCGTGTCGAGCCCGAGTTCGACGTTCCGGGCCAGTATATCCCCGCGCTCACGTTGGGGTGCCGTTCGGCGGGTCGAAGGCCGGTAGTCGGGCGGCCAAGGCCCTGAACGTGTCGAGGTCCAGCGCCTCCGCCCGGACCCGCGGATCGAGCCCCAGCGCGGCCAATGCGGCCGTGGCGATGTCGTCCTGGACGCCCGCCAGACGGAGGTTCGCCCGCAGCGTCTTGCGGCGGTGACGGAACCCTGCCCAGACCACGGCGAAGGTCGCCGGGTCGGGCGCTACCCCTTCGTCGAGCTCGATCCGCACCACCGCGGAGGTCACCGCCGGCGCCGGCAGGAACGCCCCCGGCGGCACGCGCCGCTCGATGGCGGCGCGGCCGTGATGCGCGATCAAGAGCGACAGCGAGCCGTAGGCGGCCGTGCCGGGCGTCGCCACCAGTCGCTCGGCCACCTCGCGCTGCACGAGCACGCCGATCCGGTCGAAGCGGCCCGAGGTGAGGACCCGCACGAGCACCGCGGTCCCAACGTTGTAGGGCAGGTTGGCGGCGAAGCAGCTGCCGGGTTCGGCCTGGCCGAAGTCGACCTGAAGGGCGTCCTGGCACAGGACGCGCACGTTGGCGGTGCCCGCCAGCGTCTCCTCGAGCAGCGGCAGCAGGCGTCGGTCGAGCTCGATCGCCACCACCTCGCTCGCGCGCCCGGCGAGCGCGCGGGTGAGCACGCCCACGCCGGGGCCGACCTCCCAGACCTGGTCGCCGGTGCTCACCTGCGCTGCGCGCACGACCGCGTCGATCACGCTGGGGTCGATCAGGAAGTGCTGTCCGAAACGCTTGTCGGCGCGCAACCCGTGGCGCCTGAGCAGGCGTGTGAGCACCGACGGTGCGGTCAGGCGAGCGGTGGCGGCGTCCAAGGGCTCCGAACCGTTCTCGGTGGCCGCCGGCCTTCTGGCCGCCGGCCTTCTGGCCGCGGTCACGACGCCACGATACGCTCGCTCACCACCGCTTCGAGCATCGCGTGAGCGTTCGCCAGGTCGATCCCGAGCACGACGGCCAGTTCGCTCGAGAGCATCGACATGGCCGTCTCCATCACCTCGCGCTCCGTCGCAGCCAGGCCCTTGTCCAGGTCCCGCCGGGCCAGGGCTCCGATGAGGCGGGCCAGCTCGTAGGCGCTGCCCGCCGACAGGATGTCCTGCTCGGCCCGGTAGCGGGGCGGCCACTGCGTTGGCAGCGTCAGGTCGCCCTTCACGACCGCGTCGAGCAGGCGATCGACCTCGTCTGGTCCTATCGTATGGCGCAAGCCCACCTCGCGGCCGCGCTCCAGCGGCACCAGCACGGCCATGTCGCCGCGCACGAAGACGATCTTGAGGTACTCCTGGGTCTCGCCCAACACCGCGCGCGTGGTGCGTTCCTGCACGACGCCAGCCCCTTGCGACGGGTACACGACGTGGTCTCCGACTTCGAACGTCACGCGGGCCTCCAGGCGCCGACATTACCACGCGCACCGAAGCGCCCCGCGTGTCACATGCCGAGGACCGCGAGCCAGGGCTGGAAGGCCAGGAAGGTGATCAGGCTCAGGCTGACGAAGCACGCCAGGCCGGTGCTCGCCAGCAGCGTGGGTTGCGGCTCGAGATCGACCCGTCGGAGCACCAGCGGCGGCACGACCGTGCCTGCGATCAGCGCGGCGAGGAAGCCGGCCCAGCCGCCCAGGAGCGGCGCCACGTCGTTGCCGAGGCCGCTGGCGCGTAGCGCCGCGAACGCGCCCAACAGCGCCAGCGTGGCGGTCGCCGTGCCCGCGCCGGCCAAGCGCAGCCAGCGCTCGGGCACCCGCTGCGTGAGCGGCAGCGTGAGCAGCCACAGCAGCGGCACCAGCACCATCGTGCCGAGGACACCCACCAACAGCGCACCTGTCGCCTGCCCCACGAGCTCCTCCTCGAACGCCCAGGGGTTCCAACCGAATCGAGCGGCGAGGTGATCGCGCCAGGTGGGTTCGAAGCTGGTCGCGTCGTCGCTGCTCACGGCGCGGCTCCCGCCGCCGGCCAGGCTGCCCGACCAAGCCAGGTAGGTGACGCCGCCAGCCTGCACCAGCGCCGCCTGGTCGATCGTGGCGGGCGACCAGGCCACGTTGGTGTCGTCGCTCGCGTCCGCGCCGCGTTCTGGCAAGGTGCTGGCGACGATGCTCGCGCCGACGGCGCGGAAGGCGCGTGCCCCGGCCACGCCCACGGCGCGCCCTTCGCCGAGCAGGCGCGCCGGCTCGGCTGCGGCGAGGTCGCTCACCATCAGATGAGCGTCCTGGCGTGGCCACATCAGCAGACCCGGTTCGCCCGGGTCGAGCAGCAGCCGCGCCGGCGGCGCCAGCGCACCCTCGAAGCGGCGCTCGCTACCGTCGGGCGCGCGGTACACAACGCGCCATTCGGCGCTGATGCCGATGGGCGTGTCGATCGTGGCGCCCTCGAGGTAGGCCAGGTGGCGTTCGCCCGTGGGCCCGCGAGCCAGCACCGGCGAGGCCACGCTCCGATCGCTACGCACCATCACCTCGGGCGCGTCGACGCCCCAACGGTAGCGCTCGAGGCGGCCACCGGCGACGCCGGGTACGGCCACCCAGGCCTCGGGCCCCGCGGGGCCGACGAACAGCGCCAGATCGAGGGCCTGCGGAGCGTCGAGCAGGTCGGCGCGCGCCTCGCCCCACTGCCAGTGGTACTCGTAGCGCCCGGTGCGCGGATCGCGCAGGTACCAGGCGTACACGGCCGCACCGTCCGCTCGCCACCCCGACGCCGCGGCCACCCCCCGGATCACCGCATCCTGCGCAAGCCAGCGGCTGGGTGCGTCGTCGAGCGCCTGTCCGGGCTGCAGGTCGAGCAACCGCACGCCGCTCGTGTCGCCGACGAGCAGCCTCGGCTGGCCAGCGTCGATCGCGCCAGCGAGGCTGGCGCGGACCAGCCCGAAGGCCTCGCGCGGTCGATCGAAGCCGCCGTCGGCGGCGTACGGCTGCGCCGCTGCGAAGCACGCCACGAGCAGCGCCAGCAACGGGGCCACGAACCGGCGGCGCTCGCGCCACGTCGGTGAGAACAGCCTCACGCGCGCACCCGCTTGCCGCCGCGGCGCGCCGCCGGCCCGGGGCTGCCGGGGATGCTGGGCAGGTGCACCGCGCGCCCCTCGAGCCGCGCCTCGAGCTCGCGGATGCGGTCGCGCACGGCCGCCGCCTTCTCGAAGTCGAGCGCCTCCGAAGCCTGCCACATCTCGTTCTCGAGCAGCGCCAGCTCCTGGCGCACGTCGTCCTCGAGCAGCTCGCGCTCCCACGGGTCGACCGGGCGCGCCGGCGCGGCCTCCTCGCGCTCACCCCGGATGACCTCCTGGATGCGCTTGGTGATGGTCTCCGGGGTGATGCCGTGCTCGGCGTTGTAGGCCAGCTGCTTGCTGCGGCGCCGGTCGGTCTCGTCGATGGCCGCGCGCATCGCCTCGGACACGACGTCGGCGTACAGGAACACCTCGCCGCGCAGGTTGCGTGCGGCGCGGCCGATGGTCTGGATCAGCGAGCGCTCGCTGCGCAGGAAGCCGGTCTTGTCGGCGTCAAGGATGGCCACCAGCGACACCTCGGGCAGGTCGAGCCCTTCGCGCAGCAGGTTGATGCCCACCAGCACGTCGAAGTGCCCCAGACGCAGGTCGCGGATGATCACCTGGCGCTCGACCGCGTCGATGTCGGAGTGCATGTAACGCACCCGCACGCCCTGCTCGGCCAGGTACTCGGTCAGGTCCTCGGCCATGCGCTTCGTCAGCGTGGTCACGAGCGTGCGCTCGCTGCGGGTCGCGCGCTCGCGCGCCGCGAACAGCAGGTCGTCGATCTGGCCGCGGCTGGGCTTCACCTGGACGGCAGGGTCGACCAGGCCGGTGGGCCGGATCACCTGCTCGGCCACCTGATCGGAGAGGCCCTGCTCCTGGTCGCCCGGGGTGGCGGAGACGAAGACGGCCTGCCCCACCCGCGCCAGGAACTCGTCCTGCGTGAGCGGGCGGTTGTCGAGCGCGGCCGGCAAGCGGAAGCCGTAGTCGACCAGCGTCTGCTTGCGGGCGCGGTCGCCGTTGTACATGCCGCGGATCTGCGGCAGCATCACGTGCGATTCGTCCAGGAACACGATGGCATCGTCGGGGAGGTAGTCGAGCAGGGTGTAGGGGGGTTCGCCGGTGCGGCGGCCGTCCAAGTAGCGCGAGTAGTTCTCGATCCCACCGCAGTAGCCGAGCGTGCGCAGCATCTCCAGGTCGTAGTTGGTGCGTTCGCGCAGGCGCTGCTGCTCGAGCAGCTTGCCGACGCCCTCGAAGTACGCCAAGCGCTCGGCCAGGTCGGCCTCGATCTGGGCGATGGCCGGCTGCAGCTGCTCGAAGGGCGTGACGTAGTGCTTCGCGGGAAAGACCGTGGCGCTCTCGAGCTCGCGCACGACGTCGCTGGTGACGGGGTCGACGAGCGCCAGGCGGTCGATCTCGTCGCCCCACAGCTCGACCCGCAGGGGCGACTCCTCGTACGCCGCCCAGATCTCGATCACGTCGCCCCTGGCCCGGAAGCGGCCCGGGGCGAGCTCGACGTCGTTGCGTTCATACTGCTGCTGCACCAGCCGCGACAGGATCGCGTCGCGCGAGAGCGCCGTCCCTTGGGTCAGTAGCAGGTTCAGCTTCTGGTACTCCTCGGGTGCGCCCAGGCCGTAGATCGCCGAAACCGAGGCCACCACGATCACGTCGCGGCGCGTCAGCAGGCTGCGGGTGGTGGAGTGGCGCAGCCGCTCGAGCTCCATGTTGATGTTGGCGTCCTTCTCGATGAACAGGTCGCGCGCCGGGACGTAGGCCTCGGGCTGGTAGTAGTCGTAGTAACTGATGAAGAACTCGACGGCCGCGGACGGGAACAGGTCCCGGAACTCGGCGGCCAACTGGGCGGTGAGGATCTTGTTGGGCGCCAGCACCAACGCGGGACGGTCGCTGGCCTCGATCACGCGCGCCATGGTGTGCGTCTTGCCCGAGCCGGTGACGCCCAGCAGGGTCTGGAAGCGAAGGCCCGCGTCGAGCCCGTCGACCAGCGTGGCGATGGCGCTACCCTGGTCACCGCGCGGCTGGAAGGGGGAGACGACCTCGAGCGGCATCCCACCATGCTAGCCCGTCGGCGCAGGTGCGGCGGTCGCGGGCCGCCGCGCGGTAGCATGCCGCAGCAGCGGAACGCTAGCGCTAGGAGGACGACACCATGCCCGTACGTACCAGCAGCGCCATCTGGCGCGGATCGCTGAAGGAAGGCGACGGCACCGTCGCCTTGGGGAGCGGCGCCTTCGAGGGCGCGTACTCCTTCCCGTCGCGCTTCGAGGAGGGGCCCGGCACCAACCCCGAGGAGCTCATCGCCGCCGCGCACGCCGGCTGCTTCTCGATGGCGCTCTCGAACGACCTCGCCGGCGCGGGCTTCGTGCCCACGAAGGTGCAGACCGAGGCGCAGGTGCACCTGGGCCTCGGCGAGGGCGGCGCCGCCATCACGAAGATCGTGCTGGTGTGCCGCGCCGAGGTTCCGGGCATCTCGCCGGAGACGTTCGCCACGCACGCCGAGGCGGCCAAGGGCGGGTGCCCGGTATCGAAGGCCTTGGCGGCCGTGCCGATCGAACTCGACGCCAGCCTGGCCTGAGGCCCTACGCCGGCTGCACGCTGCGGAACTGCGTCTCGTACAGGTCGCGGTAGAGGCCGCCCGCGGCCAGCAGCTGCGCGTGGTCGCCGGTCTGCACCACGCGGCCGCCGTCCAACACCACGATGCGGTCCGCGCCGACCACGGTCGAGAGCCGGTGGGCGATCACGAAGGTGGTGCGGCCCCGCATCAGCCGCTCGAGCGCGCTCTGCACCAGCATCTCGGACTCCGAGTCGAGCGAGGACGTGGCCTCGTCCAGGATGAGCACTTCGGGGTCCTTCAGCAGCGCCCGTGCGATGGCGATGCGCTGCCGTTGGCCGCCCGAGAGCGTCACCCCGCGCTCGCCCACGAGCGTGTCATAGCCCTCCGGGAAGGCCTCGACGAAGGCGTCGGCGTTGGCCGCCACGGCCGCCGCCACGACCTCCTCGTGGTTGGCGTCGGGCCGGGCGTAGCGGATGTTGTCGCGGATGGTCCCGGAGAACAGCAGGCTCTCCTGCGGCACGATGCCGACGTGCCGGCGCAGGTCGTGGGTGCGCAGCTCGCGCACGTCGATGCCGTCGACCAGCACGCGCCCCTCCTGGGGATCGAAGAAGCGCGGGATCAGCGTCACCAGCGTGGTCTTGCCGGCCCCGGAGGGACCGACCAGAGCGACGACCTCGCCCGGCGCCGCGCGCAGGTCGACGCCGTCGAGCACCCAGGCGTCGCCGCGGTCGCCGTAACGGAAGCGCACGCCCTCGAAGCGCACCTCACCGCGCACGTCGCTCCATGCGCGTGGCTGGGTGGGCTCGGGCAGGTCGCTTTCCGTGTCGAGCAGCTCGAAGATGCGCTTGGAGGCGCCGACCGCCTCCTGCAGCTGGCTGTAGAGCCCCGTGAAGGAGCCGATCGAGCCGGCCACGATCACCGTCAGGAGGAGGAACGTGATGAGCGTGCCCGGCGCCAGCGTGCCGGCCAGCGCCTGCTGGCCGCCGTACCACAGCACCACCCCGATGCCCGAGAACATCGCCAGGATGACGGTGGGGATGAAGAAGGCGCGCACGCGCGCGCGCCGCACGGCCGAGCCGAAGGCGGTGTCGATCGCCGCGCCGTAGCGCAGCGACTCGGCCGCCTCGGCCGTGAACGACTGCACGATGCGGATGCCGACCACCGCCTCCTCGGCGTTGGCGTTGGCGGCGGCCACCTCGTCCTGGAAGGCGGTGCTGAGGCGCCGCAGGCGCCGGCCGAAGACGGCGGTGGCGATGATGACCGCCGGCAGGATGGCCAGCATCACCAGCGTGAGCTCGGTACTGATCACGAACAGCACCACCACCCCGCCGACGAGCGAGATGGCCTGGTTGATGAACTGCGCCACGGCCTGCGAGACCGCGCTCTGCACCGTGGCGATGTCGCTGGTGAGGCGCGAGGTGATCTCGCCGGTCTTGCGGCGCTCGAAGAAGTGCAGCGACAGGCTCATGAGGTGCTCGAACAGCCGCTTGCGCAGGTCGGCGACCACGGCTTCGCCCACGTAGCCGAGCTGGTACACGCGCACGAAGTTGAAGCCGGCCTGGACCAGGAAGACGGCGGCCAGCACCAGGCCGATGCGGTTGAGGTCGGCAGGTGAGGCGCTCGCGGCGACGGCCGCGTTGGCGTCGTCGGCGCCGCGCAGGATGCCCCCCAGGCCGACGTCGCTCTGGACGCCGAAGGCGGTGTTGAACAGGTCGCCGACGATGACCGGGAAGGCGACAGCGAGCAGCGAGGCCACCGCCGTGGCCGCCACCGCCACCCACAGGCGCGACCGGTACGGGCGGGTGACGCCCCACAGGCGGCGCAGCTGGCGCCAGTCGAAGCGCGCGTCGGGGTCGCGAAGGGGTCGGCCAGAACGCATGCGGCAGTGTACCGGAGGGGTCTGGTGGGTCGCGCTCGCGCGCGACGGCGGGGCTCGTGAGGCGCCGGACGTGGCGCGGCGGACGCCACTGGACGCACGCGACGGCGGCGCACGTGCTCTCGCGTGCGCCGCCGTCGGTCAGGCGAAGGTGTCGGGCGGGGTAGGGACCGAGATCAGCCCTTCACGGCACCCGCGGTGAGGCCCGCCACGATGCGGTTCTGGAACACCATCACCAGCACGATCAGCGGCACGGTCACCACGATGGCACCGGCCATGATCTCGCCGAAGGGCTCCTCGCGCGCGATCTCGCCGGCGAAGAGCGCCATGGCGACGGGGACCGTGCGCGCGGCGGGGGAGATCGTGGTGAAGGTGAGCGCGAACAGGTACTCGTTCCAGGCCTGGATGAAGGCCAGCAGCCCGGTTGTCACGAGCGCTGGCGCGGTGAGCGGTAGCAGGATCTTCCAGAACGTCTGGAAGGTCGAGGCGCCGTCCACCTGCGCGGATTGCAGCAGCGACACGGGCAGGCCCTTGAAGAATGCGGTGAGCACCCACACCGTGAACGGCAGCGTGAAGATCATGTAGGAGAGCACCAGGCTGGGCAAGGCCGGCATGCCCAATACCCGGATGACCGCGTAGAGGCCCGCCAGCACCGCGATCTGCGGGAACATGGTCATCGCCAGGATCACGTAGAGCGAGGGCGTGCGGCCGCGGAAGCGCAGCTTTCCGAGCGCGAAGCCGGCGAACGAGCCCACCACCAGGCTCAGCAGCGTGACGGAACCGGCGACGACGATGCTGTTGCCGAGGCCGCGAAGGAACCCGGGGTTCTGGAACACCGCCCGGAAGTTTCGCAGCGTCGGCTCCTGCGGCCAGTACGTGGCGGGGGTTTGAATGAGCTCGGACTGCGTCTTCAGCGCCGAGATGGTGGCCCAGTAGAAGGGAAAGATCAGGTAGATGAAGATGACGATGATCAGGGCCCAGAAACCGACCTGACCCAGCACCTTGAGGAGGTTGTTGCGTCTAGTCCCCATCGCGTTCGACCCCCAGGGCGCGGATGTAGAGGATGGCGAAGACGAAGATCATGACGAAGATGATGACGCTCGCTGCCGACGACATGCCGACGTTTCGCGAGGCGATGAGCTGGTAGTAGGCGTAGGAGGCCATCGAGTAGCGCGCCTCGCCGTAGACGACCTGGAACAGGTCGAACACGCGTAGCGCGTCGAGCGTGCGGAAGATGAGCGCCACCGCCAGCGTGGGCGTGAGCAGCGGCAGCGTGATCGAGAAGAAGCGCCGCACGGGCCCGGCGCCGTCGACCTCGGCCGCCTCGTAGAGCTCGGTGGGGATGGTGGCCAGGCCGGCCATCAGCAGCAGCGCCATGAACGGCGTGGTCTTCCAGACGTCGATCATGACCATCGCCGGCACTTGCAGCGAGGCGGTCTGGAAGAATGCGACCGGTGCGTCGAGGAGTCCTATGTCCGTGAGGAAGGTGTTGAAGAAGCCCGCCCGCGTCGACTGCAGCATCCACTCCCAGATACGGGCGGAGACGACGGTGATGATGGCCCAGGGGACCAGCATCGCCGCGCGCATGATGCCGCGGCCGATGAACTTCGTGGCCAGCGTGAGCGCGATGATCATGCCCAGGATCGTCTCGAGTGCCACGGAAGCGACGGTGAAGGCGAGCGTGTCCCACACCGCGCGTATGAAGTCGGCGCTGGTGGCCGCCAGCACGTAGCGGGTGCCGAAGGCGTCGTACGTGCGCACCGCGTCGTAGCGCAGCTCAGTGTCGAGCCGGCGCAGGAACAGGCGCGCGTTCTCGTACACGGGTTGGCCGTTCTCGACCACAGGTTGGCCGTCGGCGTCGAGGCGCTGGGGCACCTCGAGCACCATCATGGAAAGCAGCTGGCGGTAGTTCTGCAGGCCCACGAACTCGCCCCGGATCTCCGCGCCCGCGGCGAAGCGTTCGTTGGTGAAGCTCGACATCACCACCCGCGCCAGCGGGTACGCCGCCACGATGGCGATGATCAAGAACGAGGGGATCAGCAGCCACAGCGCGGTGCGCTCCTCGCTGCGCGCGAGCGCCGACGGTCCCCCCGGCTTCGTCTTCACGGTCACACGAGTACCTCCTCAGGCACGCCTACGGGGAAGGGCCGGGTCGACGGATCGACCCGACCCTCTCACGATCGGTCACGGTGCGTCACGCGACTCGCTGCGTACGCGGCTCGTGACGTCCGAGTCGCTATGGCTGCCTCAGGGCGAACCGGTGGGGAAGCCGGTGAACGCCTCGAGGTCGAGCTCCAGCAGCGCCAACGCCGTGTCGGCTTCCTCGACGCCGGTCAGGACGTCGTGGACGGCGCGGAAGAAGAGCCTCGAGACCTCGGCGTAGTCAGGCGCGGTGATGGTCGAGGGCCGCGCCACGGCGTTGATGAACACGTCGTAGAGCGCGCCGAAGAAGGGCACCGCTTCCAGGACCTCGGGGTCCTCGTACAGCGCCATGATGGTGGGGTTGAAGGTGCCCACGATGGCGCGGATCTTCTGCTCCTCGTAGGAGGTGAGGAAGAGGGCCAGTTCGGCGGCGAGCTCGGGGTTCTCGCTGTAGCGGCTCACGCCGAGCTGCCAGCCGCCCAGGGTCGCGGCGGGCGTGCCGCCCTCGGCGTCGCCAGCGGGCAGCGGGCTCACGTCGAAGAGGCCGGCGATGTCGCTGTCGGGACCCTGGCCGAGCGAGTAAGCGTAGGGCCAGTTGCGTTGGAAGGCGGCGTTGCCGGCCTGGAACATCAGGCGCGCGTCTTCCTCGGCGAAGCCGGTCACGCCAGGCGGGCTGATCGTGCCCACCCAAGAGGCGGCCAAATCGATGATCTCGACGGCGTTGGGGTTGTAGACCGTGATGACGCCGTCAGGTTCGATGATGCGGCCGCCAGCGTTGGAGGCGATCCACTCGAGCGCGTCGCAGGTGAGGCCCTCGTAGGCGTTGCCCTGCCACACGAAGCCCCAGAAGTCGGTGTTGCCCTCGGCGCGCTCGCCGTCCTGGATGACCTGCGCCATCTCGGTGAGCTCGCTCCAGGTGGCCGGCGGACCGTCGAAGCCGTACTTCTCCAGCAGGTCCGTGCGGTAGTACAGCAGGCCGGCGTCGGTGAACCAGGGGATGCCGATCAGGCGGCCGTCGACGGTGTTGTTCTCGACGATGGCGGGGAAGTGCTGGTCGACCACGTCGCCGGCGCCGAACTCGAACAGGTCGACGAAGTGCTCCTCCAGGTCGCCCGGCCAGATCACGTCGATCTGGTAGAGGTCGACCTCGGGCGAGCGGGCCTCGAAGAACTGCAGGTACAGGCCGAGGCGGTCGTCGGCCAGGTCAGGGGTGTCGAGCACGTTGACGGTGACGCCGGGGTTGGCGTCCATGAAGCGCTGCGCGGCGTCACGGACCAGCTCCAGCTCCATGCCGACGGCACCGGCGGCCACGGTGAGGGTCTGCGCCGAGGCGGCGCCCCACACCAGGGCCAGGGCGAACGCGAGACTGAACAACAACTTGCGCATGCTATCCACTCCTTCTTCCTGCAACTGCCGATTCGTACCTTATGAAGGCACGTAGGACGCCGCACGATGGCAGGCGCCTTCGAACCCTCGAGGACCCCCTCTAGGCCACGCCACCCCGGTTCCGCACCACGGCCACCACGCACTCGGCGCCGTGGCGAAGGTTCGATGCGTGGAGCATAGCAGGTGCCGCGCGGCACCTGCAAGGCGAGCGTAGGCGCGCCGACGTTCGGTCATCGTTGCCCCGAGGCCGGCGCCAGCCAGCGCTCCAGCCAGGCCATGAGCGCTGCCTCGTCGAACGGTCGCGTGAGGACGTCGACCCGAGGTCGGCGCCAGCGACGCCAACCTCGCCGTGGGTTTGACGCGCTGAGCAGCACCATCGGCAGGTGCGTCAGCCCGGGCGTCGCCCGCAGGGCGGCGACGTGCTCGACGCCGTCGCCGGCGTCGTCGACCACCACCGCCCGCGGGCGCCAGCGCGCTGCCAGCGCGG
>SL_3KL_010_SEDDRAFT_10005150_pt1 | contig 11771 bp, 8 predicted proteins | sample SodLakKL_010_SED_2_FD_10381 | JGI IMG/M metagenome (IMG submission 10381)
CTACTCCGCTCCACTCGACTGGAGATATCCTTACATGGGAGAGGAGTAAAACAAAAAACCTGGTAGAGTGCGCCGCTTATTGGCGCTCCTGCCGGAGTCCGGTTCATAGTCAGCGTAGCGCGTGGCTCCTTTCTCGCGTATCATCGCATAGAGCGTAAGGCGCAGTTTGACCTGAAAGCTCCTGACAAACATATTATAAAGCCACTTCGATTCAGTTCGGAGTGGCTTTTTTTAATCTTGGATGATTGTATACAGGTTCCTTAATAAAGCTCTTAAGCTACCGTACCTACGGCACTTACTTTATCAGACATGGTATTTTATTTGCTAAACAACTACGCTCTTGCCACTCAACGCTGACAGATCCGGTAGGTGCTGTCAGGTTGACCAAAGACTGAGTCGTAACAGACATGGTATTTCTATTTTCTAAAACAACACATACCAGCTTTCATCAACCACGTAATTGAACTGTAATCTACATCTAAACAGAAATACCATGTCATTTCTGTCACAGTCTATTTCGCTTCAACACTCTTCTCAGCCAGCCAGCTGAAGATGGTAAAGAGCACGAAGAGAACAATTGCAATTGAATTGGCAACAGCAAAGACCTCAACGGAATCAAATTGATAGCTCCCAATCGATAGATTATCAGATGGCAGCAGCGAATCTGAAATAGCACGGAAAGCAGTACTTACGGGTATCAGAAAAACAGCTTTACTTCCAAGCTGAGATGCCCCAAAGATCACCTCCGGGATATGCTTGGTCTGGACGGCAGAAATACCGAATGAGAGAGTAAATCCAATAACAAACGTGATGAGATGACTACCGAACCACATCTGCAGCATGCCGGTGCCGGACACAAACCACATGAGTGAAAACCAAAAAATCGTGGCGTTCATCACCCCGAAAAAGACAGCCGTTAAGTAATAAAGCGTTTTGTACTTATTCGCGGTCAATGTGTAAGGGAATTTTGATTCAAGCCGGTGTTTAGGAGGAGTGCTAATATAACATTATCAGAGCCCAACAAATAAATACAACACAAAAAAGACCATAATCAGCCAAAAAGAATTTTTAAGCAAGATTTTGTATAATTGTATTATATCCTACAAAACTACAGGAGGTCCAGTATGAGTGTAATGAGTATTAGAGTTGATGATGATAAAAAAAGAAAGTTGAAGGCAATTGCTTCCATACAAGGGAAAACTATGAGCAGTATTATTGAAAACCTTATTGATGAATATATAGCTGAATTCAACAACAGTGAGGAACTCGATGAAGAGTTGAAGGCAATTATGAAAGTATCTGAACCTTCATTCGAGGAATGGGATAATGATGAGGATGCAATTTATGACGACCTTTAAAAAATGGGACATCATATTAGTTCCTTTTCCCTTTACAAATCTTAAATCTGTTAAAAAGCGGCCCGCATTAGTTATATCTCCGGAAGAGTATAATCAGGGACCGGATCTGATAATTATGTTTATCACAAGTAATCTTTCATCATTTGGGAGGCCCGGAGATCACAAAATTGTAGAATGGAATAAAAGCGGACTCCCAAAGCCTTCAATGGTAAGAATGAAATTTGCCACAATTGAAAAGTCCATCATCCAAAAAAAATTAGGACAGATGGCTAAATCCGACCAGCTTAAAATAAATGATAAGCTAAAAGAATTTTTTATGATCGGTTGAAAAAGCAGAGCAACACTATTCGAGAGCAAACAGAAGATATCTCCCCTTGAGGGGAGTCCACGCGGGAAGCGTGGGAGGGGTGTTCGATCTGCTGATTTTAAGCATACCCCAATCTATCAGTGGTAGCAAAAGCCGAGTCGAAATAGACATGGTATTTCTATCTCTTAAAACAGTACGCAAAAGCACTAATCAACCATGAGCTCAACCCACGCTTAGTGCCACACAGAAATACCATGTCTTTATGATTTCTAAATCAACCCATTCAACCGTTTTACGATATACTCCAAGTGCGTGTTGGTATACCGATCATTCGTGCTATAAAGAGCACTCTCCACATCAGAGTGAAGCTCACGAAGCTGTTCCAGCACAAGCGGCCTGATATCAGACTGCTGCACGTGGAAATCTGTCCTGAGCTCTTTCATCCCGATGTCCGGGCGGTAATCGGCAGGAGGATTCGACGCTTCGGCAGATGCTTCCGTCAACAGGTACTCCATCCGATCGATATAGGCGCGCTGCAGATTTCGGCGATAGGCATCCACCTCTTCCCCGGCGGGGATCTCTTTCCAGATACTGTTGCGCAGATCATCCATCATCTCGGCCGGGCCATACGTTTCATCGCCGAGCATCGCCTGTTGTTCTACCAATCGCTCCAGGCGGTGTGGAGATAGCAGAGAGTTCAGTCCCGTGGTTTGATACCACCGAACCCGCTCTACAGTACCGACATGCTCAAATGTTCGGAGCAGACCTTTATCCAGCAGCCAGTGTGGCGTGGCAAAAAGGTGCTCATCCAGAAACTCCATCGACCGTTTCTGATCCTCTTTGGTCAGCGCCGTATACACCGGCCCTTCCTGTCCGTGAGTTTTGTGTTCTTCCCTGGAACCTCCAACGGCCGTAATCACACGTTCGGTCATCCGTCCCCAGTGAACGTACATCTGCATATAGCGCATCATCACCTCTTCATAGGTCTCACCTTCAACGCCCATCCAGTCCATCAGGCTCGGCACCACACGATGCAGATTTTTCATTCCCAATTCGCTGGCACGAACCCAATCACTCCCGATCGATTCAGTGGTTTGGGTAGGATCGAAATCATCCCGGCCGTAGCCAAACTGCATGGCGGGATTATCCGCCCGTTCCAGCACCCATTCGTTGAGCAGCTCTTTCTCCTCTTCAGGAGTATCAAACTGCGGCAGGTAGGAATAGGCCCATTTTACGGACCACATATCGTACTCACCCACATTGCGATGAACTTTCACATCGCCATCTTCGGGTTGGGCCACGTAGTTAAAGCGCGTTCTCCCTACCACAGATGAAGAGTTTCCATACTCATTGGTAAACTCGGGTGATCTCAAATCCTCAATGGAATAGGCGGTATTTCCGCGCTGGTTATGAGGATATCCGAGCGCGTGGGCCAGTTCGTGCGAAACCACATACTGCAGGTACTGCCCCATCTCTTCGGTTGAAAGATGCGGTTGTTGCACTTCGGAATTTCTCGGCCCGGTTTGACTCATAGACCACCAGTGGAGACGCTTCATCACGTTATGATACATGTTAATGTGGGCACGAATCGTCTCCCCGGATCGCGGATCGATCACATCAGGCCCGGCGTTGGCCGAATGAACGGGATTTGCTACGTATCGAATTACAGAATAACGGGCATCCATCAGGCTGAAATTGGGATCATTTTCGGGGGCCATCTCCGCACGGATTGCGTTTTTGAAACCCGCCTCTTCAAAGGCAACGGTCCATTCATTAATTCCTTCCTTAAAATAGGGCCTCCACTCTTCAGGCGTTGCCGGGTCGATATAGAACACAATGGGATTTTTCGGTTCCACCAATTCACCACGCTCATAGGCATCTAAGTCTGACGGCTCCAGACGAAAACGAGTTACATACTGCTTCTCTTTGCTGTACTGTGCATCACTGCCGTAATCGGTTTGCGAGATGCTGATCATCGCCACACGTTCATCAAACAGACGCGGACGCATCGGCTCTTTCGGCAGCAGAATCATGCTGTGGTTTACTTCAAGTGAAATCGATCCGGTTCGCTGTTGTGACGGTGGATCATCAGCATTGTAGGTCAGTACGGTTCGCACCTCAATATTTTCCGGGAAACTCTTTACAAACTCCATAAATGATCGATCCCGATCGAGACCGCGAACGGTATGCTGTTGACGGTGACGGTTTTGAAGGCCGAAAATTCGGGAATCTTCCAGATAGAGGTCACTTACATTGATGACCGTGCTTCCGTCGCGGCGTTCAACAACATCAAAAGATTTGATAACCGTTGGAAAGTTGGAGTTCTCTACGGCTTGATATACCGGCAGATCTTCATCGGCGGTATTGCTGTACGTTACACCGCGAAGCAGGATTTTTTCTCCCCGCTGCTCCCATTGAACAACCTGTTGCGGAGCCAAACGATCACCGCCCCATCCCAAGCCTTCGGCTGTTTTCGCTATCCGGCTCAAAATTGCCATATCGCGGCCGAGCAGAGAATCCGGAATTTCGTAATAGATATCATCCCCGGACCGGTACACGTTAAACAGGCCTTCGCTTTTCTCAGCATTGGCCGGCACTGTTTGTTGGTTATTGGTTTGATGATGCTCGCCCGCCGTTGGAGCAGATGTTTGGCACGCGACAGAGATCATCAAAAAGAGTGCTAAAATCGGTAAAAAATATCGAATCGTAGAGAGTGATTTCATAGAGTCTGTTCATTTTGATTGACGTAAGACTCCTTAAATAGGCAGAACTAAATTGATTCGCAACGGCATTGCATTTTTTTACGCTTTTTGATCCAAAACCTGACCGGTCTCTGTTTTGATCACAAAACGCTTCTCACTCTCAGAACCGGCCTTCTCTAACATCAATATGCGAGAGCACCTAATGATTGTTAAGTGTATTAATTACAACCATATAACCCTCATTTCAGATCAAGAAACCCCGGCCGTTCAAGCCCGTTTCAATAGTATGTATTTACTAAACCAACGTGAGTTCGAGATAAGGATAAGAAGTGAACTCCAGGCGGGCACTGTTTAAAAGGGGTGTCATGCCGGACTCCGATCCGGCATCTCCTGCTTTTATAAAGGTTGGGAGATCCCGCATCAAGTGCGGGATGACAAAATGGATAAATTTTCTGCTATGCCACGCCCTTTTTGGACAGCTTCGACACTCCTTAACAAACTCTTATCTCGTACTTACGATAAACCAAACAGCGGGGCTCCCATGAAAAAAATGATCAAATTTCTCTTCGCCGTCATCATCATATTTTTGACACTGCAAGGTTGTGGGGAGCGTGGGCCGGTAGGACCGGAAGGGCCGCCCGGGCCTGAAATTCTGCCGACATCTTTTGAGTTTTCGGCAGACCTGGTGCCAAGCAATAATTTTGAGTATTTCCGGGATATTCCGTCACAAATTAACGTAATCGGGTCGGATATGATGATCGCCTACGTGCTCGAAGATTATATCGAAGGGGATGATTTAGATGTCTGGCGCCAGCTTCCCATCACCGATTTTACCGACCGGGGAACCCGTACATTTAACTTCGACTTCACCCAGGTTGATATCCGAATTTTCCTGGATGCGAATTATCCCCTCGAGTTTGCCGACCGGTTTGAAAACGTTTTAATCCGTGCGGTTCACATTCCCGCCGATTTTGTAAATAGCGGGAACGCCAAACAGCTTGAAAATGCCCGGTCCATTAAGGAAATCGAACAGGTGATCGGGGCTAAAGTACAGCACATAACCGCACATTAATCCAGTTTCTTATCAATCTCCTCATCCATCAATACCGGGTTTTCGGTCTGTTCATCCACAGGTTCGCGAACGAGGAACCAAGCGATGGAAGAAAACGCAACGGTTACCGAACAGACAACAAGCAGTACGGTTTTGTTATCCACCGCGCTGACAATATCCCCGATGGCAAAACTCGAAACCAGCTGCGGCAAAACCACAGAGAGATTGAACAGCCCCATATAGAGGCCCATTTTGTTCTGCGCCACTTTTTGAGACATAATTGCAAACGGCAGGCTGATGATCGACGCCCAACCGATACCAACGATAAACATCAGCATGTAGAGTACGTAGGGTGAATCTCCCAAAAAGATAATCGAGGCGTACCCCACGGCCATGATCGCCAGCGCATAGGCGTGCGTTTTCACGCGGCCGAACTTATTTGCCAGCGGTTCCAGGGCAAGCACCGGAATAATAGCTGCCACCAGGTTCAGCGAAAAGAAACTCCAGTTCACAACGGTACCCACATCATCATCCGACAGACCCGGCATTCGAAAATCCACAAAGGCGAAAAAGTAGATAAACATGCTCTGCACACCGATCCAACTGAAGGAGTGCGCCGCCAAAATTTTCTGAAATCCAATTCTCCCGGCCTCCTCTTTTGTCTTTCCGGCTTCCGATTTGAACAGCGCCTCACCGATCAAATAGATCGTTACAGCAAGGGCAAAGTACTCAAAATAGAATCCGGGGAACTCCACTCCGCTCACGCGCTTTACGATTGCATAGATACCGTACATCAAAAATCCCCAGAGCGGACGAATCCCCTTCAGTATCTCTTTTAACGATGCATCATTTATACTTGCAGGCACATCTTCGCTATCCGCCAAATCTTTGGCAATATCTTCCTCATCCTCCCCATATCTACCCAGGTATTTCGGCTCTTTGATAAAAAGCGGTGGAATCACGGAAAAGAAGAACACCAATACCACACCAAAATAAAGGAGCGGAATATTGCCGAATACGGCTCCAATAAAATAGGAGAGCACACCGAAGCTTCCCGAGATCGTTTGCATCCAGGTGTACCCTTTGGTTCGCTCTCGCCCTTCCGGAGTGACGTCGGCAATAATGGATCGGGTAGGATTAAACGACACGTTAATGGAGAGATCGAGCACCATGGAGACCAAGATGGCGATTCCCAGAATTCCCTCCAGACCCAGCCCCGACTGGATGATCCCGATATTTGGGAGCGCCAGCAGCATCATGGAGGCGAGCGTCCCACCTATGACGATAAATATCCTCCGGCGGCCGTTCCATACCCAAACGTTATCACTGATGATGCCGATAATAACCTGGCCAAGAATTCCCGCAATTGGTCCGGTAGCCCATACCAGACCAATATCTGTCACTTCAAGTCCGTACTGGTAAGTCAGCAGCCAGCTGAGTGCTGCTATCTGTACCGACAGTGCAAACCCCATGGCCGTGGCCGGCAGGGCGAGTAGAGCATAAAATGAATTGGACAGCTTTTTTTGAATATCGAGCATCTGCAGATCTCCGGGGTAAATAGTTTAAATTTCTGGATGATATATACTGGAATTCGAGCTTTTAACATAAAGTCCCCCCTTAACAAAGAGGGATTGAGGGGGATGTTTATCCGAGCTATCAATCGAACATGAACACCCCTCTGTATCTCCCCTCTCGAGAGAGGAGACATCGCACAAACATCCAACGATACTAAAACAACCGAGGAAAATACAGGATAAATGAAAAAGCTGTATGAATAACTGTTACGGCAAACGATATTTTACAACCTGTTGCAGGCCCGTATCGGGATCTGTTTCCATTGCATACAGCATGTTATTTTTTACGGCACGAAGGGTTTTATGCCGGGGCCACTCAAAATCATTCGTAATTTTCCCATCTGCATGAAAACTCATCCACCTGTAGATGTCGGGATCATCGGTAAAAAAACCGGCCCAGATATTCCCTTCATCATCCTGCAGTACGGAAGTATATGCCGGCCAGGTTTCAGGGTGGTCATCATTCCGTATCATACCTCGCCAAGGCTCCTCCCTATTTTCATAGAGCTCGCGTATTTGGCTTCGAGAAAGCTCGGGATTATTATAGGGCATATAGAGAGCGTGAGAATATTCTCCATTTTCGTTGACCCATTTAAACAGAGGAGTATCGCTCCATCCGGTCATAATTTTACCGGCATTGTACCCGGCATGTGAGGTTCGGTTGTAAGAAACACTCATAACTCGCATACCGGAACCGTCCCGGTCCACAATAGATTCATTTGCCCGAATAGAGTATGCCGTATCGGCCTTGAATGAATTTTCAGCAACATTAAATATCAGCCCGATATGTTTCGGCTCAAAATCGGGATCGACCTCCTCCATCGAGAATCCCATACCAAAGTGTACCAAGTAGTTGCCGTCACTTACAAGATCCAGCTCGTAGGGATGGAAAAAATAGGAGCCGGAGAAATCGGGCTCATAACCGATATCCAGATCGTCCAGATGCTGCAATGTCTCAATATCAAACCGGGAAACGATCATTCTACGGGTATCAAATGCGTGCAAACTGTTCTCTCCAATGCTGATGGAACGCAGCTGCCTGAACTCGCCGGGCCCCTCTCCTTCACCGCCTACCTGATTAACATGGGTTCCATCCTCATCATAAACGTGGATAACCTGCTCGCTGAAATCGGCGACATAAACTCTTCCATCTTCACCGATCGAAAAATCCCCGATTCGTCCAATGATAATCTCTTCTGTTTCGCCGTAGGTGACAAGAGGTTCAGGCTCTGCATTTTGTATTGGTGTTGTATCAGGATCTATCAAGGTCAGGTTTTCAAGTTCTGCAAGATCTTCCGGCAGTTCTACAGCCGGGTCTTCCGAGCATGACCAGATCAATCCGGCTGCCAGACATATACTTAAAACGCACACCCGGCACGATCTTTTAAATGAATATTTCATTTAGGCATGATATTCTTAACGTTTTAGTTTGATAGAGAATAGATAACCACCGGCAGGAAAACAATAACCTGCTCTTAATAAATAGAATCCGCAGTTAAGTCTTTCTACTTAAAATCTTCTTACATATTAAGCTCACGTTTCTCTCCAATTTTTAGTAACATCAACTGCAATGATTTTTAACCAAAGTGACTATTATGAAACGTCTACCACTGCTACTTTTTTCCTTTCTTTTTGCGTTTTCCGTTGCAGCCCAGGATCAGAATGATGAATGGGATGTAACCCAACACATGGGCGATTACCAGGAGTTATCTTTTGAAACCGATGAAGGTACCTGGATGAACCTTGATGTAAGCCCCGATGGCGAAGAGATTGTTTTCGACATGCTCGGAAATATCTACATCATGCCGATTGAAGGCGGAGAAGCCACCATCCTTCGGGAAGGTTTGGCATACGAAATTCAGCCGCGATTCAGTCCTGATGGCAATTACATCTCCTTCACCAGTGATGCCGGCGGCGGCGATAACATCTGGGTAATGAACCGAGATGGCTCCGATGCCAAGCAGATTACGGACGAAGATTTTCGACTCCTGAATAACGCAACGTGGACCCCTGACGGCAACTACCTGATTGCCCGAAAGCACTTCACCTCTACCCGATCGCTTGGTGCCGGTGAGCTCTGGATGTATCACCGCTCAGGCGGCTCAGGCGTACAGCTTGTGGAGCGAATGAACGACCAGCAGGATTTGGGTCAGCCGTTCGTATCTCCCGCCGGCGATTATGTGTATTACAGCCAGGACGTTTCACCGGGCGGCATGTTCCAGTACAACCGTGATCCTAATAGTCAGATTTATGCCATTAACCGATACAACCTCGAAACCGGAGATATCGACCGCGTAACCGGAGGTCCCGGAGGCGCCATCAGCCCGACTATTTCGCCTGACGGTGAAAAAATGGCGTTCATCAAACGTGTACGCGAAAAATCTGTACTCTATGTGCGCGATATGGAATCCGGTATCGAACGGCCTGTGTATGATGATCTGAATCTTGATCAGCAGCAGGCGTGGGCAATTTTCGGTCCCTACACCAACATCAACTGGACGCCAGACAGCGAGGATATCATCTTTTGGTCGGGAGGAAAAATCAACCGGCTGAATGTGGAATCGCTGAATGTGAATGAAATTCCGTTCAATGCCACCCTGAACCTGGAGCTTGCCGAAACGGTGCACTTTGAGTTTGATCCGGCTCCCGATACGTTCAAATCCAAAGCGATCCGTCATGCCGTTACATCGCCCAATGGAGAGACACTGATTTTTAACGCTGCGGGTTATCTTTGGAAAAAAGATCTGCCGAACGGCACACCGGAACGGCTGACCGACGGCGCACACCTTGAGTTCGAACCATCATTCTCTAACGATGGCAATAAATTGGTGTATGTAACCTGGCAAGATGAAGAGCTCGGCAACATAATGACGCTCGATCTCGACAGCCGCCGTGCCACACCGGAAGCGGTAACCACGGAGAAAGGAATTTATCGTCAGCCTTCATTCTCCCCCGATGGAGAGACGATCCTGTTCCGGCGAGAATCCGGCAATAACCACCAAGGCTATGCCTACACGCTGAACCCCGGAATTTACACAATGCCGGCAAGTGGTGGTGAGATGACGAAAGTATCAGACAGCGGAACCGATCCATCTTTTAATGCTGAAGGCGATCGTATTTTCTACATGGGCGGATCTTACCTTGGACGCGAATATCGGTCGATGGATCTGAACGGGCAGGATCACCGCACACACTTCAGCTCCACATACGCCAACAATTTTGTGCCCAGCCCGGACAACAAGTGGATAGCCTTCAACGAACTTTTCAAAGTGTATATCGCCCCGATGCCAAAAGCGGGAACCGATATTACGCTGAGTGCAAACATGCAGTCTTTCCCGGTTACGCATGTTGCGGAAGATGCCGGAATCAGCCTGCACTGGTCGGGCGACAGTAACCGCCTGCACTGGACCCTTGGCGAGGACTATTTCTCTGTCGGGCTTGATGAAGCCTTTGATTTTTTGAACAACGGCGGTGATGACCTTGAGCTTCCATTGGGAGACAGCCAGGGAACCGAAATCGGCCTGGAGCTGGAAACGGATATACCCTCAGGTTTGATTGCGATTACCAATGCGCAGATCATTACGATGAACGGCGATGAAGTAATCGAAAACGGAACCGTTTTGGTAGAAGAAAATCGCATCAAAGCTGTGGGACGGACCGCAGACGTAGATGTTCCGAGCAATGCATACATTGTAGATGCGGCCGGTAAAACAGTAATGCCCGGCTTTGTGGATGCCCACGCCCATATCGGGAACTTCCGTGAAGGATTGAGCCCGAACCAACAGTGGCACTACTTTGCAAATTTAGCCTACGGCGTAACCACCGCGATGGACCCATCATCCAATACCGAGATGATTTTCTCACAGGCGGAGATGGTACGAACCGGAAATATGGTAGGGCCGCGAATTTTCTCTACGGGACGAATTCTTTATGGAGCAGAAGGTGATTTTAAAGCGGTTATCAACAGCCTGGATGATGCAAAATCAGCGATTCGAAGAACACAGGCGTTTGGTGCCACGGCGGTGAAAAGCTACAATCAGCCGCGGCGTGATCAGCGCCAGCAGGTGATGGAAGCTGCGCGTCAGCTCGGTGTAAACGTGATGCCCGAGGGCGGATCAACCTACACCCACAACATGAATATGATTATGGACGGGCACACCGGCATTGAGCACAATGTGCCGATCTTCCCTCTTTATGAAGATGCCCTTACCATGTGGGCGGCAACCGATGTGGGTTACACGCCAACACTGGTTGTAAACTACAGCGGGATGAACGGCGAGTACTACTGGTACCAGCACACCAATGTATGGGAAAAAGAGCGCCTGTTGAACTTTATCCCTCGCGGTACGGTTGATTCCCGGTCGCGCCACCGCACGATGGTTCCGCAAGAGGAGTATGAGCGCGGACATATTGCCAGTGCTGCTGCTGCCAAGGATCTTCACGATCGCGGTGTAACGGTAAACATCGGTGCACACGGTCAGCTTCAGGGTCTTGCAGCCCACTGGGAAACCTGGATGTTTGAGCAGGGCGGCATGAGCAATCACGATGCCCTGCGTGTGGCAACCATCAACGGGGCCAACTACATCGGTATGGGCGACCATATCGGCTCGCTGGAGGAAGGCAAACTGGCCGACCTGATTATCATCGATGGCAACCCGCTTGAGAACCTGCACGACACCGAGTACGTGGAGTACACGATGATCAACGGCCGCCTTTATGATGCCGATACCATGAACGAAATCGGCAACCATCCCAAAGAGCGACTGCCGTTCTGGTGGG
>SL_3KL_010_SEDDRAFT_10005151_pt1 | contig 11771 bp, 14 predicted proteins | sample SodLakKL_010_SED_2_FD_10381 | JGI IMG/M metagenome (IMG submission 10381)
CGTGATATTGTTTCTCATCATTATGAAAAAGTTGACCACGAAATCATTTTTGATATCTGTGCAAACCATCTTCCGAAATTGAAAAAGACAATTCAAAAAATACTCGCATAATTTCTGACATCACGCAGTCAATAATTATCCTATACTGAAGTATTTAAAAACCCGTTTTCTCAAAGATACCAATACTATTATTAGCCGATACAGAAACAGATTCTTTGAAATGACCGGGCTGAAACTGATCCCCTTCCCAGTCATTGGTTTCATTATTCGTGAAGATTATCGATCCAACGCAATTTCTTTCAGGAATATTTTCCTGAATTATCTTTACAATTCCTTTATGAATTTGAAAATCCATTTTTAAGATTTTAAGATTTTAAGATTTTGAGTAAAGGCCCAGTTCCGCCTGATTTTATACTGCACCCCGCTTTCGGCTGAAAATAAGTTATAGATAAAAATAAAAAAATGACCCAAAATATAATCTTACTGAAAATCTTTGTACAAGATGCAGGATTAACTCTTAAATATTGAGTCAGGAATTTTTACTGAATCATCCATAAAATTATCCGGAAAAAAACCTAAATTACTTTTTAGTAAAAAAGGAATATCAGAATCGACTCAATTAAGTGGCAATAAACGAAAAATTTCTGGTTTGGAGAGGCACTCGGTACACTTTGGTGCTGTTAGACGCATTCTCGAAAAAATGGCCACTATTGTGAATCCCCATAAAATTTGGATTCTTTTAGATGAATGGAGCAGTATTCCCATAGAATTACAACCTTACTTGGCTGATTTGCTTCGTCGCAGTATATTTCCGATCCGAAATATCACAGTTAAAATAGCAGCTATAGATTACAGGTCTCGATTTCAATTATCCGAAACTCCCAGGGATTATATAGGTATTGAAACGGGTGCGGATGCTTCAACCGATATCGATCTTGATAGTTTTATGGTTTTTGACAATGATGAAACTCGTTCAAGAGATTTCTTCAAGTCACTATTTCATAAGCATCTTATTGCATCAGATGATCTTTCAAATACTGAAATCGCTTGCTGGACCCCCGATACACATACCAAACCGGGAAAGAGGCAGCAATACATTCTAGAGAAAAGGCAATGGCCTTATTGCATTGGATTGTCGACAAGGTAATTGCCAACAGAAGAGCCCGCGCTTTTATGCTTAGAAGCAATGTTAAGCATCCAATTATTGAAGACCTATTCGATTCTCGAGTTCTTCATATGCTTAAAAAGGGTATTTCCACTCATGATGAACCGGGAGCACGCTATGATGCGTATAAACTTGATTATGGTTGCTATGTTGATTTAATGACAACGAGTCGCGCACCAATGGGCCTATTTGAGGTAAATAATGATGATGATGGTGGTGGTGGTGGTGGTGGTGATCCCTCTTTTGTTGAAGTGCCTGTAGACGATTATCGTTCTATCAGGCGTGCAATATTAGACCTGTCAGAGTTTGAAAAAAAATCCATCAGAAATTATGTTAGCGCAAGTGCCTTTATTGCCGCTGCTCTGGGTTCGCCGTAAAAAAACAGGATCGACATGCTCTATGATATCGGCATCCACATCCAGAAAGCTCCTCTTGTTTTCGATGGGAATCAGGGCGCGTTTGGCACCGTTATCTTTGGCCACCTGCAGGGGTTCGACCAGCGAGCGGCCCGGTTTGATATTGCCCTGAATACTCATGTCACCTAAAATCAGGTTTGCGGCTGTTACCGGGTTTTTCCGGATAGCTGAAAAGATAGCCACAAAAAAGGCCACGCCCAGATCGCCCTCCACTTTGCACCAATCCTGCCAGATCCAGTTTCAGGATTAAATCCGGAAGCTCCAACCCTGATAGGTCTTCAATCGTTTTAAAAACAGGGCCCCACAAATCAGCTTCATTGATCCAGTCATGCCATTTTTGGTTAAACCGATCTTCGATTTCAGGCGGTAAATCCCAAAGGGTATAAACACTTGGACGGGGATAAATTTCTTTGCATCTTTGTGCGGCAACGGTAAAGGCGATTCTGGCTTGTGCAAAATAGTGTGTTTTTGGAAGCCCCCGGCTCAAAGCAAGAGTCCCGTATCGCCCTAAAACGGCCTGGGTGTTCCACCACCTGGCGCCATCCATCTCACCGAATCGGGCCACGCAAAGTCTTAATTTAAAAAGGATTTCTAATTGTATGTTTTTCATTAAGTACCTAATAAATCCAGAATCCAATTTTACTGCCTATATCATTTTTTTCTTGCTTAGAGAACATTAAAGAAATTTTTTTACCATATGCTTTTTAACTAATGATAATCTAATCCATTAATAGCAACTGGTTCCCAGCAAAACTGCTTGCTGAAACATTTCTTCCACGATTAACTTGTTTACGTGCATTAACCTTTAAACAAAAGATGAATATTTTGCCCCAAAATTTTAATCAAAGTACTTACTTTTATTGACGTGCCATAGGCCAAGGTATTTTTTTCATGTAAACGGATGCTGGTACTTTGCAAAAGAATGAGCTAAAAGGAGGCTAACATGGGGATTTTGCAGGAATGCCCTAAATAGATTGAGAAAAAAACTGTTGACCAAATTTCAAAATGTTGACCAAAGCGTTGACCAACACAAATAAAGCCCCTCCGAAACGAAGGGGCTTTTTTTATAACTCACTGATTTTATAGATGGTGCCGAAGGGGAGACTTGAACTCCCATGAGGAAACCCTCACTAGACCCTGAACCTAGCGCGTCTACCAGTTCCGCCACTTCGGCAAAAATCAAGCAAACAATTTACGATTGATTTCTCAATCGAAATGTTTTATTTATATGGTTTTAGAAACGTTGTCAAGACAAATTAATCCGAGCAGGGCCATATGCAAATATTTGAAAATTTGGAAACCATAGCAAGTCCTTTTAAAAATGCGGTAGTGACTATCGGCAATTTCGACGGTGTTCATATCGGGCACCAAGCGTTGTTCCATGAGGTAATCAAAATAGCTGATAAAATGGACGGCACAAGCGTAGCCATGACCTTCGAGCCCCATCCATTGAGAGTATTAACCAAAAACAACCATCCACCCTTGATTACTTTATACGAACAAAAATTAGAATTAATTGAAAAATCCGGTCTCGATGTGCTGATATGTGTACCATTCACCAGAGAATTTGCTGCTGTTTCAGCTACATCTTTCATAAGAGATATTCTTATGGATCGTATCGGCATGAAAGCTGTCGTGGTTGGTAAAGATTATACTTTTGGTAAAAATCGGGAAGGCAACCTGGATCTTTTAAAACAATTAGGTGATCAATACGGTTTCGAAGTGTTTGTTCTTGACTGGATTAGAGGGGCTAATACCGTTGAATCCCGAAGCAGCAGTACCATTATCAGGGAACTTGTCATGGAAGGTCAGATGGAAAAGGCGGAAAAGTTGCTCGGCAGAAATTATCAGATACGCGGAACTGTCATTTCCGGGCGAAATCGAGGTGGAAAAACTTTGGGATTTCCGACAGCCAATATCAAGCTGTACGACGAATTATGTCCCAAAACCGGGGTATATGCCGTTACCGTTGAACTTGAAGATGGCCGAAAGCTCAAGGGTGTGGCCAACATCGGGTATAGCCCGACTTTTAATGACCATGTTTTTACCGTAGAAGTCCACATTCTCGATTTCAATGAAAGCATTTACAACCAGAAGATTCGTGTCAATTTTATTCACAGAATCAGAGATGAGAAAAAATTCTCCGATATTTCGGAACTTTCTGCGCAGATTAAAAAGGATGTGAAAACCGCGCAAAATATTCTTTCTCTATAAATGAAAAAAACAAAGAGGTTAAAATGTCGTTGCTCGACATCGTTACATATCCGGATGAATTTTTATTAAAACCCACAAAATCAGTGGAAAATATTGATGAAGATCTTCAGCAGTTCATCGACAGCATGGCTGAAACCATGTATGCAGCCAATGGGATAGGCCTTGCAGCAATACAGGTGGGCAAATCAAGAAGTTTAATTGTCTATGACGTACAGCAGCAGGAAGACGGTCGAAAACTCGATGTGCTGATTAATCCCCGCATTATTGAAATGGAGGGGCAAACCATTTCCGAAGGGGAAGGATGCCTCTCAGTTCCTGATTATCGCTCTAACGTGAAAAGGGCTGAAAGGATTCTTGTGGAAGGCTATGACCGGGAGGGCAAGCCGGAGCGTATCGAGGCGGAAGGCATGCTGGCCATTGTATTGCAGCATGAAATTGATCATCTCAACGGAAAGTTGTTCATAGATCGCATCAGCCTTTTAAGGCGCGAACTTTATAAAAAAAGAATCAGAAAAAAATTAAAAGCTTCATGAATAAAGGATTTCGTATTATCTTTTTTGGAACACCGGATTTTGCCGTTCCGACCCTTAGTGCATTGGTGCACAGCAGACACCGGTTGCTCACAGTGGTAACCCAGCCGGACAGGCCCAAAGGGCGCGGCCAAAAATTGATGCACACACCCGTCAAAAAGGCAGCCATGGAGGCGGGTTTAGAGGTATTTCAACCGGAATCAGTCAATACTGCCAGCTTTTATGATAAAATGGCTGAAATACACCCGGACCTTTTCGTGGTCGTGGCATTCGGTCAGCTTTTTTCTGAAAAATTACTGAAAATACCTTCAAAAGGAACCATCAATGTTCACGCCTCGCTTCTTCCAAAATACCGGGGGCCAGCTCCTATTCATTGGGCCATGATAAAGGGTGAAAAAGAAACCGGAGTCACTACCATGCTGATGGCAAAAAAGATGGATGCAGGAGACATGCTTCTTTCTGCAAAAACACCCATTAAAAAATCCGATACCGCCGGCACTCTTCATGACCGTCTGGCCAATATCGGTGCGGAGCTGCTGGTTGAAACCCTTGAAAAATTTGAATCCGGAAAGGTCACTCCAAGACCTCAGGATCATACACAGGCCACTTATGCGCCCATGCTGAAAAAGGAAGATGGTCATATCGACTGGAGTCAGCCTCCTGAAAAAATTGAATATTTTATTCGTGCCATGTCCCCATGGCCTGGGGCTTTCACTTATTTTCAAAACAGACGCTTAAAAATTTTCAAAGCCATCCCCGCATCAGGAGAAAAAAATGCGAAACCTGGGACCGTATTAAAATCTTTTGAAAATGAACTTCGAATAGCTACCGGTCAAGACGGCGCAGTTGCTATTCTTGAAATCCAGGGAGCCTCTGGAAAGAGAATGAAAATCGAGGACTTTCTCCGCGGCAATACCGTACCACCAGAGAGCACACTTTTATAATAATTAGAAATTTAAATAATAAACAATGGATTCGAGAATCGCAGCCTTAGAGGTATTAAATCATCTGGATAACAGTCATAAAACCCTGGATATCCTGTTGGATGAGGTACTGAAAACAAAAAAATTTGCCTATAAAAAAGATCTTTCGCTTCTCCAGGCCATTGTATTTGGGGTACTGCGTCAGCAAAAGCGACTTGATTGGATTATCGAGTATTATTCCAATACTCCTCTTAAAAAAATCAGCCCGGAGGTTTTAAACATTCTGCGTATCGGCCTTTTTCAGATCATTTTCCTGGATCGGATTCCTGTATCTGCAGCCGTGAACACCTCAGTGGATCTTACCAAAATGTTTGCCCCTGCCTATACGGTCAAGTTTGTCAATGCCGTATTAAGAAAGGCAGCCGAGTCTTATCATGAAGTGGCTTTTCCCGATGCTGATACCGACCTAGCTGAAAACCTTTCCGTGAAAATGTCTTTCCCCACATGGATGGTTCAACGATGGCTGAAACGTTTCGGGCCCGGGGAAACCGAATCTTTGTGCAATGCAATAAACATCATCGCTCCCATTACTGTACGCACCAATGTATTGAGAACCACCCGGGAAAAACTGTTCAAATCCCTGCAAAGTGAAGTTGGCGATATTTGGCTCACCCCTGTTTCGCCCAATGGTATTTGTTTTACCAATCCCAGATCGGCCGTACCGGAATTGATTGCATTTCGAATGGGATGGTTTCAGGTTCAGGATGAAGCCGCGCAGCTGGTCACCACCCTTTTGGAACCGCGTCCGGGACAAAAAGTCCTGGATGCCTGCGCCGGTTTAGGGGGAAAAACGGGGCACATGGCTCAGATGATGAAAAATACGGGAACCATTGTGGCCATGGATGTGGAAAAAAGCAAGCTGAACAAGCTTTCCAAAGACATGGATCGTCAATTTATTTCCATTGTAAAACCCTGTGTTCATGATTTGAATCAACCCCTGAGAGGTAAACCTTATGCGGTATATGATCGGGTGTTTCTGGACGCCCCATGTTCGGGCATGGGCGTGCTTCGGCGCAACCCCGATGCCAAATGGCGCATAACCCGGGAAAAACTTGAATTATACGCAAAAAAGCAAAAGCTTTTTTTAGACAACCTGGCCCCTGCGGTCAAACCCGGGGGAATTATGGTATATGCCGTATGCAGCTTCGAGCCCGAAGAAACCGATTCAGTAGTGGACTCCTTTCTGGAGAGTCATCCTGAATTTACTCTGGATCCCCTACCCCGAAACCTGGTTGATTTAAACACCTCTTTGTTTTCCCCACAGGGATATTTCAGAAGCTTTCCCCACCAACATGACATGGACGGTTTTTTTGCCGCCAGATTTATTAAAAAGAGATAAGGAGAACATTTTTATGAAGCTTATCGCCCCATCGATCTTGTCCGCTGACTTCTCTGTTTTGGGCGAGGAATTGCGTGCTGTTGAAAATGCCGGAGCAGACTGGATTCATGTGGATGTCATGGATGGCCATTTTGTACCCAACATCACCATGGGCCCGATAGTGGTGGAAGCTGTAAAAAAAACCACCACGCTTCCCATCGATGTGCATTTAATGATTGAAAATCCGGATTCGTATATCAAAGATTTTGCTATGGCAGGTGCCACTCATATTTGTGTCCAAAGCGAAACCTGCACACATCTTAACAGAAGTATCCAGCTGATAAAAGAACAGGACAATGTGAAGGCCGGTGTAGCGCTCAACCCGTCAACTCCGCTTAATGCCATTGAATGGATACTTGAATATATCGATTATGTTTTGATCATGACAGTCAATCCGGGATTTGGAGGCCAGAAATTCATTGAAAACAGCCTGCAGAAAATTCGGGCACTTACCCAAATACTTGCCGATAAACCCAACCCGCCCCTGATCCAGGTGGATGGCGGGGTAAACGAAAAAACAATCGGCAGAATTGCCGCTGCGGGTGCCGACGTCTTTGTTGCGGGATCAGCAATTTACAAAAGCCCTGACTACAGAGAAACCATCACCCGATTTCGCCAAATAATAAACTCACCCACCATTAAGTAGGGCAGGAAAATAAAAAAATGACAGACACCTCGCAACTAAAAGTGCTCATTGTCCATGGCCCCAATCTGAACATGCTGGGTAAAAGAGAAACTGAAATTTATGGAAGCACGACCCTTGCGGAAATCGATGAAGGATTAAAACGGCAGGGTGCAGACGCCGAAATAATGGTGGAAACTTTCCAGTCCAATTATGAGGGGGCCATAGTGGAAAAAATCCAGCAGGCATTTATGGAGGATATCAATGGAATTGTTATCAACCCGGCAGCTTTAACCCATACCAGCATTTCTATCCGCGATGCTCTGCTTCTCCTCAAAGCCCCGGTTATCGAAATACATCTTTCCAATATTTATAAAAGAGAATCTTTCAGGCACAAATCCATGATCGCCGGCGTTGTCGCCGCACAAATATCCGGTTTAGGGGTTATGGGCTACACCCTGGCTCTTGAGGGGATAATTAAGCTTGTCAAAAAAACAAGAACTTAGGTGACTGTCCGGAAACTCCTATACTCCCTCTCCCTTTGGGGGAGGGTCGGGGTGGGGGTGAATGATATCAGGAGGTTATCTTTCCCTCCCCCAACCCCTCCCGGAGGGAGAGGAGTTTCCGGACAGGCACTAAGTATCTACCGATGTAAGCCCTTCTTGAATGGCGACTTTGGTTAACTCTGCAATGCTGTGAATATTGAGCTTCTTCATGATTTTTCGGCGATGAGTCTCCACGGTTTTGGGGCTTATATTCAAACTGGATGCAATCCGCTTGGTGGTCATGCCCTCGGCGATCAACTGGAGTACTTCCCTTTCACGATTTGTCAGTTCGTTTGACAATACCTGGTCTCCGACCATTTGATCCACATAGTCCTTGATCACTGTACCGGCAATAGCAGGACTGACATATTTCTGGTCGGCCATGACTGCTTTGATGGCGCGAGACAGCTCTTCAAACGCACAATCTTTAAGTAAATATCCTGAAACGCCAGCTTTAAACATTTCAACAACAAATCGCCGATCCGAATGCATGGACAGGGTAATAATTTTAGCTTCGGGACATTCATCCAGGATCTGACGGGCTGCCTGCATCCCATTGAGTTCCGGCATGGTAATATCCAATATTACAAGGTGAGGCTTGAGCTTGCGGGCCAACTTTACGGCAATTCTTCCATTTTCGGCCTCCCCTACCACCTCCATCCCATCCTCTGACGATATGAGCGACCGAAGTCCGTCACGCATGATTTTATGATCATCAGCCAATAAAATACGGATACTCATTTCGTTGTTTTTCCTTGAAATTATTTTCGATAATATACCTTGGGAGAAACAATAGTTACCTGAGTTCCCTCTCCAAGCGTTGATTTAATCTCAAAACGCCCGCCCAAATGGTGCATTCGTTCCTGGATACTGAAAATACCGAATCCGGAAGGCTCAGTTATCGCGGAATCAATTTTTGTCAGATCAAATCCAACACCGTTGTCTTTTACACAAATATAGATGTAATCATCATCTTCCCACAATTTCACCGCAGCTTTTGTAGCCCTGGAGTGAAAGGCGACATTGAAAAGAAGTTCCCTTGTGGCCCGAAAAAGCATAACTCTTATATTATCATTGAGTTCAGTGGTTTTACCATCATCATGATAAGTATAACTTATATCTCCCTGTTTTTCAAATTTTTCCACGAGCCATTCCAGGGCCGCTTTAAGCCCCACCTCATGAAGTACCGGAGGACTTAATTCAAAAGTCAAGGCCCTTGTTTCATGTATGCTTTGGTTGATAAGCTCCCGAACTTCATCCAAAACTTTCAACCCTTCAGGTGTAGCAAGCTCTGCCCTTAAAGCTCCCAGTTTCATATTGGAGACTGCCAGAGTTTGCCCTATCTGCTCCTGAAGACTTGTGGCAATCCGATGACGTTCAAATTCCTCAACCAAAGCCATGGTGTTTGTCAAGTCGCGAAGCTGTTCCTGATACCGGTGTAAATTTTTCTCAGCCTTTTTTAACTCCGTAACGTCGATCATTATCCCTACGAGTCCTGCGAGGGCATTCTGAGCATTACGGTAGCAGGCCTTGTAAAAAACAAAATCCCTTATGATTGTATCGGCACAGCGAACTTTGGACTCATAAATTTGAACACCTTGCTGCTGAAAAAGTTTCTGATCCTGCTCAGAATATTTGTCCGCATATTCACGGGGAATTAATTCCGGCAAATCAAACACGGTTTTTCCAATAATTTCGCCACGGGGCAGACCGAGTATTTTTTGAGCAAAAATGCTGTTACATCCTAAATAAGCACCGTCGGTATCTTTGTAAAAAATTGGGTTGGGTATGGTGTCAATAAGTGTTTCCAAAAACATTATATGGTTTAAGATACAAGACTCTCCCCTTTTTTGTTCCGTAATATCGATACATACCGACAAACCGGCTTTTTGATCATCGAATATAATCGGAACCGAAATCATTTCCAGATCAAACACCCTGTCGTCCGCCCTCACAAGGCGTAAATTACCGCGGCTTTTTTCTTTATGAAAATCAGTGGGTTTCGTCTGGCATTGCTGAAATAAATGCAAATCGCTCTGATGGAAAAATTTAGATAACGGCTGATTGACAAGATCTGACGCATCAGACAGTCCATACAGCCGGGCAGCCTCCTTGTTGACATAGAGAAAACGCCCGTCTTTGTGGACAAAAATTGCCACCGGGGCGCTTTCAATCAAATTCCGATAAACCGAATCACTTTCGACAATACCGCAGCTTTCGTAATCTTTTTTTTGGAAATTCATATCACATTACCATTGAGATAATTTCTGATAACCGTTCCCATGAAAACCGGAATGCAATTGAGATGCTCAATGCAATGGCGGCAAAAATAATTTGAAAGCTCCGTTCTGCACAAAGGACCTTGGTTAAGATCGACTCCACAAAGGTCACATGGGATTTGCCTGTTTGAGAAAAATTGACGGATGCCCAGTTTCATGTCAGCACCTCCTTTTTTTAGGAAATGGCGGGAAAGATTGCGTACAGCCTAAACAACTCTACAATTTCCCTGACACAGTTTCAATGAGGGCAAACCCTGAACTGAGAAACGATAAACACTTAGTGATGTGATATAAAATAGACTACAGATTATTCTTTCTTTTTGTCTTTTTCATCCCCAATATTTTTGTCTTTTTCATCCCCAATATTGGTGAACATGGTTTTGAAAGGCGATAGGCCGGCGATGGTCTTCTGGGTCATGTCCGATAAATCCATCCCCAAATCCAGCCATTTTCTGAACTGCTCATCCACTGCACTTTTATATGTAATATAATTTTTAATGGTCTGTTCTAAATAATTATCGAAAAATTCTTCAAGTACATTATCACCATGCCGAATAATTAAATGCAAAAGGGATACAGGAAGCAGTGCATTCTTCTTACGCGCTTTTTCCATAATAATCTGAGACAATATAAAAGAGGTGACATCCTCTTCGGATTTGGCATCGATAACTTTGACCTGATTTCCGGCTTTGATCAAATCCGCAACTTCGGCAAGAGTTACATAAGCGCTTTGGGCTGTATCATAAAGCCGGCGATTGGCATATTTTTTGAGCAGTATTTTTTCTGCCATTGTTTTCCTTATAATATTACATTTTAGATATTAAAATTCCGGTTTTACATGTTGCCTTAACCTCTTTTGTGCACTGCAATATTTTTTGCTTGACAACCGAAATTATTCTCTTATAATTTGGGTTAGACCTGATCAGGCAATGCACAATAAAACAATTTTTTTTTTAAAAACCAAGGAGTTTATAACATGAAAGATTACGCAAAGCAATTCATTGATTTTCAGAAAAGCACGTTTGAAACCACATTTAATACCATGTCTCAAATCCAGGATCAGACGGAGAGTCTTACCAGCGACATGATGGGCCAGATGCAATGGCTTCCTGAGGAAAGCAAAAAGGCTATGGATGATTCTGTCAAGATGTTTAAAAATGCCAGAGAAGATTACAAAAAAATGGTCAATGACGGATTTGTAAAGATGGAAGAACTTTTCATAAGATAAATAAGGAGTATAGATGGATCAAAAATTGGTTTTCAAGCAGATTATTGATTTTCAAAAAGGGACTTTTGACAACTCTTTCACTGCCCTGGAAAGGCTTCAGGAGCAGGGAGAGACCATGGTTAACACCTTTTTGACGCAGGCGGGGTGGCTTCCCGAAGAAGGTAGAAAAGTCATTACTGATTGGATAGACGCCTATAAAAAAGCCCGTACCGAGTTTAAGGACACGGTGGACGGAAATTTCAAGAAGGTAGAAGAGTTTTTTGAAAGCGCCAAGTACGATGCTTAGACATCGTCGAAGTTTTGTATCCAGGGTGCTCCCGTGGCCATCGCCGCGGGGGTGCCCTGCTTAATTATATATCGGGGAGAAAGACAGGAAATGTTTTCTTTTGATTGCATGCTGAACGGAAAAGA
>SL_3KL_010_SEDDRAFT_10005153_pt1 | contig 11769 bp, 9 predicted proteins | sample SodLakKL_010_SED_2_FD_10381 | JGI IMG/M metagenome (IMG submission 10381)
GTTTACCCAAGATCAGGAATTGATGTTAGAAGTTAGATGTTGGATGTTAGATTTTCTTTTTTCTAACCTCAAACCTCCAACTTCCAACCTCGTGTTTTTATAATCATCCTATTGTTTGTCAAAAATCCTGTCCGGGCGTTTCATCTTGGTAATCACAAATTATGGTATGATATACGAAGCTACAAATTTTGCGCAACAATGCATGCAGGAATGTTTGATGAAAAAGCAGTACTTTTGTGATTCGCAGGTTTATGTTACACCTTTAATTCAATATTGATTATGAAACAATTAATTTTCTTTTGGTCCTCATCAGCATGCTGATGTTTGGTTGCAGGTCGCAGGAAATGGCAGCAGTCGTGGAGGCGCCACCGGCAGAAGAACCAATCCCCGATCCGGTACCTGAAGCAGAGCCGGCTGAGATTCTTGTTGTAGAAGAACGCTTTACCTTTGAAAATCAGGAGGATAAAGCTTCTCACGACGAAAACACCTATTTTGTGATAGTTGGAAGCTTCAGCTACAGAGAAAATGCGGAACGGTTTTTGGTAACACTCCAAGGGCAGGGATTTTCTCCTGTCATTCTGATGTCAGAAACAGGTTTCCACAGGGTTTCCGTTGACTCGTATGACATTGAGCCACCGGCACGCAGCCGCATTCAGCAAATCAGAAGCAGCTATCCTGAATATCACGACACGTGGCTGCTGATCAGAAAACCATAATTACCCAAGGGTGTATGATGTACGACAAAATAAAAATCTAACATCCAACATCTAACTTCTAACATCTATTCCCGATCTTGGGTGAATTTTCAAAACGCAGAATATCAAGCACTAAAGAAACTATAAACACATGAGGATCCTCATCAAAAACATAAAAGAACTTCTTCAAACTGATGACACGCTTAAACCCAAGGTAGCCGGTACAGAAATGGCATCACTGCCCACGATTAAAGATGCTTATCTTTTTATTGAGGGTGGTTTGATAAAGGATTTTGGGAAGATGTCTGATTTGATGGACCGTGATTTTATCAATGGCTTGGATTATCGTGTAATTGATGCTTCCGGACGGATGGTGATGCCGGCATTTTGCGACTCACATACACACCTGGTATATGACGGCAGTCGCGAGATCGAGTACATTGACAAAATCCGAGGACTGAGTTATGAAGAGATCGCTAAACGCGGTGGGGGGATCCTGAATTCTGCCCGCCGATTGCAAAATGCGACCGAAGAGGAGCTCGTGGAGCAGGCGATGGTCAGGATGGAGGAGATCCGTATGCTCGGAACCGGTGCCGTTGAGATCAAAAGCGGATATGGCCTTACCACCGAGAGTGAACTAAAGATGCTTCGGGTGATCAAAAAGCTAAAGGAGCTGAGCCCGCTCACCATTAAAGCCACATTTTTGGGCGCACACGCCGTACCGGCCGAATACAAAAAGCGCCAGGGCGATTACGTAGACCTGGTGATTCGTGAAATGATCCCTATGGTGGCAGGCGAAGAGCTTGCTGACTACATAGATGTATTCTGCGACAGGGGCTTCTTTACCGAAGAGGAAACCGACCGCATTTTGATGGCAGGTGTGAAACACGGCCTCCAGCCAAAGATTCACGCAAACGAGCTTGACTTTAGCGGCGGCATTCAGGTTGGGGTAAAATACAACGCCCTTTCGGTAGACCACCTTGAGTTTACCGGAGAGGAGGAGATTCGGGTGCTGAAAGAAAGCAGTACGATGCCAACACTGCTTCCCGGAGCGGCATTTTTCCTGGAAATGGAATACCCTCCCGCTCGCAAAATGATCGACAGCGGACTACCAGTCGCAATGGCCAGTGATTACAACCCGGGCTCATCCCCTTCAGGAAACATGCAACTGATCATGTCGCTGGGATGTATCAAAATGAAAATGATTCCGGAGGAGGTGATCCATGCAGTGACCATTAACGGTGCTTATGCAATGGGCGTGGAAAACGAACTGGGGACCATTGCAAGAGGGAAGAAGGCAAATGTCATCATCACAAAAGAGATCCCAACTTACGCTTTTTTGCCTTATGCCTATGGCAGCAACAAAGTGGAGCAGGTGATTGTTAATGGGATGATGTGAAAATGTGCAGATGTGCAAATGTGCAAATGTGCAGATGTGCAAATGTGAAGATGTGAAGATGTGAAAATGTGCAGATGTGCAAATGTGAAGATGTGAAGATGTGCAAATGTGCAGATGTGAAGATTGTAATGACGGGGCTTGACCTGTCAAACCGAAATATGATTCAGAAAATATAATAAAGTGGATACAAAACGGGATTTATATGTTGCAAAAACCTTTGCAGGGCTGGAACCCTTGCTGGTAGAGGAGCTACGGAACATAGGTGCGGAAGAGATACAACAGCTGCGGCGTGCGGTTTCGTTTCGCGGTGACCTGCAAACCCTTTACCGGGCCAATATCTGGTGCCGAACCGCATTGAGCATCCTGAAGAACCTCCACAGCTTTACTTTTGAAAACAAAGAGACTTTTAATGAGGAGATGCGCCGGATCGACTGGACGGCCCAGTTCGACAAGGACAAGACGATTTCTGTGATCCCTGTTGCGCATGAGTCCGACCTTTTCGTTAACACCATGTACCTGGCTCAGTTAAGCAAAGATGCCGTTGCAGATTCCTTTAACGAAAAATATGGCAGCAGACCGAATGTGGACACTGCAGGCGCCAACATCCGGATCAATGTGCAGGTATTCAAAAACAAATGTAATGTTTCCCTCGACAGCAGTGGCGAGGCGCTGTTCAAGAGAGGCTATCGTCGGTCGGCAGGACTGGCCCCCATCAACGAGATCCTGGCGGCCGGACTAATAATGTTTTCCGGGTGGGATAAAAAAAGTCCGTTTCTTGACCCGATGTGTGGCAGCGGCACCTTCTCCATTGAAGCAGCAATGATGAGTGCAAATATGGCACCGGGCGCAGACAGGAGGGTGTTTGGGTTTTCACACTGGTCCGATTACGATGATGCGCTTTTTCTTGGGGAAAAGGAACTGGCGCGGAGCAAAAAACAAAAGGTACAGGCAGAGATCATCGCCAGCGACGTTAAAGGGCATCTGCTTGATCACACCAGGCAAAATATCATGAATGCCGGATTAATGGGCAGCATAAAGGTTCAGCGAAATGACTTTTTCACCTATCGCCCCCCTTTTGACGAAGGTTGGTTGATCCTGAACCCGCCATATGGAAAAAGGATGATGCACAGCGACATTGATGAGCTCCATTCAAAAATTGGAGAAGCACTCAAGCACCGCTTTGCCGGCTTTAAGGCGGGCATTATAAGTTCTGAGATTAATGCCATGAGACACATCGGGCTAAGGCCATCAAAAAAAGTTCCTGTATTCAACGGACCGCTGCAGTGCACCTTCAATGTTTATGAATTGTTTAGTGGTCGACGGGATGACATGGTCAGGGAAAAGAAAAAAGAATCAGCGGAAAAACGGCCAAAGCGGCCGCGCATAAAGGAGTAAAAAAACACTTTTAAAAAAGAACAAGATACTATGAGAAAAAGAGTATTAGTAGCTACAGGAGGTGGTGATTGTCCTGGTTTGAATGCGGTAATTCGCGCCATTGTTTTACGCGCAAAGCATGAGCGAGACTGGGAGGTTGTTGGAAGCATCAATGCCTTTGACGGGGTATTAAACGAACCCAATGAAGTGGTAGTACTTGGAGAAAAAGAGGTTGCCGGCGTACATATACGCGGAGGCACAATCATTGGTACAACAAACAAAGGAGGCCCTTTTGCCTGGCCGATCAAAAACCCGGATGGCAGCTGGGGCAGTGCGGATCGCTCCGATGAAATGCTGCGCCGTTTGCAATATCTTGGTGTGGATGCAGTCATCAACATTGGAGGTGACGGTTCACAGCAAATATCAAAGCAGTTGTTTGAAAAGGGATGCAACATCATTGGTGTTCCCAAAACAATTGACAATGACTTATCAGCCACCGATTTCACATTCGGTTTCCAGACAGCGGTTCAGGAAGCCACTACCGCGGTCGATAAGCTGGTTACCACAGCTGCTAGCCACAACAGGGTTTTCGTGCTAGAGGTGATGGGACGTTATGCAGGCTGGATTGGACTGCACAGCGCCGTTGCCGGTGGTGCCGATGTTTGTCTGATTCCGGAGATTCCATATGACATCAAGAAGGTCACTGAAAAGATCCATTCCCGCTTTCACCGCGGACGCGGATATGCCATCATTGTGATCGCCGAAGGTGCAAAACCCATTGGAGGAGACATTTATTACGAAGAGAGTCAAGAGGTGGGTTATAAAAACGTTCGCCTGGGCGGGGTTGCCTCAAAACTCATTCACGAACTCAAGGAGGCCGGCGTGGAAACTGATATGCGGGAAACGGTACTTGGACACTTGCAGCGCGGGGGAACACCGATTGCCTACGACAGGATCCTGGCCACACAGTTCGGCGTGGAGGCTTTCAACATGGTGCTTCGACAGGAATTTGGAAAGATGGTAGCTTACCGTCACCCGAATATTGTAACGGTTCCCTTTGAAGAGGCCATCAGTCATTACAATTTTGTAAACCCCGACTCCGACCTCGTAAAAGCAGCCAGGGGCGTGGGCATCTGTATGGGTGATTAAACCCAACAAGCACACAACAAAACAGGCCTGGCGATGGGACGCAAAACACTGTTTGCTGACATATTGCTTCCACTTCCGCTGAAGGGGTATTTTACCTATCGCATACCTTTTCATCTCAATGATGAGATACACACCGGCCAGCGTGCAGTAGTTCCATTTGGCAGAAATAAGGTTTATGCCGGACTCGTAAGAAGCATTCACGAAAACCCACCTTCCGGATTCCAGGCAAAATACATCCACGAACTGCTTGACCGGGAAGCGGTGGTTACGGAATCCCAGTTCAGGTTCTGGAAGTGGATTGCCGGTTATTACATGTGTACGGAAGGTGAAGTGATGCAGGCGGCACTTCCTCCCGCCATGAAGCTTAGCGGCGAAACCCGGATCGCACTAAATCCTGATGCCATTGCCGAAGGCTCAAATGTTAATGACAAGGAACAGGCGTTGCTCGATGCCTTGAAAAACAGCAAGCAACTAACCCTCGGACAAGCTTCCGACATTACATCCCTGCCAAAAGTACTTCCCCTGATCAAATCGATGATGGATAAAGGCCTTGTCGTGCTGAAAGAGGAACTTGACAATCCATGGCGGCCGCGGAGAGAGCTGCATGTAAGGCTGAAGAAAGAGTTTCACGACGACCAGAAGATGAAAGAGTTGTTTGATCACAGTGAAAGACGGGCGCCCCGGCAGTTGCAGATCCTGATCAGCTTTGTAAGGCTGTCAGGGCTTTTTAATCAGGGAGAAGATAAACCAAAGGAGATAAAAGTAACAGATGTCACCAACGGTGTGAAAGGCGGAAATGCTGCCCTGAACGCGCTGATCAAAAAGGGTGTTTTTGAAACGTACGACAAGGTGATCAGTTATTTTGATCATACAAAAGCGATTCAAACCAAATCCCGGCTAAACGAACACCAGGAGAAGGCGCTGCATCAAATCAGGAAAGATTTTACAAAACATGATGTGGTTTTGCTTCACGGTGTGACCTCCAGCGGAAAAACAGAACTGTATATCCGACTGATAGAGGAAACCATTGCCCGGGGCGAACAGGTGCTTTACCTGCTTCCCGAAATAGCACTCACAGCGCAGATCATCAACCGCTTACAGCAAAAGTTTGGGAACCGGGCAGGGATCTACCACTCCCGGTTTAACCCCATGGAACGCACAGAGGTTTGGCACAACCTTTTACAAGGCGGGGTTCAGTCAGGTGATGAAAAAATACGCTATGATCTGGTGCTGGGGCCACGTTCAGCGCTGTTTCTTCCTTTTCAGAAACCCGGCCTGATCATCATTGACGAGGAGCACGAACCCAGCTACAAGCAGTATGATCCGGCACCACGCTACCATGCGCGGGATGCAGCCATATACCTGGCATCAATGCACGGTGCAAAGGTGTTGCTGGGTTCAGCCACACCATCTTTGGAGGTTTTTGCCAATGTTAAAGCGGGGCGTTATGGTTACGCACGTATCGACAAGCGCCATGGCGATGTGATGATGCCCGAGATCCTGATTGCAGACATCCGGCGCGACACCAGGAGCAGGGCGATGAAATCCCATTTTTCACCAATGCTTTTTAACGCCATCGAAGAGGCATTGAAAGCGGGCGAACAGGTGATCCTCTTTCAGAACCGGCGCGGTTTCTCACTCCGCATTGAATGTGACATCTGCAACTGGCTTCCCGAATGCCACCAGTGTGACGTAAAACTTGTATATCACAAAAAGATCAACAAATTGAAATGTCACTATTGCGGTTTTGCCAGCGCCCCGCCAGGCTCTTGCCCCACTTGCGGCTCCACTGAAATCAAAATGAAGGGTTTTGGCACCGAAAAAATCGAAGAGGAGTTGCCCCTGTATTTCCCTGATGCGTTGATTTCCAGGATGGATTTGGACACGACACGGTCCAAAAATGCTTACAGGAGGATCATTGAAGATTTTGAACAACGGAAAACAAACATCCTGGTGGGCACGCAAATGATCAGCAAGGGACTCGACTTCGACAATGTTGGCGTGGTTGGTATTTTGAATGCCGACAACATGCTGAACTTTCCCGACTTCAGGTCGCACGAAAGGGCATTTCAGCTGATGGCACAAGTGAGCGGTCGGGCAGGCAGAAAAATGAAGCGGGGCAAAGTGATCATTCAGAGCTACCAGCCAATGCATCCGGTGATACAACAAGTAACAACCAACGACTATGACGGCATGTACAAAGACCAGATCGCCGAAAGGCGCTCATTTAACTATCCGCCATTCAGCCGTATGATCATCCTTTCTGTTGTGCACGCCGATGAAAAACTGGTTAACAATGCAGCAGACCATCTTGCCGCATTATTGAAAAAGGCGTTCCCAAAACAGGTGCTGGGACCGGAATATCCCATTGTTTCAAGGATTCGGAATCAATACATCAAGAACATCATGATAAAGATGGTTAGAAGTCCGAGGCTGGCTCAAGACAAAGCAAGGCTGAAAAAACTTACGGATGCGTTCTTAATGGAGAAAACGTGGAAGCCGGTAAGGCTGATATTCAATGTGGATCCTGTGTAAATCAGTCTTCAATCAGGATGTATACATCTTCCCCCTCTTTTTTCATCAGATATTTTTCACGTGCGAAGCGCTCCAGCGCATCCGGATCGCTTTTCAGTTCTTCAATGGCAGTGCTGTCGCGCATGATCTCCTCCCGGTAGAAATCCCGTTCTATTCGCAGTTCCCTTAATTGACTTCTGATACGCCATTGCTGCATGAAGTTGTGGGTGTCAAAGAACATTAACCACACCAGCACAAGTATTAAAACCAGCAGGTATTTGTTTCGTATCCAGGATGGGATTCTTTTCCACATAAAGAGAGCCTTTAGGCAAAGGTAAGAATTTAATAAAAGCGACAACCTCCCACACGCTGTTTAATGCAGTCCCTTAACTTTCGGTTTTCCGGCAACAAAATCCTTCAGGTAATACGGTTCAAAGTAGGCCAGATTAACAAAATCTTTCTGTTCCCATTTGCTTTCCGCTTCCTGAATCATCCCTTTTGCTGATGGCCACACATCTTTCAAAAACAAAGCATTTTTGCTTTGAATCAGTGGGCGGCACTTTTCGGCACCATCACCAAAAAAAATGATCTTTTTGCTTTCAAGTTGCTTTTTAAAGCTGTTTTCGTCAATTATGGCAGCCCCTGTTTCCTTGATCGGCCTGTGCTTGCTGTCGAAAAGGGCATAATAAACCTCCATTCGCCTTGCATCGATCATTGGGCAATAGAGTAACTCAAGGGAATTGGGACTTAGATAACCTTTACAGGTCGTTATCCGGTTTCTGGCAACCACCGCCAATGCCCTCATGGTATTAACCGCAATCAAAGGAATGTCGAGGGCATAACACAACCCCTTGGCTGCAGAAACACCGATCCTCAGCCCCGTATAAGAACCCGGTCCGCTGCTAACGGCAACAGCATCAAGCTGATCAGGCGTTACCCCTGCCGCAGCAAATAACTCTTCAATATATACCGTTAACAGGTTAGAGTGTGCATAATCCTTATCTACACTTTCGCGCAGGGCAGCCATCTGCCCATCCCGCGACAAGCCGACAGAACAAGCCTTGGTGGTCGTTTCTATGTGAAGTAACAGCGGCATTATCTGAACAAGTCCTGACGTTGAACTTTGATAACAGCGTCTCCATCCTTGAGGTCTCTTGAAACAAGCCTGAAAGGTCCTGTGATTACCTCCTGCCCTTCCTCAAGGCCCTCCCTGATGTGAATATACTGCGTATCTTGTATACCTGAGCGCACCTCTTTTTGAATGGCCTTTCCATCTTCATAAAGAAACACGAACTCTTTAACCCGGCTGCGCCCCTGGGCGCCATCCTCCGGTTCCTGTTCCTCTTCATTTCTGCGACTGGATTCCTCCCTTGTGGTTACTGCCTGAATGGGCACAGCTACCACCTGGTATTCGCTTTGGGTCTGAATGTCGACGGTGGCAGACATCCCTGGTCTGAACGGAGACAGGTGCGGACGGTCTTCCCGCATCAGATGTACGTATGATTCAGGCAGCATACGGATACGCACTTCAAAATTGGTGACCTGGTCGGTGCCAAGGCCCTCTCCCTGCGCTGAATTGGCAATGGATGTTACCACGCCGCGGAAAGTCTCGCCGAAAAAGGCATCAATCTGAATGTCTGCCATATCCCCTTCGTTGACACGTACAATGTCGTTTTCGTTCACATCCACCTTCACCTCCATCACATTCAGATTGGCGATTCTGATGATCTCTGTGCCGGCAAATTGTGACGTTCCCACAACCCTTTCACCGATCTCAGCATCCAAACGGGAAACAGTCCCATTCATCGGTGCATACAGATTGGTTTTCGACAGGTTGTCGCGTGCTTCTGTCACGCCAGCTTCAGCACTTTTTACCTGGAATTCGCTTGCAATAACACTTTGCGTGGCTGCTTCCACATCAGCCTCTGCAACAAGGAATTGAGATCGTGCTGTGTCATATTCAGCCTCAGAAATGGCATTTTGTTCAAATAGTTGTTTGTTTCTCCGGTAATTTGCACTCGCATTGATAAACTGTGCATCAGCCTGCAGCAAGCGCGCCCTTGAGTTGGCAAGGTTTGCCTTTGATGTGTTCAACGCCGCTTCCATCCTGTCGAGTGCAGCTTCATAAATATCAGGATTTATGCGGGCAAGAAGCACACCCCGCTCAACAAAATCTCCCTCTTTAACATTGAGTTCAATGATCTCACCGGAAACATCCGGACTCATCTTTACCTCGGTAACCGGACGAACACGACCGCTGGCCGTTACTATTTCAACAATGTCTCTCAACTCGGCAGCTTCAACCGAAACACGCACACCCTCCTGTGTGCCTACGAACCCTGCCCTTCGGCCAAGAATAATAACTACGATCAGAACTCCCAGTGCTATCAGGGCTATTTTTAGTAATTTGTTGCGTTTCATTTTAATTTGGATTGATTAATTCTTGTTTTGATGGTTGTATGATTTAATTCAGGGGCATTAATTAAGACTCAAAGGGTTGCCCACGTAAAATTCGAGTATCTGTGTGCGGAACACATAGTCGTATTTTGCCTGCAGCAATTCAGATTGTGCTGCGGTCAACCTGTTTTTTGCGTCATTGTATTCGAGCGAGTTCACCATGCCAACGTTAAAACGCTGCTCGGTATACCGAAAGGCTTCCTGCAGGGCATCCACGTTTTTTTGTGTTGCCTGGTATCTGAGAAAGGCGGCGAGAGCGTCCTGGTGCGACTGCTCGATGGTTTTATAAAGCTGGTCGCGAACAAGCTGCCTTTGCAGACGTGCTTGTTCCATTCCAATTCGGGAACGCCCAATATTTGAACGCACCTGGTAATTGTTAAAAATCGGGATGCGAAGAAACAAGCCTACGCTCCTGTTCAGGTTTTCGTCAAGCTGATCCCAGAAAGGAATCACTTCTGTCTGAAAATCAAATGCAGGTGCAAATACCGCTTCCCCCGATGCCGTTTGTCCGATCATTTGGGGGTCCGTTTCGATGATTTCGCTGATTTGCAACCTGGCCTCCGAATATCCGGTACCCATGCTACCACTTAAAGACAAAACCGGACTCCTGGCTCCGCGGGCAATCTCGTAGGTCTTTTCTGCACTGGCAAGCTGAACATCGGCAGATCTTACACCAGGCTGAATCTGCGTGGCTGTCTCATAAATCTGTAAAGGGGACTGGTCAAGTGTGGGACTCTGAACCATTTCTATGTCGGGCACGTCGATCTCAAAATCAATGTCTTCCCGAAGATCCAGAAGCTGCATGAGGTCAAGATAGGCCAAACGAAGCTGGTTTTGCGCATTTACCAGCTGCAGCTCCTCTGTTGCTTCCTGCGCCATGATGGTGAGCAGGCTCCCTCGTGCAAGCGTACCGGCATCTACAAGCTTTTCGGTACGATCAACCTGCTGGCGGGTGATCTCAAGCTGACTGGATGCAATCTCAACAAGCTCTTTCGCAAACAGGATTTGCAAATAGGATGATGCAACGGCCAGGGAGATGTCTTGTTCCATCCGCTCCACGTCATATCTGCTGGCTTGCAAATCAAACCTGTCCCTTTCGACACTGTTGCGGATTTGGAAACCACTGAAAAGGGTCACGCCGCTATTGATGCTGAAGTTGTTTGTTTGCACACGTTCCGTGGCAAACTCATTGGTGATGGGGTCCAATGTGCGACCGTAATTGTAGCTGTGTGAGGCATTCGTGTTGAGGTTGGGAAAACGGGCTGCCTTGGTTTGCCGCAAATTTTCGCCGGCAAGTTCAACACCCAGTTTCTGCTGCTGAATGTTCAGGTTGTTCTCCAGCGCATGATTGATGCAATCTTCCAGTGTCCAAACACTTTGTTGCTGCGCCTGTGCGGCGACAAACACAAAAAAAAGTATCGACAGGAAAAAATGTTGTAAATAAAATGCTTTCATGGCAATCGTTAAGTAGGTGATCAAAAAATATCCTACAAAAGTAAAAAACTAATAGAGATAAATCTGTCTTAAGTTTACAATTTCTATGTTTATATAAACATGATCCCTGTCTTTTTTGTTGATGTATTTAAAGAACCGGTTATTTCATGTAAAACAAATTGTAGTGGGCAAAAATAAGACCAAAATCATCCTTAGTGGACAGACAGGCTTTCTCGGAAGCCATTTAACCTCTTTCTATAACGATTTGAACGTTGAAGTTGTTGGACTAACGCGCAAAGATTTTTTGCTGGGGCCTGCAGAATTGGCAGCCAAACTGGAAGGTGCGCTGGCCGTCATACACCTTGCAGGGGCACCGATAATTGGCAGGTGGACGGCTTCTTACAAGAAAGAGGTTTATGAAAGCCGAATATTAACCACACGAAAGCTTGTTTCGGCAATGGAGCTGTTAAAACAAAAACCTGATGTTTTCCTGTGTGCCTCTGCTGTTGGCATATATCCGGATGAAGGCAGGCATGATGAAAATAGTGCTGCCGTTGGTGATGGCTTCCTGGGAAAGGTTACTGCCGACTGGGAGCGTGAAGCAGCAAAAGCAGGCGAAATCTGCCGTACAGTAATGTTGCGATTCGGTGTTATGCTTGGAAAAAGCGGAGGTGCATTGAAAAAGATGTCACTCCCTTTCAAGTTTGGTGTGGGCGGGCGCATAGGATCGGGCAAACAGATGATGTC
>SL_3KL_010_SEDDRAFT_10005154_pt1 | contig 11768 bp, 8 predicted proteins | sample SodLakKL_010_SED_2_FD_10381 | JGI IMG/M metagenome (IMG submission 10381)
TACGTCCGCACCCAGGCCAGATCACGGTGGCGGCCAACATGCGCCGGCTGCTGACAGACAGCGAGATTCTCGAGTCGCACCGTCATTGCGGCAAGGTGCAGGATCCCTACTGCCTGCGCTGCATGCCGCAGGTGCATGGCGCCAGCCGTGATGCGCTGGGTCATGCCGTCGAGGTGGTGGAGCGCGAGATCAACTCGGTTACCGACAACCCGCTGGTATTCGACAACGGCGATATCGTTTCGGCCGGCAACTTCCACGGCCAGCCCCTGGCACTGGCCCTGGACTATGCCGCCATCGCCCTGGCGGAGCTGGCCTCGATTTCCGAGCGCCGCACCTACCTGCTGCTGGAAGGCCACGACGGCCTGCCCAAGCTGTTGATGACCGACACCGGCATCAACTCCGGTTTCATGATTCCGCAGTACACCGCCGCGGCCCTGGTCAGCGAGAACAAGGTGCTTTGCCATCCGGCCAGCGTTGACTCCATTCCGACGTCGCTGGGTCAGGAAGACCACGTGTCGATGGGATCGATCAGTGCACTGAAGCTGCTCAGCGTGCTGCACAATGTCGAGCGGGTCATGGCCGTGGAAATGCTGACCGCCGCCCAGGCACTGGATTTCCGCAAGCCCCTCAAGCCCGGCAAGGGCGTGCTGGTAGCACACGAGCTGGTGCGCGATCATGTCAACCACGCCGAAGAAGACTACGAGGTCGGCGCCGACATCGACACCTGCACCCGCCTCCTGCGCTCCGGCGAACTGGTCAAACTGGTTCGGGGTGCCATCGATAACTTCGAATAATGAACCACGAAGCACACGAAGAGCAAGAAGATGAGGATTTTCGTGATTACGTCGCTGACCCAGCTCTGCCGGAAACGGAAATTCTGATCTGCTGATCATTGATCTCGTTAGTAAGGAAATTTTCTCTTTCTTCGTGTCCTTTGTGCTCTTCGTGGTTTTATTAAACTCCATCAACCCCCGCGATACTGAAACGATCCGATACCGATGAAACTACTGAAGAATATTTCGATGCTGTATCGCGTGCCGGCCGAGGGCGGGCATGACGAGGTCGATGCCGTGGCCGATGCGGCGATTGCCTGGGAAGGCGACACGATTCGCTACGCCGGGCCGGCAAGTGATCTGCCGGACGAACTGGCTGCTGCAGAATCATTCGACGCCGGCGGACGTTGCGTGGTGCCGGGACTGATCGACTGTCACACTCACCTTTGCTTCGGCGGCTGGCGCGGCGACGAGTTCGCTGCCCGGCTCGAAGGTGCGAGCTACCAGGATATCCAGGCCGCCGGCGGCGGCATTAACTCCACGGTCAAGGCGACACGCTCCGCCAGCCGCGATGAACTGGCCGAAAAGGCAGCCACGGCGCTGGCCGACATGGCCAGGCTGGGCGTGACCACGGTGGAGGCCAAGTCCGGTTACGGACTCAACCGTGACGACGAGATCAAGCAACTCGAGGTCTACCGCAGCCTGAAAGACACACAAGCGCTGGAAATCGTGCCGACCTTTCTCGGCGCCCACTTGGTGCCCACCGAATACCGCGACAGGCGTGACGACTACGTCGCCCTGCTCTGCAACGAAATCATTCCCGAAGTTGCCGAGCGCGAACTGGCCTGCTTCTGCGATGTGTTCATCGAAGACAACGCCTTTACCCTGGCAGAAGGCCGGAAGATCCTGGAAGCGGCCAAGTCACACGGCCTGGGCCTGAAGATCCACGCCGACCAGCTCTCGGCCGGAGGCGGCGCCGGACTGGCGGCCGAACTGGGTGCGGTCTCGGCCGAGCACCTCGAATACGCAAGCGAGCAAGACATTGCCGCCATGGCGGATGCCGGCACCGTCGCCGTCAGCCTGCCGATCGCATCACTTTACCTGCGCGAACCCTACTTGCCGGCTCGGGAGTGGATTGCAGCCGGGACACGAGTGGCCGTTGCAACGGACTTCAATCCCGGATCAGCGCCAAGCTACCACCTGCACCTGGCCATGACCCTGGCCGCCGTGCACCAGCGCATGAGCCCGAACGAAGTCTTGAGAGGCGTGACCAGTCACGCCGCCCGCGCCATCGGTCTGCATTCAAGTCACGGCAGCCTGCAGCCCGGCTACCGGGCCGATCTGGCCGTGATTGACGCACCCCACATCAACCACTGGCTGTACCATTTCCGGCCCAATGCCTGTGCCGGAACGCTCAAGAACGGGAATTGGATTGCGGGGGAATTCAGGAGCTTGGACTGACGCCCGAATCGTGCAGGAAGCTGAACTGGCCGAGCACCGGATCCACATCGAAGCCATCGCGAAACATCGGCTGTTCCTCGATCACTTCGAGCGTGACGATCACCGACAACGCTTCGCCTTCCTCACCGATCAGGTCGAAACGATGCTCATGCCTCGATCCCGGCGCAAAGTCATTCGGTACCGAGAGTACCAGCGAGATCGGCAGAACACCGCCGGCCGGCACTTCGCCCTGCAGGACTTCGAGGTGAACCCAATCGCTTGCCCATGCGCCCTCCCCGGCCATGGCGCTACTGATCAATGCCGGGTCGAAGCCGGCATTGGCAAGTGCGAGGGCAACGTCGGCCTGCTGTCCGGGTTCGGCACGCAGGGCGATTCGCTCCACGCTGCCGTTGACACAGGACAACCTGGCAACCACGCCCCCCTCGTCCGCAGCCGCCGCGAGGAACAATTCAGAAGCGCTGTCGCCGGCCTCAAGCAGAGCTTCGGAGACGCTCAGGCAGCCAGCTTCGGCTTCATCGGCGACGACCAGGCCGCACACGAAAACAGCCACGGCAAGGACTGCCATGGAGGCTTTCGAAAATGTGGGTTTGCCCCAACGCATGAAACCTTCAACAACTCCCTGAAAAATTCAGGCGGCGATTAGATGGCCCCTATTCTAGTCACATCGGGGCGGGAAGTGAAATGACGATCTCGTGTACCATTCCAGATCAAGCAGCATTTTCCGGCCAGTCGGGGGCCAGGACGAGGATGAACACGCATTCGGACACCAGCAACGGCGCCACACCAGGACGGGGGCAGATGAAGGATCTGACCGAACTTCTGCAGCGCTACTCGGCCGGTGAAAATGCCGATCTGCACCGGCTGCTGCCACTGGTTTACGACGAATTGCGCGCCCTGGCCAGCCGCCAGCTGGCTCGCCAGCGCCCCGGACATACCCTGCAGCCGACCGCCCTGATCAACGAGGCCTACCTGCGACTGGCCGACCAGGATTATCACAGCTGGGAAGATCGACGACAGTTCCTGCTCGTTGCCTCCACGGTGATGCGCCGGGTGCTGGTTGATTACGCTCGACGGCGCGGTGCGGCCAAGCGACCCTCGGCTCAGCACCAGGTCGAACTCGACTCCTCGGAGCTGGGCGAGGATTTCGGCAGCGACCTGATCGCACTCGACCAGGTGCTCGAGCAACTGGCCGAAATCGACGAGCGTCAGGCCCGCATCGTGGAGCTACGCTACTTCGCCGGTTTGAGCATGGAGGATACTGCCGACACGCTGGACATCTCGAAATCGACGGTGGTTCGTGAATGGCGCATGGCCCGTGCCTGGCTCAAGCGCCACCTCGGCTAATCTGATTCAAGCTCCCGCCGTACTTCGGCCAGCCGCGCCGCCACCGTGGTCGACATTTCTTCCCACTCACCCGATGCGCTGGCTTCCAGCAGATCCAGCGCCTGTTCGTAAACAACTACGGCTTCCTCCAGGCGCCCCTGCAACACCAGCGCGCTGCCCAGAATATCCAGTGCTGAAGCCCGATACATAGTCTCCACGCCCCCCTGCTGGTCGTGTCGCCATTCGACATCGGTGAGAATCTCGCGCACCAGGCTCTCGGCCTCCTCCGGCTCGCCTTCGCGCAAGTGCAGTGCAGCCAGGTTGGAGACCGACAGCCGGTAGAGGTAGTGATCACGCCCGACCACGCGCTCGATCATTTCCGCCGCACGGCCAAAGGCCTGCATGCTTTCCCGATTCCGCCCGACGCGCGAAAGCGCGACTCCGAAGTTGCCGATCATGTTGGCCAGGCGCTGACTGGGGCCGATCAGTCGCTCATGGTCATCGACCAGGTCCGCGTAGAGGGCGACAGCCCGCTCCGGTTCCGAGAGCAGCAGGGCGTTGGCGTGAACATAGCGGCCACGCAGTCGTCGCGGATCTTCCGCATCATACAGCGCCTCGGCCAGTGTTCGAGCCTGCGCGGCCAGTTCCAGCGCCGCCTCCGGCTGATTGCCGAAAACATGCGCTCCGACCAGCGCCGCCAGGGTGTCGAAACGCAACTCGTCGTTCAGATCCGGGCGAGTGTCAAGCTCGGCGAGAATCGCCTCCAGTCCGGCAATGGTTTCTTCCAGCGGAACGTCCATCACGTTGGCGTGATTGCGCAACTGGCGAATACGCACCCGCATGACCTCTTCGCCATGGTCGGCCTGTACCCTGTCGAACAACTCGAGTGCAAGCCGGTCTGCCGCAATCGCCTCAACCGCGCGCCCCGAGGTATCCAGCGCCGCTCCCACCTCGGCCTGGATCAGCGCCTGCTCATCCAGGCCGATGGACGGAGCCAGTGCTGCCTGGGCTTCACGCAGCAACGGCAATGCCTGCTCGCCGAGCCCCAGTCCGTTGTAGGCCCGGCCGATGGCCAGGTACATCGAACCGAGTTGCGCCGGACTGTAGTCGTCGGCTGCCTGCAATTGCTCGGTACCCAGATCGAGGATCTCGCGCACGGTGACTTCATTACCGCGCGACGGCAACGAATCCGCCCCGGCAAACAACTGATTGATGAATTCGGTCACCGCCTCCGCGCGGTCACGCTCCCAGGCAATGCGCTGAAGCTGCGACTCGCGATCGACCAGAAAGCCGACCAGCAACGCAGCGACCAGGGCCGCCACCGTCACGCTCAGGCGATGACGCCGAAGGAACCGTCCGGCCCGGTAGAACGCATGGCCGCGGCGGGCAATGACCGGTCGATGCTCAAGCAGTCTCAGAACATCCTCGGCCAACGAGCGGGCCGACTCGTAGCGCAATTCCGGGTCGACACGCATCGCCTTGAGGACGACAGCTTCGAGATCCTGTGAAATACGCTTGACCGGCTTCTTCTCCAGCCGGGACGGTGGCTCGAAGGATCCCGCCAGAACGGCGTGACGCAAGTCACCGGCTCCCTCGTGTTGAGCAAACGGTGATGTGCCGGTCAGCAGTTCGTACAGCACCACACCCAGCGAATAGACATCGGTTGCGGTGCTCAACCCCTCGCCTTCGATCTGCTCCGGGCTGGCGTAAGACAGCGTCAGCCCCCTGCCCTCCGGCTCATCATCATCGTCATTGCGCTGTGGTCCGTCCACCAGCCGCGCGATGCCGAAATCGAGCAACTTCGGTTCGCCGTCGGCCGAGACCAGGATATTGGCCGGCTTGAGGTCGCGGTGAATGACCATATGCCGATGCGCGTAATCGACCGCATCGCAGACTTTCAGAAACAACTGCAGGCGCTGCTCAAGGGAGCTGCGCCGATCACGGCACCAGGCATCAATGGTCTGGCCGTCGACAAACTCGGTCGCCATGAACGGGCGCCCCTCGGCAGTCACACCGGCATCGATCAGGTGCGCGATATTGGGATGATTCAGACGCGACAGGATCTGCTGCTCGGTGGCAAAACGACGGACCAGCGTCTCGTCCGGCGCATCGGTGACATGCAGCAGCTTCAAGGCCACACGCTGGCGGATCTCGCCGTCGATGCGCTCGGCCAGATAGACGATGCCCATGCCGCCCTGGCTCAACCGCCGGATCAGCCGATAGTCGCGCGGCAGCGGAACCTGCAGTGACACCTGCCGCAGTGCCTGCTCTGTGGCCTGCTGGAACTGTTCAGGCACCTCGTCGGCCGCATCGTCCTCGGCCGCTTCGATCAGCCATTCGACCTCCTCGCGTAACCGGGTATCCCCTGCGCAGCGATCATCGATCAGGGCTTCACGCTCTCCAGGCGCACAATCCAGTGCCTCGACGGCGATGGCCTTGGCTTTCCGATAGTATTTTGCCGAGCGCTCATCGCTCATCGATACGGTTTGATTGACTCTGGAACAATCACCCGATTATGCCAGCAGCGCCGACCAGCGACATGATGAGTGCGCCTTGCGACTCTGTTTGCAGAACCGCATATTAGAGCACTGACTCCCGGTTTAAGCGCGGCATGATCGAACAGACACTATTACAGACGGTCACGCTGCTCGGCGTCACAATTGCCATTCTGGTGGTGTTCAGACGGCTGGGCGTGCCGTCTAGCCTGGGCTTTTTGCTGGTCGGAATTCTACTGGGCTCGCAAACTGCCGGACCGGTAATCCAGAGCGACTACATCACCACCGTTGCCCAGTTCGGCATTGTATTCCTGCTGTTCTCGATCGGCCTGAGTTTCTCGGTAGCCCAGATCTATGCCCTGAGGCATACCATCATGGGCCTGGGTACGGCACAGGTTGCGCTGACGACGCTCATTGTCGCCTTGCTTGCCTGGCTGCTTGGAGTCCCCGCCATCGCCGCTTTCGTGATCGGTGCGGTCTTCGCACAATCTTCGACCACCATCATCAGCAAGCAGCTCGATGATCAGGGTGAACATCTGACCCGCCATGGCCGCCTGGGCGTGACCTTGTCGGTTTTCCAGGACATCACCGCCGTCCCGTTTGTCGTCATCATTCCGATTCTGGGGGTCGCTGCAGGTACCGAGATCGCCGGCGAACTTGGCCTGGCCCTGGTCAAGGCCGCAGTCGCCTTTGCCGGCGTGCTGTTCATTGGTCGCATTCTGATGCGTCCCCTGTTTCAACTGGTCGCACAGCGAAACTCCCTGGAACTGTTCACGCTGACGGTTCTGTTCGTTTCGCTGCTGGCAGCCCTGGTAACGAACTCGCTGGGACTGTCAATGGCCTTTGGCGCTTTCCTCGCCGGTATGGTGCTGGGGGAAACCGAGTTTCGTCACCAAGTCGAGTCCTCCATTCGTCCCTTCAAGGATGTCCTGCTGGGGTTGTTCTTCATCAGCATCGGCATGCTGTTCGATCCGGGGCTGCTGCCGGACATCTGGCTCCAGGCACTGTCAGCAGCCCTCATGCTCTTGCTGGTCAAGCTGATCGTGGTCACCGCCATCATCAAGGTGACCGGAGTCGACTTTCAGTCCGCGCTGCGTACCGGCTTGTTGATCGCGGTGGGCGGCGAGTTCGGCTTTGCATTGCTGGCGATCGGGCTGGAAGGGCAGGTTATCGCCAGCCAAACCGCCCAGGTAATTCTTAACGCCGTTCTGTTTTCGATGGTGCTCGGGACATTTCTGATTCGCTTCAACCTGCAGATCAGCCGCCTGATTTGCCGTGTCCTGACCGCTGCCAAAAATCCTGCCAAGGTCGCGGCGGACTACCAGACCTCAGAGATTTCCTCGCCACAGGAAGGCGGGCACGTGGTGCTTTGCGGCTATGGCCGAATCGGCCAGGCCATCGGACATTTTCTCGAGAAAGAAAATATCGTCTTCGTGGCGCTGGATCTTGACACGCGAATCGTCCGGGAAGCCAATCTGGCCGGCGAACCGGTCTTTTTCGGTGACTCATCCGAAGCCTCGGTTCTTGAGAGTGCAGGCCTGGGAAATGCTCGCCTGATGATCATCGCTCACGATGACCTCTCTGCCACCCTCAGCGGGCTTCGCCAGGCCCGCACGCTGAATCCGGAGATCCCTATTCTCGTGCGGACCCGTGATGAACTGCATCTGGATGAACTGCGTGATGCCGGGGCCACCGAAGTCATCCCGGAAACACTGGAAACCACGATGATGATGGCGTCCCAGGCACTTCTGGCCATGGGCGTTGCCCAACAGAATGTCATTCAGCTGCTGCAGCAACAGCGCGCCGACCGTTACAGCCTGGTGCGCGAAATGTTTCGTGGCCAGATGAGCACGTCCCGTGCGCTGGATATCGCCGGCATGGGCCAGCTTCACTCTATCGTGCTCGATTCCGGCAGCCCGGCTGTCGGGCAAACCATCAGTGACCTGGCGCTTGCCGATCAGAATGTGTCGATCACAACCCTGGTCCGTGACGGTCAAAGGGAGAACGGTCCGGATCCAGGCACGCAGCTGGAGGCCGGGGATGTCATGGTATTGCTGGGCAATAGAGAAGACCTGGAACGTGCCGAAAGCCGGCTGACCGGGGCGCCACCCGATTCATAGTGTTCTCGTCCGGTAAGCCATCGCCATAAGGATGACAGCCGCGATGAGCTGCAAGCCGATCCACAATCCGGGCCAGAGCAGCACCACCGTCAATACCAGCAATACCGCACGCCCCGGAATCCCGATCCGACCTTCCAGCCAACCTTCCAGCATACCGGCAAAGGCATACAGCCCGGCCAGGGCAAAGAAGGCCACGTGCAGGGCTTCAGCCCACGAGCCGCTGACCAGGGGAGTGTAGGCGAATAGCAGCGGGATAAGGTACAGCCCCTTGGCCAGTTTCCATGCCGTCAGCCCGGTGGGCATCGGTTTCTCGCCGGCGATACCGGCGGCGGTGAATGCAGCCAGCGCCACGGGGGGTGTGACGTTGGAATCCTGGCTGAGCCAGAAGATGATCATGTGCGCAGCCAGCAGGCTCCCGGTGAGCACGGCCGGCTCAAGCAAGGCCTCGGCAGCAGCGCGCTGCAGTTCCGGCGTCATGGCCGCGACCACGGCCTGCGCCTCGCCCACCGGCATGGGCGAGCCGAGCATGCCCTCGATGCCCGGACGCGCCAGCAGGATGGCCTCGCGCGCCCGCTCGCTGATATCACCGGCGACCAATGCATTGACCAGGTCGGCCTGCAGCATCAGGCCATAGAGTGTCGGTGCGGAAATCGCTGCCAGTACGATGTAAGCCGCCGTCACCGGCAGGCCCATGCCCAGCACCAGCGAGGCCAGCGCCACCAGCACCAGGGCCAGCAGCAGGCTGGTGCCGGCCCACTCGCCGATCATGATCGAAAAGGTATTGCCGATACCTGTGGTGGTGAGCACGTTGACGATCAGGCCGACAGCGATCAGCAACATGGCGGTGGGCACCATGATGCGAGCGCCGCTGGCCAGCGCCTCGATGATGGCCAGCGGACCCATGCGCACGGGGGTCAGCCACGACGAGGCTACCACCGCAATGATGGCAATGCCGGCGGCATACACCGGCGTGAATCCGGCAATCAGCAATGCCACCAGTGCGGCCAGCGGAAGCAACAGGGGCCACCCCCTCACCAGTGCCTCGCGCAGGGGAATGCCCTCCGTATCATGCTGCGGTTGCAGCCCAAGGCGACGCGCACGAATGCGGATGTAGAACCCCAGCGACAGGAAATACAGCAGGGCCGGAATCAGTGCCGCGGCGATGATGGCCAGGTAGGAGATGCCGGTGAAATTGGCCATCAGGAACGCGCCCGCGCCCATCACCGGCGGCATCAGCTGACCGCCGGTGGAAGCAGCCGCCTCGACCCCGCCGGCAAAGCGAGCCGGGAAACCGGCCTTCTTCATCAGCGGAATGGTGATCACCCCGGTCGAAGCGGTGTTGGCCACGGCCGAGCCGGTAATCGAGCCCATCAGTCCGGACGACGCCACCGCCACCAACCCCGGACCACCGGTGACTCGTCCGGCGGTGGCGCGGGCCAGAGCGATGATGAAGTCACCGGCTCCCGAACGCACAAGGAAAGCCCCCAGCAGGATGAACATGAAGACGTAACTCCATGAAATCCTGGCAATCGTGCCGAACATTCCTTCGGAGGTGAACACCGAGCGAAACAGCATGGTCTCCAGGCTCAGGCCAGGAAACGAGAACATGCCGCCGACGCGCGCGCCCCACCAAACGGTATAGGACAGTCCGACCACGATCAGGGCCGGAATCAGCACCCCCGCCGTTCGACGGGCCAACTCAACGGACAGCGCAACGACGGCCAGGCAGGCAGCCCAGTCGGCCGGCGAAAAACGCAGTCCGCGTTCGTAGAGTGGCTCCTCGAGCACGACGACGGCCACGCCGGATACCAGCAAGATCAAGCCCGCGACCGCGTCCAGCCACCAGCCAGCATTGTTGCGCCCAGCCACGCTGCCGCTGACCGGGAACAGCACCAGAGCCAGCAGGCCCAGACTGGCAAAGTGAAAAGCCGACACCCAGAGATCGGGCCAGATCAGCCAGGTGTTGAGCGAAAGATGGACCAGCGCGATGAACGCGGCACCAACGAACACAGCAGTTGACGCAACAGGCGGCAGCTTGCGCACACCGCCCAGACCGCAGCTCTCGGCACTGGCCTGCAGGCGTTTGCGCCAGCTTGCCGGCTCGTTCATCCCTCACCCCCGTCCACTTCCGGTGGCAACAAGTGCACGGGGATTTCCAGTCCGCGCTCATGGAAAAATCGCACCGCTCCCGGATGCAGGGGAACCGGCAGGCCGTCCAGCGCCGACTCCAGGGCCATGGCACGGGTGGCGGCATGAAAGGCATGCAGGAAACCGAGGTTGTCGTACAGGCTCACCAGTAACCGGTACACATGCTCATCGGGCACATCGGCGGTCACCGCCAGCAGGTTCGCCTGGGCGATCGTGCGCACGGATTCATTTTGATGGGGATAGGTGCCGGCCTCGATATCGAAAAACTGCCACAGACCCGGGTAGTCTCGGTTGACGGCTTCACGTTGCTGCTCGTTGAACGAGAGCAACACGGCGTCGTCCCGTGCGGCGGCCATGGCCCGCGTCACGGCGCCGACCGGCACGCCGGCCGGTGTATTCATGCCGTCGATCAACTGGTTCTGAAAAGCATCGGCACTGGCCCCGTAGCCCTGGTAGACGAGACGAAAATCACGGTCCGGATCGATCCCCAAAGCGCTCAGTATGTGCCGATTCGAGCCCTCGGTGCCCGAGTAGCGTGCGCCGATGGAAAACCTTCTGCCGACCAGGTTCTCCAGATCGGCCACGGTGCCCGTTTCAGCCAGCGAGGCGCGCACCAGGAAATGCTCGACGTTGGGCCACAGCGCGGTCACACTGCGCAAGTCGGTATAGGGTTCCCGCTCCGCCAACCGTCCCTCTCCGCGCCAGGCCCAGGCCCCGTATAGCCCCTGCAGGATGGCAAACCGTGCCTCGCCCGAGCGCATCAGGCGGAGATTCTCCTCCGAACCGGCACTGCTGATTGCCGCCAGCGCCACGCCATGCTCGTCTTCAAGCACCTGCTTGGTCAGGGTGGCGATGGCCACGCCCACCGGGTAGAAGGTACCGCCGGTGGTGGCAGTCGCCAGAATGTAGGTATCCGAGTCCGGCTCGAAGTCGCCAATCAATACCGCCAGGCCACCGGCCAGCAACAGCGCCAGACCAACCGCCAACAGAAGCTTTCGGAATCGGACAGGAACGACCCGCATGCCGCCGCTAACGGCTGCAGATCAGTGAGCGGGCATTTCGCCCGACTGCACGCGGGAGGTGGTCGCGCGCAGGAACATCAGACTATCTTCAGGAGAGGGCTCGTCGATCTCGCCTTCGACCACGGAAAACGTCGCAGGCTGACCTTCCGGCACCCCCAGCATGGTGTCGGCAAGGACCTCCCATTCGCCGTCCACCCGCTCGTGAACCGCCAGATGCAACCAAAGGGCATCGTCGGGCGCGTACTCGTTAGCGGCAGGTCTTTCCACCTCGGCCTCGATACGCCAGTGCCCCCTCGGGCCGTCCATTTCCATCGAGGCCGGCTGACCGGCCTCGACGATCATCCGTGGCGCATCCACCGGCTCGCCGTGCATCCACAGCTCGAAACTGATGAGGTAGTGGGCCGCCTCGTCATCGGCTTGCGCCAT
>SL_3KL_010_SEDDRAFT_10005155_pt1 | contig 11767 bp, 8 predicted proteins | sample SodLakKL_010_SED_2_FD_10381 | JGI IMG/M metagenome (IMG submission 10381)
AACTCTATAAGTCACGTTGGCAGATAGAGTTGTTTTTCAAATGGATGAAACAACATCTTCGTATAAAAGCTTTTTATGGTACATCAGAAAATGCAGTTAAGACACAAATATGGATTGCCATATGTGTCTATTTGATAGTTGCTATTGTGAAAAAGCGATTAAACATAAATGCTAGTCTGTACACAATTCTACAGATTTTAAGTGTTTCACTATTTGAAAAAGTTGATATAAAACAACTACTTACAGAAGTTAATTACAAAAACTTAGATCACTCGTCTGGTAACCAATTGTTTTTATTCGACTTTTAACCGGACACTACTGATGCCAAATTATTTTTTACTCGCTGGCAGCTGTAAGGTAGAACAACAGCACATACGTGTACAGACCCTGTGAGCCGCTGTTGCTCCATATTTATGCGAAATGTCATCACGTTATAGTGAATTCCTCTTTCTGATTGTCAAGTAGACTTTTAGATACGCTAGTAAATGATTTAAGCAATATGATTATATTGTTACCTATATTGCGCCTATCATTAAAATCATTAACATTTACAAATTCTTCAATTAGGCCGTCTATTTTATTGATTAAATCTTCTATAATATTTAAATCATTACCATCAAAGATATTTTTGTTTTCATTCAACATAAAAGAAAACTTTTCCAATTCTTCTGCATCCCTTTTGATACTTGCACCTTGAATTAGTTCTGGAGTAGAAGTTGGCCCATATTTTGAGAATGTATTTAATAATTGTTTTGCCTGACTATGTAGAGAAGACACCTCACTTATTATTCGATGGCGTACAAATTGTTGTTTAATATTTTCGACCGCAGATGCAAACCATTTAGCTTTTCTTGCTTACCATAAAGCAATAATTGCTCCTATTGTAGACGCAACTGCACCAATAATTGATATGATATCCATAATAATATGTTAATTCTCAATAATTCTAATTAAATCATCTTTTGATAATTCATATTTATTGCGTGAATCTTTCCATTTTGATAGCATACTACGATATTTGTCAATCATTGGCACATGACTATTGAAATCAGGGTATTTACCCTTTACTTTAAGTTCGTCATACCTATTCAAGTCTACTATAAAATAAGTTGCATACATCAAGTACTTTGTTTCATAGTTACCATCAAAACCGATAAATTTAATTTTATTAAAATCTATTATATTCTTATCCTCAAGTCTTTCATATGCATCTCTTAAGGCTCTAAACATATCAAGTATATCTAACACTTCCTTGCATTCATCAATTGTTAACCCATCCATAATATGTTCAAATATCCAACTATAATGCAGTGCATAACCCTCTTCTATAGCCTTCCTATGTTGAGAGTAATAATTAGCTTCGTCTGGATATAATTTCTCTAATATTTTTAACTGGTTGGCAATCATGTATCTTTCAATTTTAGATAAATCCATAAATATCTCCTTCATTTATTTTCCATTTCGTATGTAGAGCAAAACAACAGCACATACGTGTACAGACCCTGTGAGCCCCGACCGCTTCTCTCCTTTCGGACAAGTGTCCCGCTCAAGCAGGTAATCGCTGTGTGTGAGCCGTTGTAGCTTCCAGTTAGCTGCAGTGCAACGCAATTCATCGAAGATTCTCCTCTATTAAAATTATCCCGTCTCCACCTATGCTTATATAGTTGCTTTCAAAGGTTTTCGCAACTTCCGAGAATGCAGAGATCGTATCAAGAAATCGGACACTATTACCCCTTAGATTCTCGATGATCGATGATAACATACCAACAACGAAAGTCTCCGTTAATCTATAGTAGATCGGACGATAATTTTCTATTTGTGGATAACCAATATCAATATCAACTTCTTCGGTCGTTGCAAATTTCGAATATAGTTTGTTATAGTAGGATAGAAGAAACTTGTCAGAGTCAATGGTCAATCGTATTGGATTTATATTGTCATCGTCAGGGTCAGCAAGATATATTGTTGTGTCCGATTCGTTGATAGTAGTACAGCAATAGCTACTTGTGTTTGGAGCTGAACCATCGATAGATATAACTCGTGTTGCTTGTTGTTTGGCACCTCGCAATTGGTAGTCTGAAAAGGAGTACGATGATCCTTTGGCTTCGAGAATGTGCCAATTACCGAGCAAATCTTTCCCTGCAAGATCACCACGCTGCTTAGAGCCTGCGGTAATTGTAGCAATACCTTCATCGATGAGATAATCTACGTGTTGAAGATACGGAATATTGAGAACCTTGTCCGCAACTATTTTTGCGATGCCCATACCTATGTTATATGATTTTATTCGTTGGTCGGAAGCATCAAGATTGCGGAATCGTGCAGTGATACAAAGTTGTCCGTTGGTTGTTGTCACAAATGTACTAAGCCCTGTGAAATGATGAACTAAGTCGTTTAAAATCTCCATTGGGTTTTTGAAATACTGAAGCCAATGTGTTTTTCCAATTGTAATGATGCCTCTTGCGATATCAGTATTCGTGATATTGAGAGTATGATTTCCGTTGAATCCCTGGAAATGTCCAGTAAATCCGCTTACTATAACAGTTACTTGTCCCATTATTAATATATTGTTCGCTTTGCATTGCAGCTGTAGAGTAGAACAACAGTACACACGTGTACAGACCCTGTGAACCGTGAGTGTTCGTCCAAGATAGTCATTGCTCTGTGTGAATTGTTGTTATACCAAAATTAGCCACCGTATGCATATGCTGTTATGCTGGATATTCATCTACTCTAATTTTTTGTCGAACTCCCTTTGGTCCAAATTGATGGTATGCTTCTTCCAGGTCTTTTGTTGTATATTTTCCTTTTACTACGTCAGCTCCAACTATAATTGCGCTAGCTAATCCAATCAATCGCGGTGGAGAATCTGAAGATACTTGAAAGCCAAAACCATAAACACCAGATTTAAATCCTTCGTCCTCGATTTCTTTAATTATTTTTAATTCAACCATTCTATATAATTCCTTATGCAACGCTCCTGGTTTACTCTTTGAAAAGTAGAATACTATCCAATTACCTGTCATACGATTTAATAAAGCAAATCTTCTGCTGGATTTACCTTTCATAAACCAATCCTGCACAGTATCTAGCTTTTGACCTATATATGCTCTCACACGTCGGCTAATTGCTCCTAATTCCCACGCGAAATACAATCCTAGTGGATAGCCATCGAATAGTTTTCTCTGTTCTGAAAATACAGATTCAATTTTATCTATCCATTCGGAATATTTGTTGTGTAAAGAACGTTTTGATATTGACTTAGCCAAGGTATTTTGATAAACATCCCAGTAAGGTTCTTCACCAAAATTAATTGGTTTATTGGGGAAATTATTCGAATGGATTTTGTAATAACCCAGAACGTTCAACTCTGTGTCCAAAGGTATATCGGCTGATTTTAAACATTCAAAGCGGTCATTTAAATAATAAAGAAGATCAGGTACAGTGTCGATTTCATTGGTCAATTGAATTAGGTCATTCCAAGATAAGACATGTATGGGAAGCTCACGTTCATATATATCAGGAACGGCATGAGTAGGTAGCATATTGCACTTACCATTGTAAATGAGAACAATAAGACCGACGATTCTTTTAATACCCATACAATCGAGAGTTGTATGGTAGTAGGGATTATGTAGATTGATTGTTTCGTTATTCTTTAAACGATTATAATTAACTTCAATTTGTACAACTGCGTCTTGAATTCTAGAACGAACCCATGAATCAATTGGTGCTGTTCCTTCTTCACGAGTCTTTACCTCTATTAGAAATACTAAACGATTCATCCAAACAAGTACGTCAGATACTTCAGCGTTGGATTTGGTCTTCGGGTTGGGGAATGAAAAGAATTTTGAATAATGGGAGTCGAAAAATCGAGCAATCAACTGCTCGCCCAAAGTGCCTGTTATTTCTTTATTTTTCATCTGATACCTGTGTAATTTATTGTGCAAACTGCGTATGTAGAGTAGAATAACATCACATACGTGTGCATACCCTGTGAGCCCTGACCGTATCTCTCTTAATTTAATAAGTTATTATTGACTCCACTAAATATAATTTGCGACGAGAATGATCCCTATTATTATGCCCCACCTTTCAATCTACATTCTAGTAAGTCGCATCCACCACCATTAAATAAATTTTTCAATTGATGGTATTTTAATATTATCTTCTGATAATTTATAAATTAAAATGTTAATTTCAAGTGAATTTAGACGCTTAACTATTTTTGGATTAGGTTTTTCAGGTATTACAAGATTAAGCTTTGGTTTTTTCCTCAAATTGATACTATGAAAGTAAAGTTGTCCAATTGCAGAATAGATACTTTGTGTGGATATATGAGTTTTTACCTCAAAAAGCGATTGAATATATCCAGATGAATCGAGCACGTATAAATCTCTATTTCGGTCATTACCATGTGATAACCCCTTTTTTGAGAGTAAATCTGCAAGTGTATTTACAATTATTCCATGATCACAATTTGCCTCTATATGAGACGTAACCCCATAAGTTTTCTTACCAGCATACTCTTTTGAAAATAATTCAGAGATATCATCTTCATCCCCTTCTTGCACAATCGTGGTTTGACTAACAGAATTTTTAATTCTATCTACTTCATAAACAAATTCTTTTATTTGCATTCCGAATCGTGGTGAATTTAGAGAAGCGACAAGTGCAAATTCATTTTGCATTCCATCTTCTTTGAGACGTACCCAATCACCTCTATAATTATCAATAAATAATTGCTTGCCCACCCCTTTTCGTCCACCTCCAATTTTCCCTCGGTGTGCAATAACTACTGAACCAGTATTATCTTTTACAAAAACAGCGCCTATCCTTTTATCAACACCACTAGTCGGAAAATTTATTTCACAAGTAATAGACACATTTTTATTCTTTTCTGGTTTAGATAGACCGAAACCATTCCAATATCGACTTCTTTTGCCTTCGATAATTTGAAAATAATACCAGAAATTGAGGTCTTCAAACCAATATACTTTGGTTGGATGATTACCTCCCTGATAACCTATCACGGTATCGATTACCTTGTGAGGTATAGATTTTAGCATCTCCTCAAAAGATTTTTGCAAACCAAAAATTTCGTCTTTATTTTGTATTATATTTATCATAAGCTATTCTCTCCAAGCGGTTGGGCCTAACAATTTCCAGCAAAAACGACAACGTAGCCGCATTCAGTGTCGCAGCTAAATTAAATTTTCATAATATCCTTGATTTCGCCGACGTGGGTATTTTCTAGTGCTTCAATCTTCGCATATTGCATAGGAACAACTCCACTGAAAATCAGACATGATAAAATATTTGGTTCCCCTACCCCAGTGAAGTACTGAATATTGGCAAGATTTTCTTGAAGGAATGAGACGCGATTAAGATGCCTCTTTAGTTTATCTGGTTTACCATTAGATTCTTTTCCCTGGTAATCCGATAGCATTGCGGCAATTTCCGAATAGTTTCGCGCCATTGATAAATCTTTACATTCCACTACAAGCACTTCTTTGCGATCTGGCCTCCATGCAAGTACATCGATATCCCCATAATCCTGTTTAATTTTTCGATTGAGGATTTCTGATAGTTCAATATTCTCCCGAACATTCCATCCAGCTTGTAACAACGCATTCGCAACCTCTGCATTAAATGTGTGACCTTCACGCGTTTTGCCCCACCATAAATCTCTCATTTCTTTGGATTGGAAGAAATTTTGTCCAAGTCGCCCTCTGTAGGCACCATCAACAACGTAAGCAAAACCTCTTCGTAGCGAAGCTGGGGCAATAAGTAACAAAGGATCAGTGCTAATATCTATTTTCAGAATTGGTCGAGTTACATATGACAACCTTCTTCCAAAACGCCAAGGATAAATATCTTTAAGGTTGAATCCTAATGGAGGTTTAACCCAATGGGGTCGAGTAGTGAGTGAAAACTGATCTAGAAACTTTATGGCTGTGTCTTCGGAAATATTTTCGGAGCAAATAAGCTTTAGGTATTCACTCCTTTTGATTTTGATTATTAAAGAATGATTTTCAATACATTTATCCTCCAAAGTACCGATTATATTTCGTGCCTCATTTAAATCAAACCCCATCTCGATATTCCATATATTCCAGAATACATCACTTACTCTCTCTTTGGCATCAGGGATGTATTCTGGTTCTTCATAATTCCTTTTTTGTAGGTGAGAATTAGCAATAATCCTTTCATTAATAGAATCGGTCAGCATTGGTTCAACCACTAATTTTCCGAACTCATTTCTAAAGATAATATTTCCTAAAGGAGAAATATTGAGTTCTGGAGCGAGAGCATTATAATATATTGCATCAGAAAGCCCACCAAATTGTATCACCATCCCAGCACGTGCTATCAATTTACTTAGTTCAATATCTGATATATGTTTATCATTATCTTGTGGACATACACACAATGCAATCTCGATCAGAATACGACTAGTCATTCCGGCACTCGCAAACTTTGACATCTGCTCTACAAAGCGATTAATGGTACTTGACTTATTGCCATGTAAGCCAAGAACAGCAGCTGAGGTGCGTTTCCAATGATCTTCTTCGGCATACGCTTTCTCGCAATTCTCCATAAGGCGAATAAGGGTTGTTAACCGATTGAATTCTTTGAGTCCATCGAAGATTTCATTAAGAATAGTGTCAACGATTTTTCCAAGAAATTTCGTGCAATCTTCTTTACCAACGATCTTGTTACTTTCATCTTTTTCTGTTGCTCGCCAACCAAGACCGATTTTCGCGGCGGCATCATCTATTGGATCTATTACAATCAGTTGTCTCGTTAACGTATCCCTAATATAATCTATAAATTTTTGTGCGTAAAAAAAATGAAAGCTGCGGGCATCATTGTTGGGAACAACGGTTGCCTCAATTACTTTAGCTTTATTATCACAATCTTCTGACCCAAGTAACTGCATATAAGCCCGGGTAATAGTGCGAACAAATAGTCGTTCGGCAATATTCTCCGCTAAGTTAAAACCGGACAAAAAACCTGTCTTGAAAACTACTTTTGAAGCATTTGGTTCACTATATGACTCAATTACACATAATGGGAGCAGTTGCGCGTGAGTGGGTTTCTCTACTAATTCATTTGGTATTTCATCATCATGGAACTCCACATAAATCTTGAAATTATTCATCTCTACCATAGGCTCGATATCTTCATCTAGAGCGTTACCGATACGATGAAGCCATTCACATGCCATTTCCCAAAGTTTGTACTCGACTTCCCTATCGGAAATGTTTGGTACGGAAATAGATATCCATAGTTGATTTGTACCTTTGTACACGGATGTAAATTTTCCTATTCGCAAATCATCTATAGATGCATAAAGACGACGCTTACTTTCACAATGGAACATTGGCCTCGGCGAAATATATTGCACGTTGTGTAAAGCACCGGTGTTGTCGATCACGCTATGGCGATCACATCCTTGATCGGCATCAGCGCGTACATCTCGTAGCAGGTTGGTAGGGAGGGTGAGTGATAAGGGGTTCTCTGGTGATATTTTACCATCGGGGAGCTGCTCATGTGGTACGAAGTGTCCATTATTACTGCGTACCCATCCGATCAGATTCATAATACCATTGATATCGATTAACTGGACCCCTGCTTTATTTACAACCTCCAAACCATCCTGAATTCGCCAAAAGTAGCTAGGGTTCATTTCGCCAAGCCGACTTAGGCGCACTAGATCGGCCACAGAAATGCTTACAAAACGCCAATGTGGATGATCTAATTCGAGAACTTGGGTCGTATAGCCTTTACCCCAACCACAACCAACGAGAATGAAAAGCCCCTCTCTGAAATTATCCATCTCGTTAAAATAAGTGAGGGCATCATTAATCGAAGCTTGCAGAGTCTCAGTCAGGGCGCCATCATCTTGGAATACTTCTTTGAAGCCCCCTTTTGGATGTGTACGTAATGAAGGTAAAAAGAGATGGAATGAGATGAAGTGCCCATTATCAATCGGAAAGGAAAAACTCGCATATCGGTGATCCCCAGACATTCTCCATTGGACTGGTGCTTGCATTGGACCGCCAAGTAATGGCGTTTCGGAGATAAGATTTGAGTAAGTTTTCGCGAGTTTGTAATCGAAGGTGTCGACCAGATCACCTTCGATAATATTTTTGATCACATATTCACGTATAGCAACTGAAATTGCAGAGGGTAGTACGACCGTTAGCTGTTCCGTACCTTGTATAATCAATGGATATTGGTCTAAATAGCTAAGACCAATTTGTTGTGATGGTAACTCTGCTTGCATCTCCGAATTTAATATGAACGGCTCTATATCGTTTCGTGATATGCCTCGATTATAAAGCTCATTAAAAGTAATTTTAATAGATGAGATTATTGTACTACTCTCAGGTAGAATTCGAGGTGAGATTGAAGTATAATGATCTTCAGAGCCTAATTGGTAACGATACAACCCAGCTTTTTCACATATAATATCTGAAATAACGAGCAATGCGTGGACACTTTTCTTAATTTGGTTATAATGTCCACTATCCGGCATTGTCGAGACAACATCAATTATTCGTTGTGTATAAAATCCTGCGTTCTCCCAATTACCTTCTAGGAGCTTGTAGTCACCATATTTATCCTGTACTAATGAAACAAAAATATCTTCAGCAGGATCTTCAGCCAACACACATTGTGATTCTCCGATCTGTGAAAACCAGTAAGTAACTTGGTTAATGCTCGGTTTCTTTCGACCACAACAGTATACTACACATAACGCAACAAGAATTTCAAGTCTTACACAATGTGATTGCAGTTTGGGAATTGTCAAAAGACCTGCCAAGAGAGGAATTGCAACAGTTGGATCAAACCGAGATAAATCTCGTATAAGCTTCTTGTTTTCCTTTGCAATCTCTTCGATAGTTACAGATAAATTCGCCCATCTCATACGTTCAGTAAATAGAGCTTTTAGCTTATCCCAATCTGGTTTGGCGTATTCGTCAGACAATTCGTTTTCCTATTTTATGTTCCTAATTGTTAGAATTCACAAGGCGTTCATTAGGACTGTCAGAGACAAATGTACAAGAGGCAATTATAGCTACTTGTTAAATGAGTTTTCACAAAATATACATATTCTAATTTTCCGAGTCTAATCGGTATAAGCGAAGTCCCGCCGCCGTGTAGTTTAGCTAAGCACCATCAAGATAGCACCACCTACCGATTAACCCGCACCGCCCGAAGCAAGATGCGGCGGGGTTTGGGCGAACACAACAAATAAAAACTATGATAGTGTGTGAGCCGTTGTTACTCCATAGTTATGCGGCGTGCAATGTGATAATCTTATTCAGCATTTAAGAATTTAGAATAATTATATCGCAACTTGTTAATATCTCTAACAAAACCAAAACCACATATCGCACATAGCAACGATTTTATACCACGGGGATTTGGATTTCCAAACACAGAATGTCCTTGTGGGAATTCTCCAATACTTGCTCTTCCACAAGAAGGACATCTTTTGCCTACTTCCGATAATGGCGGATAGTTACGCTCTACAAGATATTCGACTTCAGAAATCAGTTCCAGCATTTTTAAAGTTGTAGAAATTCGATTAGCTACGTCGGAACGAATTGTATTTTCGAAAATCGTGTCTAAATGTTGAGGCAAAGTGTCTTGGGGAAACATTACTTTCATACTTCGATTTTCGAATACTGGTCTTTCTCGTGCAAAAGCGTGTTGTGATGTTATTGTAGACCAAAGTACCTTTGCGGCAGAATACAAATCCGAGTGTACTCCAATAATCGAATCGTTGCCAGCTTCACATTCTGGTGCTGTGTAATTACGAGTGCCTACATCCTCATCGATGAGTGTAAGTATCTGCCCGTCTTGGATTTGACAAATTCCAAAATCAATCAAACGAATAGTATTATCATTAAGTACGAGTATATTTTTGGGATTGATATCACGGTGAACAATTCTTGGGTTTGCTTGTTCACATACTTGAATACATAATACTAGTTTTTTAAATAAGGCCAAGCATTTTTGTGTGTTGCAATAAAATGGATTTAAACCAGAATATATGATATTTGCTAGGGTTCTTGCACCTTCATAGTATTCCATTGTATAATATTGAAATTCATCCTCGGGCTCTGAGTGATCTATAATTTTGGCTATTAACGGAGAATTCAAACCTTTTACCACCTCAATTTCTCTAGAAAAACGCTCCTTTGCCTGTTGCGAGTTCACGTTTTTTAAAACCTTTAATGCATATTTCTTATCATTTGATTCATCACGAGAAGTTACTAGATGTACAACCGCTTGCCCACCACTGCCGAGCGTTTTACCAGTAGAAACCCAAGGTACACTTTCAGGTATTCTCATAATAACTCCTTATATTATTTGTGAATCTTTTTAATTATTTTAATATTATACGCATACCGCATGTAGAGTAGAACAACAGCACACACGTGTACAGACCCTGTGACCCTGACGGTTTCTCTCCTTTCGGAGGAGTATCCCGCTCAAGCAAGTCATCACCATGTGTGATCTGTTGTTGTCCGTAGTCATGCGAAAGCCGATTACTTGATATTTCCTATTTCACTTTTTATCATTCTAAAAAATTTATCTATCGCTTTTGAATAATAACCTGAATAATAATCATTCCACAATTGTTCGTTTGGAATATATTTTTCTAATATGGTTTTTAGTTCCTTTATAATATTATGGCAAGGTTCTACATATCTAGGATTCACAAAATTAATAAATGAAGTGACTGGATTACCGCTTGTTTTTAAATCCTTGTGATCAACTATCTTATTCCTAATATCTTTAAGACCTGATTTATTATAGTAATTATATATATGTTCTATATCTTTTATATATTCGTCTTTTCGTAAAGTATCAACATAATTTCTTAGGATACCAAATGATATCTCATTCTTTAATGGATTTTTTATATTTTCCTCCTTCAACAGTGAGGCAATACAAGATACTGTTTCATAATAATACAATATCGCATTTATCTTCAATAGAGTTACAACATCCGAGGTATTGTATTTGTAAGCTTCGATTGCATCGCTGGGAATATTATCCTGATATAATCTCTCTAATCTCTCGTAACTTTTGAGAAAGAATTCTGATCTGAAAAGGAGTTCCTGTACTCTATCAATCATATTTCTTTTGTAAACATTTAACGGCTTTCGCATCACATGCCCCGCATTGACGAAGCCCCGCCGCCGAATATTTTAGCTCTACACCCGCCGATTAACCCGCACCGCCTGAAATTTCATAACAATAATTGTCCTTTCTCATCGCAATTGAATAGCATAAAATTATGCATTTAAAAATGACCGGCCAACGGTAAAATTTACCCATCAAACCCTCTTTCAACACAAATGATTTATTCAATATTTCTACTAATTTATACGAATTCGAGTACCTCGTTCAGCACGATCCTCATCAACTACATATCTTAATTCTTCATGTGGAATTTTCATCATCAACAGCACGAGTTCCTCAAATCCTACAGTATATTTGGTACTACTATGACTGAAAACTACAGGTTGCCATCTACCACCTGAAGCATCTTGGGCAAACCACTCCCCATTAGCAATAAGAACAGAACCATCGTTGTATTCTCTAATATCAATATCAATTCTCAATGATGATCCTGATTCACCAACAACTGCTTCCTCTGTTGAGAGACTTCTCATATCCCTATAGATTTCATCAAACCGAAATCCCTCTTGTCTAAGAAAATAAAATACTTCATCAAATA
>SL_3KL_010_SEDDRAFT_10005156_pt1 | contig 11766 bp, 5 predicted proteins | sample SodLakKL_010_SED_2_FD_10381 | JGI IMG/M metagenome (IMG submission 10381)
GGATTCCGTTTATTACTTTTGTTGAGCGAAATGGAAACAGAAATCTTAAAATACTTCACCCGCGGCCTGACTCAAATCCCGGGCCATTCAGTCGAAAAAAAACATGGAGAGACTGAGGATAAAAGCCAGCCATCAACTTTGACAGACCGGTTTATTCTCCACCTGTACTCTCAAAACAACCGAAAACTTCAAAAACTATCAACCACCAAAGCTCAGAACAGTCGGACAGAGGAAGTCAATTACGCCCCTCTGAAATTCGGCCTGCGAATAGCTGAGGAGAAATACAGAGAGTTGCTGCCGGAATTTTTGCACCTGTGCGAAAAACACAACCTTAAGATACACCCAGCGCAAATCCCGGCACTATTGAACCGGAGGCGCGATTTCAGAGAGCGGGCCAAAATTTACAGGCTCTTGCCACCAGTGACAAAGAATGCCCTTGAGAGGTGGTTCACAACCTTCCCTTTTGGCAAAAAAGGAACCGGAGAGATTGAAAACCTCACCGGTGTCGAGACAAAAACCCTGGCCTTTTATAAAATGAAGACGGAGGAGAAGAGCCAGTTTGCCCAATGGTTGGAGGGTATGTGGCAAAAACTCAATACGCAGAACAGACTGGCCGTCCTGGAGGTCCTGCCACCCGGTTTATTTTCGCATATTCCGCACCGGCTGGAGGAAGATTTTCCGTACACATCCAAAAGAATCAACCGACTTTTACTTGCCCTCGATTTAAGCGGTGGAAAGTCGGGCAGGGCTAAACTCTTCGCTGAGAATTTGGCAGCACTTTTATCGGCTGGAAAAACAGAACCTCAAGAGGAAATAGAAGCGCTGTGTAAGGCATGCAAAGCAGACAATCAGGAAGAATTGTTGCTGACTTTTAGCAGGGCTATTCCACCGTCAAGCTGGTTGTCAAAAGCAGATTTTCCAAAATTGACAGCCGAAGATGGATCATTTGACCAGGAAGACCTGCAAAATATATTTTACGCCGGGCTTTGGTCTCAAAACCAGGAACTCATCGAGTTTTTCAGTCGGCATTATCAGGAATTGGGTGCCTTTAAATCCCTTTTTTCGGACATGGAACAGCCCTTTGAGCTTCGTATCAATCCCGTTTTTTTCAACCAATTGTCAAAACTGTTTTTGTCCAGCCCAAATCCTGTCAACCTGAGCCGGTTTGAACTTTTGATGACCCAATACCACGGTTTTCTACCGGACAATACCGGAAGTACCCTATTAAATCGCCTCGCAGACCTGGAGAATCCGATTTTTGAATCCTCCACAGGTATGAGTACCGTGAAATCGATAATGCGGACATTACAGAATAAAGCCAATCCAATGCTTTTGAACACACTGGAAAAACACGGAATGAGTGGTGGCAAAAACCACTACATCCTGGCCTGGGAAATTATGGTGGCCGAGAGGATTTGGACATTGAGAAAAAACATGCGATTAAGTTTTGCAAAAGCAGCCAAAACCCAACAAATCTAAATCAAAGATAACACCATGGCAAGAAACAAAGTACAGCGAACCCCCGCGGAGACCCTTTTCAAAAAGGAGTTAAAGGCACTCAGCAAGGTGGACGACGGACCCAAACCGGCAAATTGGAATCTGTCACCAGCTTCCGTGGTCGATTACATCATGGGAACAGAACTCGAAGACGGCACCAAAATAAGCCCCAAATACATCGGCAATCGTTCATTAATAGAATTGGCCGTGGCAACGCTGACCACGGAGCGCGCGCTGTTGTTGAGCGGCATACCGGGCACGGCAAAAACCTGGGTATCCGAACACCTCGCAGCGGCCATTTCCGGCACATCGAGGTTGCTGGTGCAGGGAACCGCAGGCACCCATGAGGACAAACTACTCTACGCCTGGAATTATCCAATTTTACTTGCCAAAGGCCCGGTGCGAGAGGCCCTTGTGCCCTCCCCCGTAATGCGGGCCATGGAGGCGGGGAAAATTATCCGCATAGAGGAGATGACCAGAATGCCGTTTGAAATCCAGGATGCCCTGATAACCATTTTGTCAGAGCGCAGTCTCCCCATACCGGAACTAAATGAAGAGGTTTTTGCAGCAGAGGGTTTCAATCTGATAGCCACTGCCAATGACAAAGACAAGGGCATCCACGAGATGTCGGGTGCATTGAAACGGCGATTCAACAATGTCATTCTACCGCTGCCGGAATCCATAGAAGAGGAACTTAAAATCGTGACCAATCGACTCTCACCCAAATTACTCAAAGCCAGTGGGAAAAAGCCGAACAAACAGAGCCTGGAGGAGATAAAAAAGGTGATTACCATCTTCAAAGAGTTGAGAGAGGGCAAAACCGTTGACGGGCAAACCGCGCTAAAAAAGGTCACCTCGACCCTCAGCACGGCGGAAATTATCTCCGTGGTTGACAATGCACTCGCCATGGGCACTTATTTTGACGACGGCACCATAAAACCCAGGTTCCTCGCAAGCGGGCTGGAAGGGGCCATTGTGAAGAACAAAGATTCCGACATGAATCCGTGGAAAGAGTACATTGAAATAGTACTGAAAAAGCGCGAGGATTGGAGCGATTTTTACAAACAACTCTCAAAAACGAAGAAGACGGAAGAGTAAAAGGACAGGTTATGTATGTCCGATATGATAGTTACAAAAATTTCACCCGGAAAAATTGGCTCAATGGGGCTTTTTAGTTACACTTGCAAAAAATATAAATTATGATTAAGATATTGGCCAATGACGGCATTCACCCCGACGGAAAAAACGCACTGGAACAAGCAGGACATCAGGTTGACATCCAAAAGATAGAGCAATTGGAATTAAAGAATGGGCTCGGTCCCTATCAGGTTTTGCTGGTCCGAAGTGCCACCAAAGTGACAAGGGAAATCATGAAAGCCAATCCACAGCTAAAGATGATTGGCCGCGGTGGTGTCGGAATGGACAATATAGACCTCGATGCAGCACATGAGCTGGGAATTAAGGTGTTCAATACCCCCGCTGCATCCTCCAAATCCGTAGCTGAATTGGCCTTTGGTCATATGTTCTCACTGGCCAGATTCCTCCACCTCTCCAATCGCGAAATGCCGAGTCGGGGAGACAGTGAGTTCAAAAAGCTCAAAAAGAGCTACAGCAAGGGTATCGAACTCAATGGCAAAACCCTGGGAATTATTGGATTGGGCCGCATTGGACAGGAAGTGGCTAGAATTGGACTCGGCCTCGGTATGGATGTTATACCGGTCGATCCCAAAGTCGATACAACCAACATCAAGATAGACCTCTACAAAAGCGACGAGATCAACCTGATCGTGCGTCTGACTTCCGAGCGACTTGAGGATATGTTGCCGCGCGCGGATTTCATTACTGTACACGTTCCCTCCACCGGAAAACCCATTATCGCCCGCGAGCAATTTGATATGATGAAAAAGGGTGCCATAATTATCAACTCTGCCCGGGGCGGAGTTATTGACGAATCAGACCTGCTTTCCGCCCTTGAATCGGGGCAGGCAGGAGGCGCCGGCCTGGATGTCTTCGACGGAGAGCCCACACCCCGCCATGAGTTGTTAACACATCCTAAAATTTCTGTCAGTCCACACACAGGAGCCGCCACTTCAGAAGCACAGCAGCGAATCGGCATGGAGTTAGCCGATCAAATCATATCATTCATCGATTAAACCTGTTCGTTTATCGAAAGAGGTAGCGGTTTATATTTTCCTTATGACAATACCCTGTCAGGCATTGTTTATTTAGAGTTTGAATTGAGGGGGTAAACCAAGCCTTTAAAGCGAATTTATCATAGCTTTTGAATTCAATGTATTCAAAAGACCTGGAGTTTTATGCCCTCACGTATTTGCTACAAAAGTCCATAATTATTGATCTAAAACCTTCTACTCGCTTATGCAACATATCTACTCCTGTTATAATCACCGGCTACCTTTCATTAATGTTTTCAAAAAGCATATTCCGCCATGCAAATCCTCACAGGTGGGGGTAAAAACCTTTCGGAATTTCAGTATGATTGCTGCACTGGCACTGTTTCAGATCGGAATGGTTCATTCGCAAATCACCTCACCGCCCGACCCCTGCGACGACGGCACCCAGGCTACCTGCCAATGCGACACTGCACCAATACTGTGTACCATTGATGATTTGGATGGTTTTACTTACTCCATGTCGGATTTTCAACATCCTCAAAATGGACCCAGTCCTCTTTGCAATGGGCAGGGTGTACCTAATAATCCCACCTGGTTTGCATTTATTGCCTGGTGTGAAGATTTGACCCTGAATGCAGAACTGACGAACTGTGAGCCGGGTTGTACGGGTATTTTTTGCAGCGGACCTCCTTCCTGTTCGGGGCTTTGCAATGAAGTAGATGGCATCCAGATAATTGTTTATGAAGATTGCGTCAATTTCAATTCTGTGGCTTGCAATGTTACCGATTGTGGCAATGAAGACGACAAAACCCTCTCTATGAGTGGACTTGTATTAGGAGAAGTGTATTATATTTTGGTGGATGGATGTGCTGGCTCATTTTGCGATGTCACGATCAATGTAGTGGGCACCTGTGGTTCTGCGGAAATAGAAGACTGGACCAATCCCATTGACGGACCGGACACGGTCTGCGTAGGCACCTCGGAATTTTTTACTGTGGATGAGCTTGATGCCGCCACTCAATATCACTGGTATATAAATGGCAATGAAGTGGATCTCACTTCGGAACCCTCCAATGAACTATTTTGGGATGTGGAGGGAAGCTTTGAACTCTGCGTAGACGCGAGTAATCCACCGTGTATAGAAGTCACCGCAGATCCCGAACCCATCTGCATGACCGTGGAGGTGGTATTCCCTCAGGAATTCCTGGGAGAGTTTGATATATGCGTAGCGGACCTTCCATTTGAAGTTGATGGGTTCACTTTCTTTGATCCCGGCCCACAGTCATACATTGTCACTTCACCGGAGGGTTGCGACACCTTAAAAACCCTGGAATTAAACGTGATCGAAAATGCGCCTGAACCCAGAGACACCTTTGTCTGTATCGATGATTTCCCATTTTTCTACCCACCACTCGGGGAGACCATTTTTTCTCCTGGTGAATATTTAATTCAGGCAGAAGATCAATTTGGCTGCGATAGCACCTATTGGATAATCTTCAGGGAAATGGTTTTTATTCAACTCATTCAGGCCTCCGAGGATACCCTTCGCTGCCCGAATGCATTGGTAACAATTTCCTCCTTCGAGGATGTATTTATGAACGACGATTTTTCAAGCCCGGTGGATAATATTGATTACGAATGGCTCCTGGATGGAGAACCAGTACCCGGAGGGATGGGACCAAACGTCAACGTAGATCAGGAGGGCACTTACACACTGGTGCTGACCGGAACTTTTGGGGACCTTATCTGTACCGATACCGCCACCTTCACCTTACCGGCCAAATTTGAATCTCCGCCGAATCCCATTCCAACCATCTCTGATGAGATATGCGTCAATACGGTTCAGGAAGCAACTGTGCTAAATGGCTCCCCGGATTATTCTGTAAATTGGTCTATTGAAGACGGCGCAGCCTCCATTATATCCACCTCAGATAATTCAGCCATGATCGAATTTGAAGAGGCCGGTGAGGTGACCATCTGTGCAGAATTTGAGGAAATTGATTGTCCGGAACTCACCTCGGATTCCTGTATCACCGTAATCGTTACAGAGGGAATTGGCATTGATGTAAGTGGCAACGACTACATCTGCGAAGGGGGAACAACCACGCTTCAGGTGGAGAGTCCATTCAGCGAAATTTTCTGGAATGGGGAAGCAGGCGGTGCAGAATTCGAAATAGATGAGCCAGGTCCCGTGGAAATTTCCCTCATTGACAGCATTGGCTGTGTATCGGATACGATTATAAACATCACTGAAGAGCCCCTACCGATACCTGAAATAATGGGCTCCCGTGTCTTTTGCGAAGACGGATTTACCGAACTCTCAGTATCACAGGACTTTGTGGAAGTGAATTGGAGTACGGGAGAAAACACCTTTACCATTGAGGTTAATACAGAGGGTATAATAGAAGTCGAGGTCACTGATGAACTGGGTTGTACAGGCACCAATTCAGTTGAAATATCTCTGGCAGATGACCTCGATGTTTCCATAATCGGACCCGGAGAAATTTGCGATGGCCAATTCGCCAATCTCAGCCTGTCCGATGCCTTTGCCGAGGTCGAATGGAGTACCGGCAGTGAGGAGGATTCAATTTCAGTGGATCAGCAAGATGAGTATTCAGTGCTTGTTGGTGATGGACGGGGCTGCTTCGGAACGGATACTTTTTCTCTTACGGTTAATCCACTTCCCACAGGGGAATTTGAAGTGGCCAAAGAAGGTCTCTGCCCCGGTGAATCCATCGAAATCTTATTTGACACAGACGCCAACATAACTCAATATATTTGGCCCGACAGCAGTGGCCAAACCAACTGGACCGCTGAAGAACCGGGTCTTATTCAACTCACGGTAGTGGATGAAAACGGCTGTATCGACTCCTTCTCCATAGAATTGGAAGCCTTCGAAAACCCGGAACCTCTTATTGAGGGTCCCGAAGAGTTTTGTACGGGGGAAAGCATCGAACTCACCGTCAACGAAACTTTTGAATCCTATGCCTGGTCAAATGGAGAGGAAACTCAGACCATTGAGATAACTGAGGGCGGGATTTATTCCGTGGAGGTAACCGACCAAAACGAATGTGTGGGAACTGCAGAATTTGAAGTGACGGAAAACCCATTGCCGGATCCGGTCATTGCAGGGGAATTAGAAGTCTGCGAGGGAGAAACCAGCGTGCTTTCTACAGAGACCCCATACGAATCCTACAACTGGAGCACGGGGGAAACAAGCGAGGAGATTACCGTCTCCGAAACCCAATTGGTTTCCGTCGAAGTGGAGGATATCAACGGTTGCTCCAATTCGACTGAAGTACAATTCACTGTCAATGACCTGCCGGAGATTGAAATATCGGGATCCACTACATTTTGCACCGGCTTCTCAACCACCCTTCAAATAGACGATTTCGCGGAAATAGAGTGGAGCACTGGCGAGACCACCTCCGCCATTACTATTTCTGATGAAGGTGAGTACAGTGTCACAGTGACCGATGCCAATGGCTGCATGAACGAAACCAGTGTATTTATTACAGAGGATGAGGAGTTGCAGCCAAACATCGGGGGTGAGCCCGGATTTTGCCCCGGAGAGTCCACCGTACTGAATGTCGGAGATGGTTTTGTCGATTATGAGTGGAGTACCGGAGAAACCGGTACTTCGATAACGGTGACCGCCGCGGGCACCTATTCTGTGACCGTAACCGATACTGATGGTTGTACCGGAAGTGCTTCCGTGGCAGTTCAGCAGTACGATCCGCCCGAAGCCGAGATCACAGGCTCTGACTTTATTTGTTTTGAAGAAACCGGCCTGATAGAGGTAGCGGATATCTACGAGGCTTACCAGTGGAATACCGGCAGTACAATGTCCAATTCCGAAGTAGAAGGGGGTGGGATCTATTCAGTTACGGTCACCGATCAAAATGGCTGTACAGGCACTGCAGAATTTGAAGTGATAGAAAACCCGGAAATCATACCCGCCATTGAAGGACCTGAAGAAATCTGCCGGGGAGAATTCGCCTCCATACAGGCTGAACAGGGTTTCGCGGCCTACAGTTGGAGCAGTGGTCAGGGCCAGGCGGGTATTGGTGTCGGCGAATCGGGAATTTACACGGTCACAGTCACCGATGACAGTGGCTGTACAGGAGAAAATAGCTTTGAGCTGACTGTGAATGAATTGCCTCCTATCAGCGCCGGGCAGGACATGGAGTTAAATTGCATTACGGAAGAAGTGACCCTGGGGGATCCGGACTTCGACCCGGATGGAGATCTCACTTTCGAATGGCTCAATGAGGACCTCACGGAAGTACTGGCTGAGGGCATCTTATTCGAGACTGAGGAAGAGGGCGTTTACATATTTCAGGTCACGGACGACAACACCGGCTGCATTTCCACAGAAACCGCACAGGTGACCAGGGATCCGAACGACATCACAGGCTTTGAGGTTGAAGCTTCCGGGCCCTTGTGCTTCGGAGATGAAAATGGTTTTATCAATGTTTTAGAAGTCCAGGGGGGAAGTCCACCAATTAATTACCAGTTGAATGAAATGCAATCACCGGATGGATTTTTCGGGCAATTGGGACCCGGCGACTACGAACTCGTAATTACAGATGAAATCGGCTGCGAGGTGGACACCTTAATTTCCTTTGATGAACCACCTCAAGTGGTTGTTTCACTGGGTGGAAATATTGAAATTCAAGTGGGATCAACTACCACATTAGAGGGTGACGTGAGCATTGGTCCCGACCGCATAGACCTGATCCGCTGGCTTATTAATCAGAGTCCGTTTTGCGATCCCTGCGATGAGCTGGAGATAGAATTTGAAGAACCCGCAACTGCCACAGTTACTCTAATTGTAACAGACATCAACGGATGCAGCGCCTCCGATCAAATCACGGTCTCAGTCATTTTCAACCGAAATGTTTATATTCCCAATGCTTTTTCACCCAATGATGATGGGGTAAACGATGCCTTTATAGTTTACGGAGAGCAGGACTTGTTTGAAGTCGAAAAACTGAGGGTTTTTGACCGCTGGGGGAACAAAGTTTTTGAACGGGAAAACATCCCACCCAATGATCCGAATTTTGGCTGGGACGGTACTTTCCGCGGAGAAAAAATGAACCCCGGAATTTATGTGTATCACCTGAGGGTGCGCTACATTGATGGAGAAGTCAGAGATTTCAGCGGAGATGTAATGCTCATCGACTAAAATTTCTTTCAATCACCTTCTTTGGCGGGGATCTTCTCAAGGTTTCCGCCATTTTTTTTTACCCAAACCGTCATTTATACAATAGCCGCATCCCTCCCTTCAATGCCTTTCTCAATCCCGCAACTATTTTCCCCCATATATCTGCGAAAAAAATATCCTCAATTGTAATATTTTTTTCGCCTCAGGCAACCTTTTTTGTGATGCTACCATATTACAGGTGGAATTCACAACACAATGAACGGTTCAGACACAGACAAAAAGCTGATTGAAGCAGTAAAAGGAGGTTCCCAGACCGCCTTTGAGCAACTTTACAAAAGGTATAAAACAAACCTTTTTGTGGTGTGTCTGCGCTACGCAAAAGACCGTTCGACAGCAGAGGATTATTTACAGGATACATTTGTTAAAGTCTATAAAAATATTGAGCAATTTGATCCTGAAAAGGGGTTGTTCGAGTTCTGGGCCAGGCGCATTGCAATTAATGTTTGCCTCGAGGACATCCGGTCAAAAAAACTCTACACCTTGAGCATTTCCCGGGCTGAACATATGGAATTCAATGAATCGGATGCTCTAAGTCAAATGTCAACCAGGGAATTATTGGACATGATTAAAACCATGCCGGTGGGCTATCGAACGGTATTTAATCTCTACGTAATAGATGGTTTTTCACACAAAGAAATAGCAGAGCGAATGGGCATTGCAGTGGGAACTTCAAAATCCCAGTTGCTAAAAGCCCGTAAGTATTTGCAAGGTTTAATTACAGAACAAGTAAAAGTCCTGAACCAGAACCATGGATAGATTTGATGAAATATGGCGGAACAGGTTTCAACAGGAGGAAATCGAACCAGCTCCCTGGAATACGCCAGGTGAAAATGTCTGGAAAGCGGTTGAAAAAGGAGTTCTGTTGGAAAAAAGAAGAAGGAGAAAGCCTTTTATCTTCCTGTTACTGGGTGCTTTGGCCCTCGGTGCTACATTGTTATACTTGGGTCTCCAGAATGGAGAACTCGCCGAAACCACAGGAATAGGAACCGAAAATGGCGTTACAATATCGCTACAATCAGAGGAAATTAATCCGGAATTTTTATCTGTAAAAACACCCGCCGAAACTGAAAGCGCTCCGGTTGACAAAACCGGAGAAACAGGAGATTTAATGGCATCGCAAACTTCTGTTTCCGGGGAGCCTTTTATATCCAATGAAGAGTTGGAGGGATCCATTCCGGCAAGCGAATCCATTATGACAACTGCGGAACAAGTTGCTTTCGAAATTGACGGTCAGCCTTCTGCAATATCAGATGAATCAACGGGCAGCCTCCGCGACCAATCTCGTCTTTACCGGCAAAATACAGATTTAATGTCTTTTGGTGAGTCCTTAATACCAGCTGATGGTGGTGGTTTTTTATCAAAAAACATCTTTGAAGGTTCAACAACTGGATTCTCAGCTATAGAAAAACTTTTGCCCAGAGAACTGAGTCTCTTTTCTCCAGGTGAAATAGACAATTTGCAAGAAAATATTCACCTGACAATCCCCGATAACACAGAAACTCCATCAGATGACCTAAAATTATTTGGAGCCGGGCTGCGAACCGGGGTTGCTGTGTGGGCAACAAATGTCAACTCCACCTATCGCGAGGACCTGGCCGCTTTTGATTTTGATTTTTCAAGAAGGGATTTGGGATGGTTTGCAGGCCTGGAGTTGTTTTACAGTTTGAATTCAAAACTTGATTTCTCCGCCGGGTTTATTTACGAAAGAGCTACCGGGAGCTCCAGTCACAACAGCTCTTTAAAATACGGTGTCAGCTCCGAAGATCCACAGAGTCACTCACACAACTACTCAGAGTTGGTGGCAACACCCTTTGGATTTGCCAGCGCGGAGTTTTCACTCATTAGAAACAGTGAAGTCGAGGGCGATGAAATTGACCTACTCGCAGATTTTGAATCAGAACACACCATCGAAAACTACAGCTTCCCGCTGACCATGAGGCTTTTTCCATTGGAAAGGACCGGGAACTTCACCCCTTTCATCACTGCCGGTGTGGGAATAAACAGATTGAGTGTGGTACAAAACACCCTGAAAAAAGTGGACCCAGGGCACGAAGCCTTTGATTTTAAACCACTCGAAAGCAATACCAATCTTACCACAGAACTGCAGCAAACACATATAGATGCGAGGCTCTCACTGGGATTGAATGCAAATTTCGGAGAAAATTGGTCCGCAAATCTAAGTATTGAATACATCCAGGGAATGAGTAAAATTTTTGAATCCGGTCCGTATTACAGCCGGATAAACAGAGGATGGATAAGTATAAGTGCACAGCGACAACTATTTTGACATAGATTAACTCATTTAAAATCAATCATTTAACCACTAAAAAAATCTCTTATGAAGAAACTAATTTACACAGCCGTGTTGACCTTTTGGGCCTTCACACTTCTCAATTCGCAAACAGTAATGGATGTGATTTCCGACAGCCCGGATCACAACACCCTGGAGCAAGTCCTCACTCTTTCAGGTCTTGATGGAGCCCTTGAATCGGGAGATTCTCTAACCGTTTTTGCACCAACTGACAACGCATTTAATGCAGTAGATTCTGCAACACTGGCCGAAATTGTTGGAAATCCGGCACTTTTGGATGAGGTTCTCCTCTACCACGTACTTGGTTTTGAAGCATTCTCTACCGATCTCGCAGATGGTATGGAAGTGACCACACTCCAGGGGCAGGATGTAACCGTCACCATCAATGCCGACGGGGTATTTATCAACGACGCGCAGGTGACCATGGCGGACATTCCGGCGGACAACGGAGTGGTTCATGTCATTGATGCCGTGCTCGTGCCCGGGGCAGATGAAACAACAACCGTTTTTGACATTATCGAGGGATCAGCTGACCACACAACACTAACTTCCGTACTGGAACTCAGCGGTCTTGATGACGCACTCTCCGATCCTGAAGG
>SL_3KL_010_SEDDRAFT_10005157_pt1 | contig 11764 bp, 12 predicted proteins | sample SodLakKL_010_SED_2_FD_10381 | JGI IMG/M metagenome (IMG submission 10381)
GGCCGGTCCGCGGCGGCGCGCCGTGGGTGCGGGCCTTCGGGCCGTGGGGGCGGGCCGTGGGGGCGGGCGGTGGGGGCGGGCCGTGGGTACGGGCCGTTCCCCACCCTGCCATCCGGCCGCGGCGATGTCGAGGTGCCGTCAGTGGGTGCGGTGCTCGGCCACCGATGGCCGGCACAGCGCCCCGCACCTGCCAACCAGGCGGACGCGGGGCAACCATCCGGCCGCGGTCGGCCGGTGCACCACCCCGCGCCCGGTCGGCACACGCCCCCGCAGTCACCCCGGCGTCCGGGAACGGTTCTCAGCTGCGCCACCGCACCGTGCACGGTGTCTCGGACGGTGCTCGTGACCCTTGACCCGGCGGGGTAGCCGACGCACAGTCGAGGCAGGGTGGCGTCCCGGTCGCGAGCGACCGGGAGGGACGAGCGAGGAGGCGAGAGGATGAAGGCGGTCAGACTCCACAGCTACGACGAGTGGCCCTCGATCGATGAGGTGCCGGAACCGGAGATCACCGGCCCGCTGGACGTGATCGTGAGGATCGGCGGGGCCGGGCTGTGTCGCACGGACCTCCACATCTGGGAGGGCCAGTGGGCACCCACTACGCACATCGAGCTGCCGTACACGATCGGGCACGAGAACGCGGGCTGGGTCCACGCCGTGGGCACGGCGGTCACCAACATGGCGGTCGGCGACGCGGTCATCGTGCACCCGAAGATCACCTGCGGTCTGTGCCGCCCGTGCCGTGACGGCGACGACATGCACTGCGAGGACGGCGCCTTCCCCGGCATCGACACCGACGGTGGTTGGGCGGAGCTGCTCAGGACCTCGGCACGCTCGGTGGTCAAGCTCCCCGACGGGATCCACCCCGCGGACGTCGCGGCGCACGCCGATGCCGGGCTCACGGCCTACCACGCCGTCAAGACGGCGGTCCTGCGCGGCCTGCTGCTCCCCGGGACCACGGCGGTGGTGATCGGTGCCGGCGGCCTCGGGCACATCGGGATCCAGTCCCTGGCAGCCCTCTGCGCAGCGGACATCGTGGTGATCGACCGCGCCGAGGCGGCGCTGGAGCTGGCCCGCTCCTGCGGCGCGACCCACACCATCCAAGCCGACGGGGCCCACGTCGACCAGGTGCTGGAGATGACCGACGGGAAGGGCGCCGAGGTGGTGTTCGACTTCGTCGGTGAACGCGGCACCGTCGCCGAGGCCTTCGTGATGACCAAGCGCGCCGGGAGCCAGTTCGTGATCGGCTACGGCGAGAACATCGACGTGCCCACGCTCGACGTCATCTCGACCGAGCGCAGCTTCGTCGGCAGCCTGGTCGGGACCTACAACGACCTCGTGGAGCTGATGACGCTCGCAGGGCAGGGCAAGGTGACCCTGCACACCCAGCGCTTCCCGCTCGACGAGGCCGTCCACGCCATGCAGGAACTGCACCACGAACGGCTCCACGGCCGCGGCATCCTGGTCCCGGCCTGAGGCCCCTACTCCACACGCGCGAGGAACGCCAGGCTGCGCTGCAGCACCAGCTGCGCGGCCTGGGCGTCGTGGTCGGGCAGGGAGCGGTCAGTGAACAGGTGGCGGTCGCCCGGGTAGGTCCACAGCTGCCCGCCGGCCGCCGCCGTGAACGCCTCCACCTCGGCCAGGTCCTCCCACGGATCCTCCACCGCCAGGTGCACCTCCAACGGCACCCCGTCGGGCCAACGGTCACCGAAGAACCCCAGCGGCACCGCCGAGTGGTAGAGCAGCGCACCGAGGGCCCCCGGGCGCTGCTGGGCCAGTGACTGGGCCGCGAGGACCCCGAGCGAGAACCCGGCGTAGACCAGCTGCGGTGGCAGGTCCTCGGCCGCGGCGGCGCCTCGGGCGGTGACCGTCTCGACGCCGAGCTCGTCGGCGTGAGCGACGCCCTCGTCGAGGGAGCCGAAGGTCCGGCCCTCGTACAGGTCGGGCACGGTCACCCGGTGACCGGCGGCACGCAGGTCGTCCGCGAAGGCGAGCACCCCGTCGGTCAGACCCTGGGCGTGGTGGAACAGCAGCACGTCGGCCATGGACGCTTCGCCTCCCGATCCGAGGACGGCGCGGCGGGTGACGACCGTAGCGACCTCGAGCACAGCAGGCGCGCGTCCACCGCCTCGTCGGGGAACCGCCAGCGAGTACCCGCTGTCGCGGGCCAGCAGCTCGCCCTGGCGGACCCCGGGCACCCGGATCGGCCGGTCACGTCCCGTGACGCGCGGCGGATCGAGGATGCCGGACTCCGCAGGCGACCTCCGGACCGATGCCACTTGCCGACGTCACCGCCGCCGGCGGGAACGGACCCTGTCCCGAACGGCGAACACGACGATGACGACCAGGCCCACCGCCGTGAAGTTCCAGAACGCATCCCGGTAGGCGTTCGGGTGCAGCTCGCCTCCCGTCGCCGCGAAGACCCACAAGCCGACCATGATCGCCACGAGAGCGATGAGGGAGCCGGCGGCCGCCACGAGCCAGGGCGGCACACCCGCGTAACGGCGACGCAGTCCGTCCACCAACTCGAAGGCCCCGAGGCCGATCAGCACGAAGGCCAGCCGCGCCAGCAGGTGGACGTGAGTATCGGTCTCCTGCCCCTGTGCCAGCGCGAGCACGCTGCTGGTCACCGTCAGCACCGTGTAGAGCACGCACACCCGGACACCGAAACGCCGGAGCCGCGCGAGCGGTGTCACCGGTTCCGCTCCCCAGGCCGACCTCCGGGCATCCGACGTGGCGGCAGGATCCCCGGGTCCGTCGACCGGGACTGCAGCGAGGTCGGTGTGGGGCCGGGTGCTCACGGGGGTCCTCTGTACGTCCGAGGGTGTGCCGACAGGGCGTGAAGCGTCCCGTGGCCGGCGGCGCGTCTGCGCTCAGCCTGGCGACCCGGCGGTGGGGTGGCCAGGGCCGGTCGCCCCTCCCCGCCCGAACCCACCGAGGGCACCGAAGCGGCCCCGCAGCGGCCACGAAGACTGCCGGAGGACCGTGTGGTCACATGCCGTGCAGCACGTGCGGCCCGACCAGCGAGGCAGCATGATGCTCCTGCTCGAGGACGTCCACCTGCGCCCGCTGGTGGCCAGCCGTCCACCCTGATGCCGCTGCTGGTGCCACCGGCGGTGGTGTTCGTCTTGCTGCCCCTGGTGTCGGGGCTGGCGCCGGGTGTGCCCAACCTGCCGCGCGACGACCTCGACCACCTCGTCGCGGTGCTCCCGGAGCTGCTTCCGGCCGGGACGACGGTGCCCTTCGATCCCGAGGGGAAGCGCGTGACCGTGTTGCCGGTATCGCCGCTGGCCCCGTTCCACCTCGCCGTCGGCGGTGGCGTGCTGTGGGTGCGGTCGGGGTCCGGCCGGAGCATCGGTCGGGGTTGGTGGCGTAGGCAACGCCCGGGGTCCGCGAAGCGCTGGCCGGCGAGATCGACGAGTGCTGTGGCCTGCGCGTCCGGCTGACAGCGTTCGACGCAGCTCGCAGCCTCGACCCCGTCGAGGGCTGCAGCCCCTGCTCGAACCACCGGTCCTGACGCGCCCGGGCCCCCACGCCTCACCTCGCCGACCAGCAGTGCTATCGGCGACCATGTGCGGAGGGTCGGCCGGTTGCACTCCCGCGGGCGTGACCGTCCAGGGAGCGGTGTGTCAGCAGGTCGACCACCACCACGGCGAACAATGCTCCCGCAACCAGCCCGGTCGCCACCAAGGGGATCGCCAGGAACCCGAGCGCCTGCGCGGCCGCGAACGCGAAGGCTGCGAACCCACCCAGCACGCCACACATCGCTGGCAGCATCAGCCACCAGCGCTCGATCCCGGCAACCGCGCCTACCACCACCCCGACACCCATGGCGGGCAGCAACGTCAACGCCGTCCAGAACAGCGACGACTCCCTGTACAGGTTGGTCAAAGCTAGGAACGCCGTGACGATGGTCACCACGACTGCCGCCACGATCGCGACCCCGACCAGCGTGACCCACTCGCGTCCGGAACGCACCCTCATAGGACTCACCCCCTGCGGGCTCCCACGTCACCAAGTGTCGGGACACGAGGGCCGCCACGCCAGAGCCACAAGGACCGTCCTGCGGCACGATCACCGCTGGGCAACGGGGTCCGCGCGCGCAGGCGCGACGTGCTCGCCACCCAGCTGTGATCGTGAGGTGACCTCGTCGCGGTCGAGGAGATGGGTCGCCGCGTGGGCCGTGGCTTCGGCCCCTTGCGCGGAAGCCGGTCCCGCGGCACCGTCGAAGGACGCCCCACAGGCGGGTGGTCGGATGGTGCGGTCCGGTCCGGGTACGGCGGGCCCGCGGTTCTGGCAGCGGGGGGTGGCGGCCGTCCTCGTGCTGCTCGTCCTCGGGGTGTTCGGTGTCGTGGGCTGCGGTGGGGTCGACCTCGGCGGCGGTGTGGACAAGTCCATGAAGCGAGGTACTGCGAGCCAACCAACGCACACGCGATCGAGGAGGTGAGGACATGTCGGGCCCGACCGGCTTCGACACCCCGCCCCGCAGGACGGGCCACAGTGAGGATCCGACCCGAACTCCTGCGCACGGGCGGTTCGCCACGGCTGCCCTCGGGCCACTGGCGGCGACCACCGTGGTCGGCCTGCCACTGCTGCTGACGGCGCGAGTCGATGCGTTCTGGCAGGCGCCCGCGTTCCTCGGGCCGGCCTGGCTGTTCATCCTGGTCCTGGCCGCTCCGACGACGGCCCTGATCATGAACAAGCGTCGGCCGCTCGCGACGACCTTCGGGCGCGCCCTGCTGATCGGCCTGCCGCAACTCCCGCTGACCGTCATCCTGATGTGGATCGGTATCTGGCTGGACGTGCGTAGCGGCGAGATCACCGCCGGCACCAACATGGTCCAGGTGGCGCTGACCGTCGGTACCTCCGTGGCGGCGGGCCTCGGGCTCCTGCTCGCGCTCCTGGTCGCTGCTGCAGCCCGCCTCGGGACCACAGGCCGCTGAGGCACCTGGCCTTCAGCCACGTCGGCCGACACAGTTTCGATCGCGGAGGTGACGACATGCCGGTTCCTGCAGACTTCGACACCCCGTCCCGCAAGACGGACCCTGGTGAGGATCCGAGCCGAGCTTCTGCGCACGGCGGGTTCGGCCCGGCCGTGCTCGCCACCGTCGCAGTGACGACGATGGTGTACGCACCCATGTTCCTGTTCAGTGCCGACATCTGGAACCACGTACCGAGGTTCGTCGGACCGGCCTGGGCCGCGCTGCTGCTCCTGGCGGCTCCGTTGACGGCGCTGCTCGTCAACCGACGCTGGCCGGTCGCCACGACCTCCGCCCGCGCGGTCCTGCTCGGCCTGCCCCAGCTGCCGCTCGCCGTCGTCCTGATGTGGATCGACATCTGGCTGGACATCCACAGCGGCTACCTGCTCGCGGGCTCCGGTGAGGTGGAGATGGCGTACGGGTACGGGACGTTCATGGCGGTCGCGTTCAGCCTGCTGCTGGTGCTCCTGGTCGCCGTCGCGGCGCGCTTCGGCGCCACCCGGCAGCGTCGGGGGTAGACGTACGGGTCCGCAGGGATCACCTGCTCGCGAGCTCCGGTCGCTGACCGCCACCGGCCAATGACCGCCCTGCCTGAACAGCTCGGCCTGCAGTGCGCGGTCACCTCGGTGCCCCTCAGCGCTGTCACCGACGTGGCGGTGCTGTCCTGGGACCAGCACGGCACCCCCGCGGTCGAGGTCCGCATCTCGCGCGCCGGCGGGGCGTGGCAGGCCATGGGGGACGTCCACGACTGCGGCGATCCGGAGTGCGAGATCCCGCCGGGGTCGATCCAGCTCGAGGCCCGGACCGACGGTGTGGTCCTGTTCGCCACTGGCGACGAGGCCGACGTCCTCACCGTCTTCGCCCGGCACCTCGCCCGGGCAGCAGGCGCGCGCGACGCCGATCGGGGCCCTTGAGCGTCTCCCGGGAGGCCGGTAGGGTGCGACGACCCGAGGCGAGGGAACGTGTGTTCAGGAAGAAAGCTGACCCGAAGCTGGACCGCTTGAGAAGCATCCCACTGCTGCAGGGATGCACGCAGGGTCAGTTCGAGACCGTCGCCGAACTGTCAGCACTACGGACCTACGAGCCTCGGGACGTACTGATCGAGGAGGATGCTCCGAGCAGTGCCTTGTTCGTCATCGTCGACGGGTCCGTAGAGGTCACCGGCGATGGCGGCATACTCGCGAACCTCGGAGCAGGCAGCGTGCTCGGTGAGTCCGCGATCCTCGACTGGTGGGTGCCACCCAAGGGCGAGCGCTCGCAGTACGAGACGGGACGACGAACCGCGACCGTCACCGCATCCGCGGACGCACCGGTCGAGGCGTTGGTCATCGAACCTGCCGGGTTCGAGCGACTGCGCACCGAGGTCCCGGGTGTCGCACGGCGGCTGGTGGACGAGATCAGGCAACGCTTCCGCACGGGCGAGCCCGAGCCTGGCCCCGAACAGGGCTGAGCCCGGGTCATCGAGCCTGCGCAACGCCCGGCCGGACATCGAGGATGAGCTTGCCGGTCGCCGTGCGCCCCTCGATCGCACGCAGCGCCTCGCTCACCCGCTCGAGCGGCAGCCGCGCCCCGATGGGCGGCGTGAGCAGTCCCTGGGCGATGAGCGGTTCGAGTTCGGTCCACTGCGCCCGCGGGTAGCCGGGGTCCCGCTGCCAGAAGGCGCCCCAGCCGACCCCGACCACGCTGAGGTTGTTGAGCAGCAGGCGGTTGACCCTCACCGTGGGGATCTCGCCGCCGGTGAAGCCGATCACCAGCAGCCGACCCTCGGGGGCCAGGCTCCGTAGCGAGTCGGTGAAGCGGTCACCACCGACGGGATCGACGACCACGTCGGCTCCCCGGCCGTCGGTCAGCCCACGCACGGCATCCTTGAACCCGGCCACCTCGACGGTCTCGTCCGCCCCGATGGCGCGGGCGATCTCGGCCTTCTCGGCCGTCGAGGTGACCGCGATCACCCGGGCACCGTCGGCTTTGGCGAGCTGGATGGCCCCCACCCCGATCCCACCCGCCGCGCCGTGCACCAGTACGGTCTCGCCGGGCTCGAGCCGAGCACGCCGCCGCAGCGCGAAGTGCACGGTGAGCAGGTTCATCGGCAGCCCGGCGGCGGCCGCGAACGAGAGGGCGTCGGGGATCGGGAACACCAGCGACGGCGGGACCAGGGCGAGCTCCGCGAACGCGCCGATCCCTGGGAACGCCGCGACCCGTTGGCCGGGCCGCAGGCCGGTGTCGTCGGGGGCCGAACGGACGATGCCGGCGAGCTCCGAGCCGGGGACGAACGGCGGTTCGGGCCGGAGCTGGTACCGCCCGCGGGTCAGCAACACGTCGGGGAAGGTGACCCCGGCCGCATGGACCTCGATGAGCACCCCGTCGCCGCGGGGTTCCTCGACCTCTGCCACGGTGACCGCGTCCGGCCCGTCGAGCGTCCTGATGTGGACAGCACGCATGGTCGTCTCCCGGATCGCCGGCGGGCGCACGGCCGGTCCGAGGGCGACCGTAGTCGTCCGGGCAACGACCGTTCCACGCGTCGTTGCGGATCGGTTGTGGTTGCGGTCGTGGCCCCGGCCTTCAGGCACGGACCGGCCGACGACAACGATGAACGCACTCGCCGAGACCGACCCGCGGCTCGCCGCCGGACTGCACGGCGTGCGGTGCCGCTCGGCACGGACGGCGCACGGCGCGGGCCGCGAGCTCGCCTGGTTCCCCACCACGGCGCGCACCCGAGCACACCTGGTCGAACGCCGGGACTTCTGCCGCTGGTTCTGGGGCTGGCGGCGAGAACGACGCCTGTCGACCTCGGAGCGAAGCAGACGACGACCGACCGTAGCGCCCGGGCCGTCGGCATCTGGCAGGCTGGTGGGTCAACGGCACCGACCGGATCACACCGGTCGACCCGACCCGGAAGGCGGACCCGGCATGGCCCACCTCGGCAGCACCATCCTGTGGCACGAGACCCTCGGTCCACGACGACCCCGCCCGCCGCTGACAGGCACGCGGACTGCCGACGTGGTGATCGTCGGCGGGGGCTACACGGGACTGTGGAGCGCCCTCCAGCTGAAGGAGAGCGCCCCCGACCTCGACGTCGTGGTGCTGGAAGCCCACGACGTCAGCTACGGCGCCAGCGGTCGCAACGGTGGCTTCGCCATGACCCTGCTGGACTTCGACCTGCACCGGTTCGCGGGCAACTGGGGCGACGCGGAGGCTGGCCACGCCCACCGCGCGGTCGCGCGGTCGGTGCGCGAGATCGTGGACACCGTCGAGGCCGCCGGGATCGACGCCGAGCTCGAGCACACCGGACTGCTCCGGGTCGCCACCAACGATGCACAGCTCGCGCGGATCGAGCGGGAGCGGGCGACCGCCGAGCGGCTCGGGCTCACGGGCTTCGACCTGCTCGACCAGGCCGGCACGCGAGCACTGCTCGACTCCCCCAGCTACCTCGGCGGCCTCACCGAAGCCGACTGCGCCATCGTCAACCCGGCGAAGCTGGCCGTCGGGCTGGCAGAGCTGGCCGTGGCCCGTGGCGTGGCGGTCCACGAGGGCTCGCCGGTGCTGGACCTGTCCGAGGCCCCAGGCGGGGTCGTGGCCACCACCCCCCAGGGCCAGGTCCGGGCGGAGACCGCGATCTTGGCGACCAACGCCTGGGCACACCGCCACCCGGCGGCCCGCGGATGGAGCGCCCCGCTGTACACCTACATCGTGGTCACCGAGCCGCTGTCGGACGCGCAGTGGGAGGCGATCGGCTGGCAGGGCCGCCACGGCGTCGAGGACGCGCGCAACTACGTCCACTACTTCCGCCCGACCCGTGACGGGCGCATCCTGTGGGGCGGCACGGATGCTGTCTACCGCTACGGCGGACCGATCTCACCCCGGCGTGACCGCCACGAGGCGATCCGGCGCCGCCTCGAGGCGGAGCTCGTGACCAGCTTCCCGCAGCTCGGTCGGGTCCGGTTCACCCACCACTGGGGCGGCCCGATCTCGATCACCGCCCGGTTCGTACCCCGCATCGGGAGCTTCGACGGCGGCCGGGTCCACTACGCCTTCGGGTACTCCGGCCACGGCGTCGCCCCGGCCCACACCGCCGGGCGGATCCTGCGGGACAAGGTCCTCGGCCGCGACACCGAGGACACGGCGGTGTGCTTCGTCGACCACCCGCAGACGAGCTTCCCGCCCGAGCCCCTGACCTGGGTCGGCGCGGAACTGACCCGCCGGCTCCTGCAGCGCCAGGACCGAAAGATGGACCGTGGCCAGGACAGCGGCGACGTGGACCCGCTGCTGCTGCGTGTCCTGGACCGGCTGCCGTGAGCGCGGCCGAGGCCGACGACCGACCCGCCAGCGAACCGATCCTGACCGTCCCGGACGTGCTGGATGCGGTGGTGCCCGTGCAGCCGACCGGCAGCCAGTGGGTCGCCCTCCCCGACATCGAGGTCGCCGACGGCACCGTGCCGAGCCTGACCGTCCTGCACGACCGCGCCGGCGGCCTCGTGGAACTGCGCGGTGCCCCCCTGGTGGGGGTCGACGTGCAGATCGACGGGCGGGAGGTCCCCGCGGGCGCCTGGACCCTGGAGGTTGCCAGCGGCCTGCTGCCGATCTGGCACGCCGAGGTGGCGGGCTGCCGGCTGCAGCTGACGATCGCCTGTCCGCCCGAGCAGCGTGGCGTGGTCATCGAGGTGGTCGCGGAGCGCCGGAAAGGGGCCGGCGCAGCTGACGTGGAACTGGTCGTCGCCGGCAGCCTGACCCAGGCGGCCCTCCACGTGTTCTCGAGTCGGCCGCTGGCCGGCCCGCACCGGTGGCGCTTCGACCCCTGGAGCCGCGCCCTGGTGTGGGAGGTCGGTGCCGGGCTGCCCGTGGTCGGGCTGGCGGTGCGCGCAGCCGATGGCCACGAGCCGCAGGTCACCTCGTCAGAGGCCGGCGAGGTGGCAGGCACCGGGCTCGGGACGAGCTGGGCCCATCGGCGCCGTGCCGAGCTCGGAGGCGGGGACGCCACGTCCCTGGTCGTCTACCTCGGGGTGGGGCGAGAGGCCGACAGCGCCTCCCTGGCGACGGTCGACCTGGCCCGCCGGGGTGCTGCCGCGAGCATCGCGGCCACCCGAGCCTGGTTCGATGCGCGCCGTGGGCCGGACCTGGGTCCTGGGCGCGCACCGCTGCAGGCGGTCCGGGACCGCAACCGGCTGTTCTGCCTGACCTTCGCCGCGGGCCGTGCCATCGACACCGACGGGCTCGTGCTGGTCACCTCACGCAGCCCGCGGTACTACGTCAGCGGCGCGCACTGGACCCGCGACAGCCTGCTGTGGGCGTTCCCGGCGGTGCTCGCCGTGGACCCCGCCGAGGCGGCGCGGTGGGTGGAGGCAGCACTCGCGCGCTACGCCCACCGCCCGGGCGACCACGCCCTGTCCATCACGGGCGGCTCGCTGTACCCGGGGTTCGAGCTGGACCAGGTGTGTGCGTTCCACCTGGCGCTGGACGCCCTGCTGTCGATCGATCCGGAGGCGGTCCAGCGACTGCTGGCCGACCCGGCCGTGGCCGCAGGGCTCGCGCGGGTGGACGCCGCCCTCGACGGCGCACACGACGAAGCGAGCGGGCTGTACGCGACCTTCCTGCTCTCCAGCGACGACCCCGCTCCCCTGCCCTTCGTCACCGCGAGCAACGCTCTGGCGGTGGCCGCGCTGCGGGCACGGGGGCGGTTGCGTGCGCACCTGGGCGGTGAGGGGGACGGCCACGGTGCGCGAGCAACCGCCGAGGACCTGCTGGCCGCGATCGAGCGCCACCTCGTCGTCGACGGCCCCTTCGGACCGATGTTCGCTGGCGCAGGTGACGGACGGGGCCGCCACGTGCTGTTCGACGAGCCGCCCGGCAGCCTCGAGCTGCTCGCCCACCGCGGTGTGGTCGCGGCCGACGACCCTCGGTTCCTGGCCACGGTCGCCTGGATCGGCTCCGAGCACAACCCCCACGGCCCCGGCAGCGGCCGGTTCGCCACCCCCACCTGCCCCCACGCCGAGCACCCGTGGCTGCTCGCGATCGGCAACGCCCTGCTGCGGGGCGAGGATCGCTGGCTGGAGCTGCTGCCAGAGGCGCCGATGGACCACGGGCTGGCGTGCGAGACGATCGACGCGGACACCGGTGCGCCCCGCACGGGGCTCGGATTCGCCACCTGCGCGGGGTGGCTCGCTCACGCGATCGACGTGGCCACCGCGCGACCACCCACCGACGGCCCCGGAGCCCACGATGACCCCTGAACCGGACGCCGAGCTGCCGATCGGCGACGGCCCTGTCCCCGTGGAACTGCTGGCGATCGGCGCTCACCCCGACGACGTCGAGTACGGCATGGGCGGCACCCTGGTCCGCCACCACCACCTCGGCTACCGGATCGGGGTGGTCGACCTGACCCGCGGCGAGCTCGGCAGCAAGGGCACGCCCGAGCTGCGCCGCCAGGAGGCCGCAGCGGCTGCCCGGGGGTACGGCGCCGCCTTCCGGGTGGGCCTCGACCTCGGGGACAACCAGGTGGCGGCGACCGAGGCCGCCGTGCACCGGCTGGCGGCGATCATCCGTGTCAGCCGTCCCCGCATCGTGGCCAGTCACCTCGCCGAGGAGCGCCACCCCGATCACCGGGCCGCCCACGAGCTGGTACGGCGGGCGGTGTTCGCCGCGGCCCTGCGCAACCTCCACCTCGATGCCGGCGAGCACCACGTCGTGGCCGCCACGCTCGGCTTCGCCACCGACCGGGTGCTCGACGGCGACGTCCACGTCGACGTCACCGAGGTGTGGGAGGAACGGCTGGCCACGATGCACGCCTTCGC
>SL_3KL_010_SEDDRAFT_10005158_pt1 | contig 11764 bp, 7 predicted proteins | sample SodLakKL_010_SED_2_FD_10381 | JGI IMG/M metagenome (IMG submission 10381)
GCCCGGTTGGATGCGGTCAAGCCGGTACCTTCGCCTGGTGTGGATCCGCTGTCAGGTATGGATGTGTTGTGTGCCGTTATTTCTGTGGATTCAATCGTGGATTGGTCCGGGGACGCATCCAGCAGTTTCCTGGCAATGGCCAGCCCGATACCGCGCGAGCTGCCGGTGACGAGTGCGTGTGTCATCAGTTTGGTGTTATTGGTGGTCCAGTGTTCAAGAGTGCGTTGTCTTCAGGGAATCTAATGGTTTAGGTGCTTTGGTAAAAACCGCCAATTCTCGTTGGCGCTGGTTTGTGCCACGAGGAGCAGCATAATTTTAATCTCTGGAACTCAAATTATAACCCGGGTTCGGGATCATTATTCTCTCGCGGTCTTGTTCGATGCGGTTTTACCACAGAAGGTACCGGCAACTGTAGAACTTCCTCCGAACGGTAAAATTCAGTAGCTGATCCTGCGATACAGGGAAAAAAATTCGTGAAATTCATGCACCAGTTTCAATGCGTATCGAAAATTTTACAGGGTATCGCATATTTCATTTGCCTGAACTTTAGTGGATCACGGGAGTTATGAATTCCCGTTTATGACTCCAATACAACAAATATGGACAGGCTCGCTGAGCGGCGAAATGTTCAATAATATTTCACGTGTTTCTGTTCCCTCACATGGTGCTTAACAGTATGCAAGCCATTCATAGGTAAGCCATTATAGCCAAAAAATAAGATGTTTTTTTTATAAATGGGGCTTGCCGGTAGAATTCACACACTGCGAATACTTAAGCACTTATTTAAAAAATGAAATAAGAAAAAAAATGGATTGTGATCAATCCGTTAATTTTGAAATGAATTATTAAAAAAGGGATGTATATGCTCGGAAAAATGCTATTTACTGTACAAACAGGAAGGATTTTTATTTTCATGGCGGCCTGGATGCTGTTGACAGCGGCGGGTTATGCCAGCGACGAAGCCGGTATGGATAAGCCATCGGGCCTGCAGCTGACATGGCAGTATGATCCTGCTACCACTATGACGATTGACTGGCATGTGGAGGAATCTCATAGTAATGATCATATCCTCCGTTATCGTAAACTTGGTGATGATGTCTGGCTCTCCGTGGAAGCGGGTCAATTCGGTTTTCCTTATTCAGATCGGATCATCCATCGTGTGGAATTGACAGAGTTGCGTCCGGCCACGACTTATGAATTTCGAGCAGGAAGTTTTCCAAGGGTTTACCAATTCAGGACAGTCCAGGAAGACCTTGCCGACCATCCCCTGATCTTTGCTACCGGCGGTGACACCCGACATAACAAGGAGTGGATGTTGAATACCAACAGGGCGGTAATGCAATATGACCTCGATTTTATTGTTTGGGGTGGGGATTTGGCCTATGCCGATGGCCGCCCGGACCGCCTCTATAGATGGTATGAGTGGTTTGAAGCCAACTACGAATCCTTAATAACAGAAGAAGGGCGCGTTATTCCAATCATAGCCGGAATTGGCAATCATGAAGTGTTGAGCAGGTACTACTTCAACAGCCACAGATTGACCTGGCTGCCGGAATACGAACAAAACGATGCTTCCAGAAAAATGATTGCTCCCTATTATTACGCCTTGTTCGCGTTTCCGGGACAACCTGGATATGCAACTCTTGATTTCGGGAATTATCTGAGTATTGTGATGCTGGATACCGATCACAGTAATCCAATCGAGGGTGTTCAAACCGATTGGCTGGAAAAAGAATTAAGGGAGCGGGCCAGACGAAAAGTGACACATGTTTTCCCGGTTTATCATGTGCCGGCATATCCTTCGCACCGCGATTATAATGGCGCGATAAATACGAGAGTCCGAAACAACTGGGTTCCGCTGTTTGAAAAATATGGGGTTCGGGTTGCTTTTGAAAATCATGATCACACCTATAAACGGACTCATCCCATTAGAAACGGAGCAATTGCCGAAGACGGTATTGTTTACATTGGTGATGGCGCATGGGGTGTAAACCACAGAGTAGGTAACAGTAGGGATGCATGGTACATCAATCGATTTGAAAGTGTGCGCCATGGCATCATTGTCACGCTCACCGATGACAAGCAACATTATGAAGTGGTAAATGAAGATGGTGCGCTTATTGACACCTATACCATTCAGATCAGGTGACATGCCCCTGACCGGGCTGGAGCCCGGACACACAGGCACATGATTACTTCCATGAATGCTCCATCTGTCCGCTTGAGTCTAAAAATTATAAACAGATGAATCATATGAAGTATCTAACGATTTTTTTCTTAATGCTTCAGGTTTTTTACGTGCCTTTTATGGTACAGAAAAGTCAAGCTCAGGACTCAGGAATTATGTTTGCCAATCTGAATAATAGTGAAGACAAGGAACAATTCAATGCCATTCGGATGGCTTTCAGAGAACGTAACCCCGGGTATGATATGGAATACCTGCCGGCGGCGAAGAAAGTAGAACCACAGAAACAAACCCAGGTTGTTTTTGTTCAGGCCATTGATGGTGCTACCAATCAGGATGTGGAGGGAATAGCCACTATCGTGGAGCCAACAGGAAATCAAAACGAGTCAAAAGTCACTGTTGGCGACATAATCGTTTTGTATAAAGGAAACCGATTGCGGAGCGACACCGAATTGGGCCTGCTGGTTTTTCAAGTCCCTCCGGAGCCACAGCGCGAACTTCCGGGCTTTATTCGTCCCGACTGGGACCCTAACATCACAGATGTGCCGGGGGGATGCGCAACGGAGATTGATGCTTATCGCCGCATCCTGTTGACCTGGAGAGAGGAAGTAGGGCCATATATCTATCATGCCCTTAATGCGCACAGAGTGCGTATCACAGATTCATTCAGCCATTTTCATCCTGTAGAGGGTGGCTTTGATGAGTTTTATCTTGTTCAAATGGTGAAACCTGGTGCCAGGATCATAACCAGTGAAAAAACGGAATTGATTATACGGCCAGAGGAAGTGACGAAATCCCAGTTGAATGGTCTGATCCAGCAACAGGAGCTGGAAACAGGAGATTTGGTTTATTTCCCCAGAGGCGTCATACACCGGGGGTATGGCGGAGTATTGGCCCAGGTAATTACCGTGCCGGGCTTTATTCCGGGATCTGAAATCGGTGTGGATCATCACATAAGGGCCATTAACGAACGTTTGAATATCTGCGATAGTGAGGCATTGCCATATCAGGTGGAATCTTCCCTGGAACCGATAATCCGGTGAAACGCAGCTCCAGTTTCATTTGGTCAACTTACAGCGCAGCTTGCAGCTTCTATGGGATGGGGATTCCCATTCTGCATGTTTCCCAATATTCCATCCAGCCAAAATCAATATCCTCCGAAGCAATATCAGCTCTCATTATTGCATTATTGGCAAACCCGGATTGTGCTCTTGAAGTGTATTTTGCTTTCGTTCACAAAAAGAAGTTTTTCCAGAACCATGGTATTAGAATGGTGAGGCCGGATAGTGTGTGATTTCTCACAGCAATCGAAATAGCAGATACATTCTTTTTTTTTGACAAATTACAGGGTGCTCCATATTTCAGTTGCTTATACCTCAGAAAAGCAGGAAGAAGTGGATTAAATAAGCACATAACAGAATGGCAAATCACGAAATTTGGAAATTGATCAAGTATTACGTCACAGGTACCATACGTACGCATGAACGTTTATTGCTTGATCGGTGGATGAATCAGCATCCGGACAATAGAAAGCTGCTTGCTGATGTTGAAGAGAGTTGGGCCCGGATGCAGGAAAAATCCTCTGAAATAGATATTGACCAGGCTTGGCAGACATTCCTGCTTAAGAGGGGGCAAAAGTTGCAACCCAAGGCAATCAAGAAGAAGAGTACTCTCCCTCTCTATCCGGCATTTGGAAAAATATATCGCAAATCTTCTTCCGGCAATTTGCATTACTTGCTTCGTATTGCCGCAATTCTGCTTGTCGGTGCACTTATTGGTCTGTTTGCTTATCGGTTCTCTCTCCAGATGGCGTCGGATTCGCCTGATCAGCTGCTGGTGATGGAAGAGCTGGTTACAAAAAATGGTGAAAAAGCCCGGGTAACTTTTTCTGATGGTACGCAGGTCATCCTGAATTCGGCCAGCTCCCTCAACTTTCCGAGGGCGTTTCATGATACAAAAAGGGTAGTTTATCTGGAAGGTGAAGCCTATTTCAAAGTGGTGCCAAATTCCTCATATCCATTTATTGTCCGGACACAGGGAGTGGATGTCGAAGTTCTGGGTACCGAGTTCAATGTGAGGGGATGGGAACAGGATCCCGAAGTCAAAGTTATCGTACGGGACGGTAAAGTGTCTGTTGAAGCTACAGATCCTGATCTCCAAGGAAAAAAGAATGTAATCCTGACAGCGGGTCTGCAAACCAGCGTAAACAGGGGACAGGTCCCTATGGAGCCGTGGGAAGTTGACATCAAAAACAAGCTGGTCTGGCTTAATGGCGGCTTGCATTTTGAGAATACCCCTTTCCGATTTGTTATCAGAGATTTGGAACGACGTTTTGATGTACAGATAAACGTTGATGATCATTCTCTTCTGGATCTCTACTTCACAAGTACATTCCAATATGCGGATTTGCATGAAATATTGGATGTTATCACCGGAGCAATGGAAATTGATTACCGTCATGAGGGTTCGGTAATTACATTCCTTTAATTTTTTTTTGTTCAAAGAAAAAGCGCTTTTAAAACGATATATCCCGGGTTTTTCCGGGCAAGGTCTTAAATAAAGAAATCGATACCTGAATTTTCGATCGGTAGGAAGATTCCACACCAGTTGTGACTTTAGTAATCCTTGAACATGGCCGCTAAAATAAAAATGAACCGTTTTCCTGTATTCGTTTTGATAGTGGCAGTACTATTCTGTCTGCCGAACCCGTCTTGGTCACATGCAATGCAAGAGGATGGGGCAAATCGGGCAAAGGAGCTTGAAACGGAAAAGGACAGCTCCCTTGCGGTTGCAAACCACACCTTCTACAAGGTGGATGTTGATACACCCATCAGTCTCAGCCTGATAAACCAATCCGTTGAACATTCACTCAGAAGGATAGCGCAGCAGACCGGTCTTCGGCTGACCTACGTCGGAATAATTCGATCTGACAAACGGGTAACACTTGTAAACAGCGAAATATCTGTAAGTGATGCGCTGGCATTTGTACTGGATGAGACAGGTTATGAGCCCAAATTTTCAAGTAACGGATATCTGCTGATCGCACCCAAACGAGTGGATACTGCAATTCAGCCGCCAGCCTCCGGTCAGGATGAAAGGCAGCAATCGGGCAGGGGTACCCTCGCCGGTACAGTTTATGATGCACTTACCGGTGAATCGCTTCCCGGAGCGACCATTACGATTGAAGGAACAACCCAGGGAACTACGACGGATGCAGATGGAAGATATACTCTGCGGCGGGTTCCTTCGGGTGAACACGTATTCGTTTTCCGGTACATGGGTTTTGCAACGCAGAGGGTAACTGCAATTGTGCGTGAAAATGAACGGGTGCAGCTTGATGTCAATATGGAGGAAATTTCCATACGTGGCGAAGATATCATTATTACGGCCTATCAGCGAGGCCAGGCCCGGGCGCTTACAAGACAGCGTGAATCAGTGAATATTCGCAATATCATTTCATCTGAACAGATTGACGCCTTTGCCGTGGAGGACGTTAGTTCGGCTCTATCCCGGGTTGTGGGGATGGGTCATGGTGGAGCCAACATCCGGGGTGTTGGAGCCGGGGCAAGCAACATCACTATGGATGGTCAGCGGATGGGGTCCACCGGTGAGGACCGAAGTGTGGATCTCAGTACAATTTCGGTGGATATGGTCGAAGAGCTGGATGTAATCAAGGTAATCACTCCGGATATGGATGCCGATGCAATGAGCGGTGTGATCAATGTGAGTACCCGTCGTCCGATTGGGGGAGACCGATCCATGAACATTCGAATTGGTGGTGGTCTGCAGGATCGCTATTTCCGGCATACAGGAGTCCAGACAAGAAGCTCCATAAGTTACGGTGATTCACCAAACGACCGTTTCACCTACGGGGTCAATTTCAGCTATCAACGTGACCCAAGCGCAAGGGAATCGGTAGACATGAATTGGACTGGAATCACTTTTGAAGATGGACGCGCGGATGTGCTTAGCAATTTTCGAACAGAACTGCGATCGGACATCAGGCACCGCTATGCTGCCGGTTTTCAAATGACATTTCAGCCAACGAACCGATCCACGTATCATGTTCAAAGCATGTTTAATTATCAGGAAAGAGAAACTCATCATCATGGATTGCGATATAATATCAGAACGACGGAATATCCCAGTGCCACTCAAACCGGTCTTGACCATAGTGTTTTCCGCAGAATTGAATATCATCCGCGGCTGGATGAGCCGATAACCCACCAATATACCGTACAGGTCAGGGGCCGCCATCTTCTGGACAGGATGGATATGGAATATATCCTTGGCTGGGGACACGGACGCCTCAATGAAGACAGTTATACCTTCTACCTGCGAACCCGTGATGAGACGGAAATAAACTATGCCTTGACAGAGACCAACGTTTTCATGTCACCGGCTCATGATGAAGGCATGGACCATCGAATCAAGCGGCATGTTGACAATGAGTTTACGTCACGCCTGAATTTTGCCATGCCATATGAAAGAGGAATTATCAGGTTTGGTGCCAGCGCCTTGTTTTCATTTAAAATGGGAGAAGGAGAACGGTATGAAAGCTCCTATGATATGAGGCTTCCGGTCGGGGATTTCCCGTTGCTAGCCAACGCTGAATGGCGAATTTTGGACAGAGAGCACGAATCGTATCGCATTCCCTGGATGATCGATATGAAGAAAGCGAAAGCGCTCTATGAAGGGCAGCGGCCTCATTTTGCTCCCGACCTTGATTCCTGGGCAATGGAAGTGGAAACATCCCAGTATGACGCAAGGGAACATACACTGGGTGTTTATGTGATGGGTGATATAAAATTTGGGGGAATCACCTTCCTGGGTGGGGTCAGGGCTGAACAATCCATGAATTTTTATGATGGGCGTGAGGGTGCCATCAATGAGGAAGGACGTTTTTTAGGAGCAAAAAACGTTAACAGCTCAAATCGATATACCAATATTTTCCCCAATGCCCAGGTGGTTTATTCCATAAGCAGGATGACCAATATCCGAACGGCTTATTCACGCTCAATTGGAAGACCAAATTTCAATCAGCTAAGTCCGAATATTTTAAGGAACTATAGCAACGAAACCATTCGACAGGGGAATCCTGACCTCAATCCAATGCTCTCCCATAATCTGGATTTCATTTTTGATCATTATTTCATGAATGTAGGTCAAATCTCGGCCGGATTGTTTTATAAAAATTTGTCTGATTTTGTTTTTTCTTTTTCAGAAAGAATAAGATCTGCTTCAGAGGATGATCAAGGGGTGGGAAATGAAGATGACCTGAGGTACGAAGGGTGGATGAGAAGAACATTCAAAAATGGTAGGGAAGCCCACGTTTATGGCATAGAATTATCATGGCAGCAGAACCTTGATTTTTTGCCTGGCTTTTTAGGTAATCTGGGAACCTATGCCAACTACGCTTTTACAAAATCACTTGCGGATATCGGTCGAAGGCATCCTGATCCCGCGATAAATGACACCATATATGTTCCTTTGATTGACCAAAGACCACATGTGCTTAATGTGGGCCTTAGTTATAATCAGGGTCGCTTCAGCAGCCAGGTATCATACCACTGGTCAGCACCGTCTGTTTCCTCCTATGGCCCGCAGCAGTGGGTTCCGCAAATCCATCAACGGCACCGGGAATATTTTGATGAATACAATGATGCTGCCAACGATCTGTCGTTGACCGTAAGATTCCGGGTTTCAACCAATTTCAGGATATGGGCCGATGCTTCCAATATTCTGAATAGCATGAGCAGGGATTACTATTTCGATCGGGACTTCTATCCCAGAAGAGAACGATTGAGCGGGCGCAGGATCAATATTGGACTAAGGTACACCTTATAAGGGTTTTGTGGATCAGTTGAAAAGTTTACCGGTAAAAACTGCACTTCGGCATGCCTTGGAAGATGCAATTGCAGGAAGTGAAATCTGGATGCTAACCTGCAAAAAATGAAGTTGGATTCAATAGAAAGAATAACTAACTGGAAAAAAACATGAAAAAACTTACAAAACACTATGAAAATCTGAAGCAAAAACAACTACTTGTTTCTGATCGGAATAGTGGATTTACATCACGTCTCGGGCTGTTAGCCATTCTGCTGCTGATTGTATTTGCGGTCAGCGTCCAGGATTCGCATGCCAAACGTTACGATGAAATAGGGCAGCACAGGGCCACACTCATCGACGTCAACGGAAATATCCTGGATTATGACAGCCCAAGGTATGCAAAAATCGCGGACGATGGCGGTATTTCCGTGCATATAGACGATTCGCTGGCACTGGTGGCTCTCTACCATTCCATGAGCGGCGTACACTGGCGAAACAATAATGGATGGTTGGAAGAAAAAGTTGAATTCTGGGTTGGTGTGCAAACAGTCACAGAAGTCGACACCGACGAATGGCGTGTCACCAGTTTCAGGGTTCCGAACGAAAATATGACACGGGTCGGTACCATACCGCCTGAAATCGAAAAGATGGTACATTTGGATCTGTTCCGGGTTCAGAGTAACCTCCTTGTCGGATCTATCCCAGCTGAACTCGCAAAAATTCCCACATTACGGGTTTTCTGGCCACAGAGGAACTATCTAAGTGGTGAGGTCCCCTGGAAGGAGTTTGGGCAGATGCAGCGTCTCGCAGACCTGGTTATTCGATTTAATTTTTTATCGGGTGAAATACCTTCCTGGTTTGGAGAAAATGATGATCAAGGCAATCCATACTTTCCTGTAATCCAGCTTCTAATGATCGAAGGTAACAACTTCCATGGTCAAATACCGGCATCACTTGCAAACAGAACATTATTTAGAAGGGTTACAGTTGCAAATAACCAGTTTACCGGCCCGATTCCGGACTTGTCTACCCTGGAAGATCTCAGGTTCCTGTTCCTGCATGATAATGATTTCGAGCCTGGCCCGATCCCGGAATGGCTCCGTCAATTGCCCAATTTGGAGCGACTGTCGTTGGCTAATACCAACAGGACGGGTACGATACCCGATTGGTTTGGCGAAATTACTTCACTTGAGAGAATGATGGGTGGTGGTATTGGCGGCAATGATGAAATCGGTGGTGAAATCCCGGAATCTATGAGGTTTATGCCAAATCTGTGGGATTTCTCCCTTACTGGTGGGAACTTCACAGGTCCGATTCCCGAATGGATCGCTGATATTCCTTCTCTGCAAATAGTCGATTTTCAGGATGTCAAATTTACCGGGACCTTGCCAGCTTCTTTCAGCACCGTTGACGATTTAAGAAGGGTCTTTATTTCGGGCAGTCTTATCGAGGGAGGTATTCCCGAATCCTGGCAGGTACTCACCCGATTGCAAGTATTAGATCTTTCCAATAACCTCAACATGGAAATTGGAAACATTCCGGAATGGATAGCACAAAACCTGACGGATCTACAGGAACTGTATCTTCCAGGTTCAGGTGTGACAGGTGAAATCCCGGCAAACTTTGAAACCCTTGGAGGTCTTCAAAGATTGAGCCTGGGTAATAACCCGGGGCTTACGGGAGAGCTTCCCGCCTGGCTTGCTGATAAAGATTTGAGACAGCTTTCCTTGTCCAATACCGGAATGACTATTACAGAAATCCCTGCGTGGCTTCAAAACTCGACCAGGCTTGACGCGCTTGAACTTGGCGGTTATGGAATCGAAGGCCCGATTCCCGAATGGCTTGGCAATGAAAATCTTGCAGCGACTCTCAGAAGGCTGGCGTTGGATGACAACAAATTCAGCGGTGAAATTCCTGCAGCCCTGGGCAACCTGTTTGTCCTTGATTCACTGAACCTGGCAAATAACGAACTGACAGGTAGTATCCCGGTTGAATTTCTGAATATTGGAAAACCCAATCCGGAATTCAGCGTTCTGCAGGCAATTGTTCTATCAGGGAACGCCGGGCTGACAGGCGAAATGCTATTATTTGAAGATGCACTGGACATGCGGGTGGTAGAATTTGATGGAACTGATTTGTGTGTACCAACAGGATTTGATGCCTGGGCTGATGTTATTGAAAATACGGCAACGCAACGATATCCGGTTCTATACTTCAATATCAGCACTACAGGCATCAATTGCAGCGACCTGCCTTCCAATGTGGAATTTTCCGATCTGCCGGACCGGGTCCGTCTTGGAGGTAATTATCCAAACCCCTTCAATCCTTCAACTACGATTCCATTCAGTTTACCACATGACATGCAAGTGTCACTTAGAGTGTATAATATCCTCGGACAGCATGTGGCCACACTGGTGAATGAGCGGCTGACTTCAGGCCGGCATGAGGTACGATTTGACGCAGCAAATCTCTCCAGCGGTTATTATGTCTATCGTTTGGAAACGGAAGAAGGTCTGATGATAAACCAGATGATTCTTCTGAAATAAGTCTGCGGTTTTACAATAAGCAGCTATGTTTAATGAAGGCCCGCCCGGCGTTACCTTTGCCGAGCGGGCTTTCTTGTATTCATTGGACTATGTCATTTTTCGTATTTTATTCAACAGGTGGCCCTCATTTCGAGGAACCTGTACAACATATCTTATTGATCAGGATACATGATGGAAAAAAAACGCTTGTTTAAGAAGACCATGACAATTATGGTCCTGTCAGTTATTTTGACACCCCTTATCGTTGTTTCTTGCGAATCTTCCAAAGATGATCCTGAGCAAGGGACGATCTTCGCTTGGGGCAGGGACTCGGCTGGTCAGGTAGGCGATATTCCAGAGGGGAATGATTTTCTGGATATCGATGTAGGAACTAATCACAGTGTGGCTTTACGGAGTGACGGGACACTGGTAAGCTGGGGTAGTGATGTGAATGGCCAGGTGTCAAATACGCCGACAGGGAACGACTTTATTGCCGTAGCTGCAGGTGCTGATCACAGCATTGCACTTCGAAATGATGGCACTGTCGTTCAGTGGGGATTTGATCTCAATACCGCAGAAGACAAAAATATTGTCATGGGGGATACGCCCTTAAGAGACGGGTTCATCGCAATTGATGCGGCCGGAAATCGCAGTATGGCTTTACGTGAAGACGGAACCATATATGCCTGGGGATGGGATCTGAATGGACAGGTGAGCGATCGTCCGAGAGGAGGTGGATTCGTGGCTGTTGCATCCGGCGATTTACACAATCTCGCTCTGCGTGAAGACGGATCCATTGTAGCCTGGGGTGTAGATCGCCTGGGCTCTGTCGCCGATACTCCTCAAGATAAAGGTTTTACTGCGATTGCTGCCGGAGCAAGGCATAGCCTGGCCCTGCGTGAGGACGGTTCTATTGCCGCCTGGGGCTGGGATTTGCAGGGCGAGGTGAGCAATACCCCAAAAGAAGGAGTGTTTATTGCGATTTCAGTAGGATACACCCACAGTCTTGCCTTGCGGGATGATGGAAGTCTTCTTGCATGGGGCTGGGAACGAATGGGTGAAGGACAAATTCATGATGTCCCCAATGGAGAAGGTTTTTTTGCAATAGCTGCAGGTGATTTTCACAATCTTGCAATCAGGAAGGCCGATTGATTACAGGTCGTATCGGATCCCGACCCTGAAATTGCGTCCGCCATTGTAATCGATCTGCGTCGGATAGAACTGG
>SL_3KL_010_SEDDRAFT_10005159_pt1 | contig 11763 bp, 11 predicted proteins | sample SodLakKL_010_SED_2_FD_10381 | JGI IMG/M metagenome (IMG submission 10381)
GACCACGTCGCCGCGGCCGAGGCTGGCGCCGCAACCGCCGCCGGCCCCGCCGACGCTCCGACGGGTCCGGCGAGCGCCGGGGCGAGCGACGACGACTCTGCTCTCGACGTCCACGCCGCCGACGTCGAGGCGCGGGGCCTGTCGCGCGAAGGACTGGTGATGATCGATCGCTTGGTCGAGCGCTTGAAGGAGTCCGGGCACGGGTTGCAGGCGGCGCGCCTGCTGGTCCGCTACGGCGGCTACGGCAAGGACGCCGAGGCGGCTCGGGCGCTCTACGGCGCGCTGCGCGCGCTCCTCAAGCATGGCGACGACGTCGAGGTGGAGGCGTGATCAAGGTCATCGCGATCGGCGACGTGCACGGCATGTGGCCGGAGTTGTGGCGTGTGCTCAAGGCGACGGCGGCGAGCACATCGACGTTCGCGCCGACCGAGGCGGTCCGCTCCGGGCGTTACCGCGTCGTGTGCATGGGCGACCTGGTCCACTACAAGGACGCTCGGGCGTACGCGGCCGCGGTCGGCGACGAGCACTACGACCCTGCCGACCGCGATCACCTACGCCGCGCCGCCAAGGCACAGATCCGCGAGCTCTACCGCTTCAAGGACTACGTCGAGGCGTCCGAGGGCAACGTCCAGGTGATCCTCGGCAACCACGACGAGGCCGCCGTCAAGCACGGCTACGAACTCGGCACCCGCGGTGGCTTGATGCATTACGAGTTCGACGAGGGTCGCGGTGGCTTGCCGCTCCCGGACGACCTGGCGACGTGGATCGAGGGCTTCCCACGCGAGGTCGTGCACCACGGGGTGCACTTCGCCCACGCTGGGCCCACGGTCGGCATGCAGTTCTTCGACGACTTCTTCTATCACGACCCCGACACCAAGACCTGGTGGTACGAGAAGCCCGACCTCCTGCGTCAGGCCGGTCACCGCTTCGGCGTGTACGGCCACACGGTCATGAAGGAGGGGATCTACGTCGACAAGGAGCACGGCTTCGCGATGATCGACGCGCTCAGCCATACGCAGTTCCTCGAGATGATCCTGTCCGACGACCGGCTCGACTACTCGATCAGCTCGTTGTAGCCGCGCCGACGGCCGCGCCAGGGCGCTGCCACGCGCCAGCCAGCGCGCCAGGCGCCGCGGCGCCGCTCACAGCGAGTAGCCGCCGTCGTCGTCGTCGCGCACCAACTCGCCGCCGCGCAGCACCATGGTTCGGCGCTTGAGGCGATCGACCAGGTCGCGCGAGTGGGTGGCGACGATGACCGTGGTCCCTTTGATGTTGACGTCGTTGAGCAGCTCCAGGATCTCCCAGCTGGTGTCGGGATCGAGGTTCCCCGTCGGTTCGTCGCACAGCAGCAGCGGCGGGTTGGTGACGAGCGCTCGCGCGATCGCCACGCGCTGCTGCTCGCCCAGCGACAGCTCGATGGGGAAGGCCTTGCGCTTGTGTGCCAAGCCGACCTGCCGCAGGGCCGTCAACGCGCGCTGTTCCTGGTTGCCGCGGAAGCCCGTCGCCCGCAGGGCGAAGGTCAGGTTCTCCAGGGCGGAGAGCTTGGGGAGCAGCGATGGTCCTGGAAGACCATGCCGATGCGGCGGCGCAGCAGCGGCAGCTGCGAGTCGCGCAGCCTGGCGAGGTCCTGCTCGGCGATCGCGACCACGCCCTCGGTGGGAGCGATGCGGCGCAGCAGCAGGGCCAGCAGCGTGCTCTTGCCGGCGCCCGAGTGGCCCACGATGTACACGAACTCGCCTTTGCGGATGCGGAAATCGACGTCCTTGAGGGCGTGCGTATGCGTCCGGGCATAGGTCTTGGTGACGTGCTGGAACTCGACCACGCGTGCGCATGCTACCAAGCGCAGGTGCGTGGTCGCGTGTGAGCCGTCGGCGTCAGCGGTACTCGGCCAGCGTGTCGACGAGCACGTCGGTCGCGGCCGCCGCGTCGACCGTCCGGACGACGTCGACGTTGGGCGCGGCGCCGCGCCTCACGCCGCGCAGGTCGGCGACCGTCATGCCGCGCGTGTGCGTGCCGGTGAGCTCGATCGCGACGTGCAGGCGCTCGGTCGTGACCAGCTGGGGGTGCGTCACGGCGAGCACCGCCACTGGGTCGTGCAGCGGGCCGGCGTTCCGGTCGGAGTAGACCGTGGCGTAGGCGGCGCCGTAGAAGTCGAGCAGGTCGGCGCAGAAGGCGGCTGCCGAGCCTCCGCATGCGCGCACGCGCTCGCTGATCGGCGCGTCGATCATCCACTGATGCGTGGCGTCGAGGCCCGCCATCGTGAGCGGCACGCCCGAGCGGAACACCTCGTCGGCGGCCTCGGGATCGACGAGGATGTTGAACTCGGCCGACGGTGTGACGTTGCCGAAGGGCACGCCGCCACCCATGATCGACACGCCCCGCAGCGCGCCGGCGACGTCGGGAGCGGCGCGGAGCGCCAGCGCCACGTTGGTCAGCGGACCGGTGGCGATCAACCAGAGCGCACCGGGGTGCGCGCGGACCGTGTCGACGATGAACCCGACCGCGTCGTTCGACGCCGCCGTGCGGTCGTGTGGCGGGTGTGCCGGGCCGTCGAGGCCCGAGGCGCCGTGGATGAACTCCGCGGTGCGCAGCTCGGCCACGAGCGGCCTCGAGCTGCCGGCGTGCACGGGCACGTCGAGCCCCAGCACCTCGCACATCGTCAGCGCATTGGCCGTGGTGCGCTCGAGCGGCACGTTGCCGGCGACGGTCGTGACGCCGAGCAGTTCGCCGTGCCGCGCCGCCAGAGCGAGCGCCAGCGCGTCGTCGTGCCCCGGATCGCAGTCGAGCAGGAGGAGCGGACGCTCGCCAGCCACCACGTCAGGCCTGCGCTGGCGGCGTCTGCAGCGTGTCGCCCTCTGCGATCGCTTCGGCCACCTGCTCCTCAGCTGGCAGCACCAGCGCCTGGACGACCTGGTCGCCCTCGCCGAGTCGCATGACCGTCACGCCCTGCGAGGCGCGACCGTAGCGACTCACCTGGGCCACCTTGGTGCGGATCAGGATCCCGCCTTGGGACAGCGCGAAGAGCTCCTCGCGCCCGCTGACGTGCGCGAGGCTGACGAGGTCGCCGGTCTTGTCGGTCACGCGCAGCGTGATGACGCCCTGGCCGCCGCGGCCCTGGCGCGGGTACTCGCTGAACGAGGTGCGCTTGCCGAAGCCCTTGCTCGACACGGCCAGCAGCTCGGCGCTCTCGAGCTCCTCGGCGGGCACGACGGCCAGGCTCACCACCTCGTCGTCACCACGCAGCCGGATGCCGATCACGCCCTGCGTGGCGCGGCCCGTCTCGCGCACCTGGTCCTCGGGGAAGCGGATCGCCATGCCGCCGCGGGTCGCGAGGCACATGTGGGCCCGACCGTCGGTGATGCGGACCGCCTTCAGCTCATCGCCCGGGACGAGGTTGATCGCGATCAGTCCGGATGCGTACATGTTGGCGTACTCCGCGATGGCGGTGCGCTTCACGAGGCCGCCGCGGGTGGCGAACACGAACGAGCCCGGTTGCTCGAGGTGCTTGATGGTGAGCACCGTCTGCACCTTCTCGTCGTCCTGGAGCTGCAAGATGTTGCGAACGTGGTTCCCGCGCGCGTTGCGGTCGGCCTCCGGGAGGTCGTAGATCTTCTCCCGGAACACCCGCCCGCGGTCCGTGAAGAACAGCAGGTAATCGTGCGTGCTGCCGACCAGGAGCAGTTCGTTGACGTCCTCGTCCTTGGTCTTCTGGGCGGTGCTGCCGCGGCCACCGCGCGCTTGGGCGCGGTACGCGCTCGCCGGCGTGCGCTTGATGTAGCCGCCGCGCGTGAGGGTCACCACCATCGCCTCTTCGGCGATGAGGTCCTCCTTGCTGATGTCGTCGGAGAGGTCGACGATCTGCGTGCGGCGCTCGTCGGCGAAGCGCTTGCGGACGTCGCGCAGTTCCGCCGTGATGACGCCCCAGAGCTCGCCCTCGTCACCGAGGATCAGCTCCAGCCGCGCGATCTCTTCCATCAGACCGCGGTACTCCTCCTGGATCTTGCCGCGCTCCAGGCCCGTGAGGCGCTGCAGGCGCAGGTCGAGCACGGCTTGCGCCTGGACGTCGGTCATGGCGAACTCGCGCACGAGGCCGGCACGCGCCTCGGGGCCGTCGGCCGACGCCCGGATCAGCGCGATGACCTCGTCGATGCGATCGAGCGCGATCAGGTAGCCCTCGAGCACGTGGGCCCGTTCGCGGGCTTTGCGCAGCTCGAACTCGGTGCGCTTGCGCACGACGTCGGCGCGGTGGTCGAGGTAGTGGCGCATCAGCGTGCGCAGTGGCAGCAGGCGTGGCGAGCGGTCGACGATGACCACGGTGTTGAACGAGAAGCTGGTCTGCAGCTGCGTGTACTTGAAGAGCTGGTTCAGCACCAGTTCCGGGATCGCGTTGCGTTTGAGCTCGAAGACGATGCGCATGCCCTGCCGGTCGGACTCGTCGCGCAGCATGGAGATGTCCTCGATCTTCTTGGCCCGCACCAGCGACGCGACGGTCTGGATCAGCGAGGTCTTGTTGATCTGGTACGGGATCTCGGTCACGACGATCGCTGCCTTGCCACCGCGGTCCTCGATGCGGGTCCGGCCGCGCACCCGAACCGAGCCGCGGCCCGTGGCGTAGGCGTCGCGGATGCCTTCGGCGCTGAGCAGGCCGCCGGTCGGGAAGTCGGGGCCCTTCACGAAGCGCATGAGGCCGTCGACGTCGATGGTCGGGTCCTCGATCATGGCGATCAGGCCGTCGACGATCTCGCCCAGGTTGTGCGGTGGGAGGTTCGTCGCCATGCCGACGGCGATGCCGCTCGCGCCGTTGACGAGCAGGTTGGGAATCGACGACGGCAGCACCTCCGGCTCGGAGGAGGTGCCGTCGAAGGTCTCGCGGTAGGGGACGGTCTCCTTGTCGAGGTCGGCGAGCAACACCTCGGCCAGCTGCGTGAGCCGCGCCTCGGTGTAGCGGTAGGCAGCGGCGGGGTCGCCGTCGATGCTGCCGAAGTTGCCCTGCCCGTCGACGAGCGGGTAACGCAGGTTCCACGGCTGCGCCAAACGGACCATCGCGTCGTACACGGCGCTGTCGCCGTGGGGGTGGTACTTGCCGAGCACGTCGCCGACCACTCCGGCGGACTTGCTGTGCTTCCTTGGCGGGACCAGGCCGGCTTGCAGCATCGCGTAGAGGATGCGGCGCTGCACCGGCTTCAGGCCATCGCGCACGTCGGGCAGGGCCCGATCGACGATGACCGACATGGCGTAGTTGATGAAGCTCGTCTTGATCTCGTCCGTCATCTGAATCGGGATGACTTGTCCTTCGTTCAAGCGAACGCCCTCCTCCGGCCGGGGCCGTAACGCACGAGTCTACCACCCCCGTCCGCTCGGCCGCCAGCCGCCGTCGTTGCGTCCTGGACGCGTGCGCGTTGCGTCGCGCCGGGCGCTACGAGGCTTCGCGTTGCGGCGCTGGCGGTGTACCCTGCAGCATGCGAACGCTGACCGACGACGACGTCGCCGATCTCACGTGGGAGGCCGTCCTGGACGCACTCGAGGGGGCGTTCCTCGACCCGGGGCAGTTCCTGATGGCGGATCGCGTCATGCTCCCTGCGCCCGACGACGGCGCGTACCTCACGATGCCGTGCGCCGACGTCGAGGGCTGGTTCGGCGTCAAGCAGGTGAGCGTGTCGCCGCGCAACCCGTCGCGTGGGCTGCCCTCGGTGCAGGCCTGGTACACGCTCTTCGACCCGCGCGGACGCCCTGCGATCGGCGCCCAGGCCGGGTTGCTCACGAGGCTGCGTACCGCGGCCGTGTCGGCCCTGGCGGCGGAGCGCCTGGCGAGCCCTGGCGCGCGCAGCCTGCTGATGGTGGGGACGGGTTCGCTGGCGCCCTGGCTGGTGCGCGCGCACCTGCAGGTGCGCGGGTTCGAAACGGTGTGGATCTGGGGTCGCGATGCGGCCAAGGCCGAGCAGGTCGCAGCCGACGTGCTCGCGGCCTTCACGGGCGCCACCACGCGCCCGGCCGTAGTGGTGGCGGACGACCTCGAGGCGGCCGTCCGGCGCGCCGACGTGATCAGCGTGGCAACCACCTCGCGCGAACCGCTGGTCCGGGGCGCCTGGCTGTCGCCGCGACAGCACCTCGACCTCGTGGGAGCGTTCGCGCACGGCATGCGCGAGTGCGACACCGAGGCCGTGAGCGCGTGTGACGTGTTCGTCGACCAGCGTGCCGCCGCGCGGCTCGAGGCCGGCGACCTCGCTGCGGCCGCAGCCGAAGGCTGGTCGTGGGACGACGTCGTCGGCGACCTGCACGAGGTCGTGCGCGGCGTCGCGGGTCGCCGAGAGGGCAGGCCGACCCTGTTCAAGTCCGTGGGTCTGGCGTTCGAGGACCTGGTGGTGGCACGGTTGCTCGCGCCTCCGGGGGCCGGATAGCCGCGCCCCCAACCGCGCCGACGGCGTACCCTGGGGCGTGATCGATCGCTACAGCACCCCCGAGATGCGCTTGCTCTGGAGCGAGGCCAACACCTACCGAACCTGGCTCGAGGTCGAGCTGGCCGCCACCGACGCCTGGGAGGCGCTCGGCGAGGTCCCTGCCGGGACCGGTTCGCGCCTGCGCGCCGCGGCGGAGGCCGCGCCGCTCGACGAGGCTTTCGCCGAACGCGTCGCCGAGCTCGAGGCGCTCACGCGCCACGACATCGTCGCGTTCACGCGCGCGTTGACCGAACGCCTCGGCGACGACGCCCGCTTCATCCACCTCGGCCTCACCAGCACCGACGTCGTCGACAGCGCCCAGAACCTACGCCTGCGCGCGGCCGTGGACCTGATCCTGGCCGACCTCCAGGCGTTGCGCTCCGAGGTGCGCTGGCTGGCGGTCGAGCACAAGCACACCCCCTGCATCGGCCGCACCCACGGCATCCACGCGGAGCCGATGACGTTCGGCCTCAAGTTCCTGAACCTGGGCGCCGCGTTGGCGCGCGACGAGGAGCGCCTGCAGCGCGCCCGGACGGCGGTGTCGGTGGTCATGCTCTCGGGCTCGGTCGGGACCTATGCCCACGTGCCGCCCGAGGTCGAGGCCGTGGTCGCGGAGCGCCTCGGCATGGCGGTCGACCCGGTCACGAACCAGACCGTCGCACGCGACCGACACGGCGAGCTGCTCGCGGCGCTGGCGCTCCTCGGCACGAGCATCGAACGCATCGCGTTGGAGATCCGCCACCTGCAGCGCAGCGAGGTGCGCGAGGCGCAGGAGGGCTTCGCCCCTGGGCAGACCGGCAGTAGCTCGATGCCGCACAAGAAGAACCCGATCGCCTCGGAGAACCTGGCCGGCGTCGCGCGGTTGTTGCGCTCGCAGCTCCACGCCGGGCTCGAGAACGTGGCGCTGTGGCACGAGCGCGACATCAGCCACTCCGCCGTGGAGCGGGTGATCCTCCCTGATGCCACCACGCTCGCGAGTTACGCCACGCGGCGCTGCACGCGTGTGCTCCGCGACCTGGTGGTCTACCCGGAGCGCATGCTGGAGAACCTCGATGCCCTGCACGGACTCGTCTACTCGCAACGCGTCCTGCACGCCCTGATCGACGGAGGCATGATGCGCGAGCAGGCCTATGAGGTGGTCCAGCGCACCAGCCTCGCGTCGTGGGAGAGCGGCCGCCACCTGCGCGAGTTGCTCGCCGAGGACCCCGGTTGCACCTTGGATCCCGCCGTGCTCGCTGACGCGTTCGATCCCGCCTGGTACCTCCGCCACGTCGATGCCGTCTACGCCCGCTTCGGACTCTGAGTCTGCCAGGCCGGGGGGTGTAGTAGCATCGCTGACGTGAACGCCCGTCCCGAGCCCCGCGAGTTGCTGTACGAAGGCAAGGCGAAGCAGGTGTTCGCCTGCGACGACGCCGACGTCGTCATCGTCCGCTACAAGGACGATGCCACCGCCTTCAACGCCCAGAAGCGCGGCACGGTGAGCGACAAGGGCGTCGTCAACAACGCCGTCTCCGCGATGCTGTACGGCGAGCTCGAGGCGTTCGGCGTGCCGACGCACTTCGTCGAGCAGCTCGGCGCCCGCGACCAGCTGGTGCGCCGCGTCACGATCGTGCCCGTCGAGGTGATCGTGCGCAACCGCGCTGCCGGTACCTTCGCGAAGCGTTACGGGGTCGACGAGGGCCTCGAACTCGACCCCGTCGTGGTCGAGTGGTGCTACAAGTCCGATGCGCTCGGCGACCCGCCCATGAACACCGCCACGGCCGTCGCGCTCGGACTCGCCGACGAGGCGCAGCTCGAGGCGATGTTCGACTACGCGGCCGACGTCAACGACTACCTCGGCGCCCGCTTCGCGGTGGCGGGCCTCGAACTGGTCGACTTCAAGCTCGAGTTCGGCATCGACGCCGCCGGCGAGCTGCGCCTGGCCGACGAGATCAGCCCCGATACCTGCCGGCTGTGGGACGCCGAGACCGGCGAGAAGCTCGACAAGGACCGCTTCCGTCGCGACCTCGGCGGCGTCGAGGAGGCCTACCAGGAGGTCTGGAGGCGCCTGCGTGACACGCAGGGGCGCGACCTCGAGCTGCCCGAGGACGACTTCGACCTCGACCACGTCCACCTCGACGAGGGCGACGACGACGCGGCGTTGGGCGCCGCGCTGCCGCGGCCTGGAGCCCACGATGCCTGAGTCCACGCTGCCTCCGTCCACGCCGTCGACGACCGACGTCCGCCGCTTCGACGCCGTGGTGCACGTGATGCTGCGGCGTGCGATCCTCGATCCGCAGGGCCGCGCCGTGCAGGGCACGCTCGAACGCCTCGGGTTCGAGAACGTCGAGTCGCTTCGCGTCGGGAAACGCATCGAGCTGCGGTTGCGCGGCGAGCGCGCCGAGGTCGAGGCGCAGCTGGCGCGGATCGCCACCACCGTCCTCTCCAACCCGGTGATGGAAGAGGTCCGTACGGAGCTCCACGAGGTCTCGCCCGACGCCGTCTGAGGCCGGCACACATGCGCAGCGCCCGCGACACCCTCGTCACGCCCTCCGGTCAGCGTCTGGTCACGCGTGCGTGGCTTCCTGACGACGATCGATCCGAGTCGCGGCCGAGCGTCCTGATCGTCCACGGCCTGGGTGAACACATCGGCCGGTACGAGCGGCTCGCCGAGGTGCTGGTGGACGCCGGCCTCGCCGTGCACGGCTTCGACCTCCCCGGACACGGCGAGAGCGAGGGGCGGCGCGCGTGGCTTCGGGACATCGCCGACCTGATCGACGTCGTGGGCGTGGTGGCAACGCAGCTGCGCACCTGGAACGACGGGCCGTGGGCGCTCATGGGACACAGCGTGGGTGGCCTGGTGGCGCTGCGCGCGGTGCAGACCGGTTCCCTCTCGCCCGATGCGCTGGTGCTCTCGTCACCGTTCCTGCGCGCTTCGCGCACGCCCCCGTCGATCGTGGTCCGCGCCCTCGTCGCCTTGGCCCGCATCGCTCCCGGATTTCCGGCGACACGACTCGACCCAAGCGCGATGTCGCGCGACCCGGTGGAGGTGGCCGCCTACCGCGACGACCCCGCCGTCAGCCACGCGCCCGTCCGGCTCGACACCGCGACGGCGATGGTCACCGCGGCCGAGGCCGCGCTGTCGCCCGACGCGCCGCCATTGCTGCTCCCGACGCTCGTACTGCACGGCCTCGCCGACACCGTGAGCGACCCGAGTGGGAGCGCCGAGCTCGTCGCGCGCAACCCGGGCGTCACGCACCACGTGGAGCGCGAGGGGCGCCACGAACTGTTCAACGACACCTGCCGCGAGCTCGTGAGCGACGTGCTGGCCCGCTGGCTCACGAGCCGCTTGGCGCTTGCAGCGGCCACCTAGGCCGGGCGCGTCACCCGCAGCACCACGAACTTCAGGTAGCGGCCCTCGGGGAACGCGAGCGGGACGGGGTGGTCCGGCGCGTGCCCCGACTCGTGCAGCACCTGCGCGCACACCCCCGCGTCGGCGGCAGCCTCGGCCAGCACGCCCAGGAACGCCTCGTGCGAGACCTGGGCCGTACACGACGCGCTCGCCAGCAGCCCGCCGTCGGGCAGCGCCGCCAGCGCCGCCGCGTTCAGGCGACGGTAGGTCCGCAGCGCGGCGTGGCGTTGCCCCTTGCGGCGCGCCAGCGAGGGCGGGTCCAAGACGATCAGGTCGCTGCCCGCCAGTTGAGGCGCCGCCAGGGCGGAGGCGGGGTCGCTCAGCAGGTCGGCGCGCAGCGTCTCGTGCCGCTCGGTCGCGTCGGCGCCGAGCGCGTCGGCGTTGGCCGCGACGTTGCGCACGGCGTCGCGCAGCGCGGCGGGTGCGACGTCGACGTCGACGGCGTGCCGGGCGCCGCCGGCCAGCGCGTACACCGAGAACGCGCCGCTGTAGGCGAACAGGTTCGCCACGCGCCGCCCCCGCGCGAGGTCGCGCACGTGTGCGCGGTGCTCGCGGTGGTCGAGGAACAGCCCCGTCTTCTGACCCTCGAAGAGGTTGGCGAGGAAGCGCAGGCCCTGCTCGCGCACGGTCACTTCGGGCGGAGGTGTCGCGCCCCACACCACCTGGGCCGGCGCTCCCTCGCGCCGGGCGCGCAACACGCCCGTCAACGGCACTGCCCGCGCCAGCGAGCGCACCACCAGCCGCAGCAGCGCGGCCGCGTCGCTCCCCTCGCGGTCGTAGCCGCTGGCGTACGTCTGCAGCGCCGCGAAGCGGCCGTAGCGATCGACCGTGATGCCGGGGAGGCCGTCGCCCTCGCCGAACACGAGGCGGTACGCGTCGCTGCCCGCCTCCTCGAGCCCGGCGCGCAGCGCCAGCGCCCGTGTGATCGTCGCGTCGACCCACGACGCGTCGGGCAGCTGTGGCGGCGCGTCCGCGCTGCCGCGGCGGAACGCGCGCACGGCGATCGCGCCGTCGCTCGCCCACAGCCCGAGCGCCACCGTCCGGCCCGCCTCGACGCGCACCCAGGTACCGTCGGGCACGCTCGTCCCGGGCGCCACATGGTCGCGGTACACCCACGGATGCCCGGCCGACAGCGGGCCCTCCAACCGTGCCGGCAGCCGCAGCGTCGGCAGGCTCATGCGAGCGCCGCCAGGTCCTTCGCCCGAGCGAGCACGGCGTCGAACATCGCCTCGGTCAGGCGCCCGGTGTTCGTGTTCTGGAAGCTGACGTGATACGCGTCGAGGAGCGGCAGCGCGCCGGCCTCCGGGGCGCCGGGCAGCCGCTCGAGTCGGTGGACGCTGCCGTGGCCGAACCGGTGCGCCGCCAGCGTCGTCGCCATGCCGCGCGCGCGGTAGTGCTTGAGCACCGCGTCGTGCGCCACCTTGCCGAGGGCGAGCAGCACCCTCGCGCCGGGTAGTGCGTCGAGGTCGAACGCCAGCCACGGCCGGCAGGCGTCGAGCTCCAGCGTCGTCGGCGCGTTGCCCGGTGGCGCGCAGCGCGCCGCTGCGGTGATCCACACGCCCTGGAGCCGTAGGCCGTCGTCGCGAGCGCGGGCGCTGGGTGTCGACGCCAGGCCGGCGCGGTGCAGCGCGGGGTAGAGGAAGTCGCCCGAGGCGTCGCCGGTGAACATGCGGCCCGTGCGGTTGCTGCCGTGCGCGCCGGGCGCCAGTCCCACCAGCACGATGGTGGCGTCCGGATCGCCGAACCCCGGCACCGGCGCCCCCCAGTACGTCTCGTCGCGGTACGCCCGCCGCTTGGCGCGCGCCACGGTCTCGCGGTGTTCGGCCAGGCGCGGACAGCGGCGGCACCTTGCCAACGCCGCCGGGTACGGGTCGAACGCCACTGTGTTCAGCGCTCGCCCCGAACCGTCGCCACCAGCCGATCGAGCGCCTCGTC
>SL_3KL_010_SEDDRAFT_10005161_pt1 | contig 11760 bp, 9 predicted proteins | sample SodLakKL_010_SED_2_FD_10381 | JGI IMG/M metagenome (IMG submission 10381)
TTAAACGCCAGCTGGTTTCAGACCGGCTGCCCTCCCCCTTCCCCGAACAAAACAAACTGAAGGATGCTAAATTGTTAAAAATGAGTTATAATTACCTGTTGAATCATTTTGTACGGCGTAATTTTACTGAGAGAAAGGAAAATACTTATGCAGGAAAAACCACGAAAGACATTTGCAATCATCTCCCATCCGGATGCCGGAAAAACTACTCTGACGGAAAAAGTACTTCTGCTTGGAGGCAGTATACGAAGCGCCGGAACTGTGAAAGGGAAAAAATCAGGTAAATTTGCTACTTCCGACTGGATGGAAATTGAAAAACAGCGCGGGATATCCGTCACTTCCAGTGTTATGCAGCTTCACTACGATGATACACAAATCAATATACTCGATACCCCCGGCCACCAGGATTTCAGTGAAGATACCTACCGGACGCTCACAGCAGTTGATACAGCTGTAATGGTTATTGACTGTGTGAAAGGAATTGAGGCACAGACACTTAAATTGTTTAAAGTATGCAGAATGAGAGGCATTCCGATTCTCACATTTATTAATAAGCTGGACCGGGAAGGAAAAGAACCTCTCGACCTTCTGGAAGAAATTGAAGAAACACTCGACATGGAAACTTATCCGATGAACTGGCCGATTGGAATGGGTAAACGGTTAAAAGGAATTTACAGTATTCCTGATAAAACTGTGGAAGTATTCGACGAAGAAGAAGATCGTAAAGTGATTCCGATCGAAGAAGCTGATATGCTGGAAGATTACGAGCGGGAAGCTCTCGAAGAAGAAAAAATGCTGCTTGAAGAAGCCGGCAATACATTCTCTGCCGAAAAAGTGCAGCAGGGCCGGATGACACCGGTTTTTTTTGGAAGTGCCCTTGCCAACTTCGGCGTGCAGTCTTTTCTTGACCAGTTCGTGAGCCTGGCAGCTGAACCTCAGCCGCGAAAAGCCTCCGGATCTTATGTACCTCCTGAGTCCAGCAATTTCAGCGGTTTTGTGTTTAAGATTCAGGCAAACATGAATCCAAATCACCGTGACCGTATTGCATTTCTCCGGGTGTGTTCGGGCTCATTCGAAAGAGGAATGGAAGTAAAGCTTTCACGCACAGGGAAAAAAATGAAGCTAAGTCAATCCCACTCCTTTTTTGCTTCTGAACGAGAAACAGTAGAAGCTGCGATGCCGGGGGATATTGTTGGACTTTACGATTCTGGGAATTTTCAGGTGGGAGATACACTCTGCACGGGGTCCGAGCTTATTCAATATGAAGAAATGCCTCAGTTCCCTCCGGAAAAGTTTGCGAAAGTCACTGCCAAAAATGCGCTGAAGCATAAACAGTATCATAAAGGAATGGAGCAGCTTGTACAGGAAGGTACGATACAACTTTACAAAACTCCGTATTTTGAAGATTATATTATCGGGGCGGTTGGTGAACTTCAGTTTCAAGTGTTCGAATACCGCATGAAAAATGAATACAACGTAGATATTGAATTCCAGCATATGACACACGAGCTGGCCCGCTGGGTCAGAAAAGGTAAGGTAGATGAAGGGATGACGGACAGCCGGAAGATGCTCGTCCTCGATCAGCAGAAACGTCCGGTTCTGCTGTTTGAAAATGATTTTGCACTGCGGTGGTTTCAGGATAAACACCCCGATGTTGAACTTGCCACCGGCTGGGAAATACTCGAATAACCTAAATTATTTGCAAGCTGTCCCCTCTTCTCTATCCAGAGAGGGGCAGCTTTTTCTATTTGCAGAATCTGCTTTTTATCCTGTCCTCTGCACAACAGTTCTGAAAACAAAAATCCGCTTAGTACAGGCTGTATAATTACCTGTGCGAAGCGGAAATATGGAACTGACCGTGTTATGAATAAGGTGCTTCTCAATTATTTTAAAATCACAGGAGACCCTACGGCACTTTCATGTTTCCGCCTGCCAGTACCTGAACAGGAGCGGCACACTGAAGAGGTTGTAACAATCCAAAGTTTACGCTGTACCTTCCCTTTTCCTTTACAGTCACGACAAATATAAATAATGGACATATGGAAGGCCACTCCTCTACTATTTATTTGGCTTTGTCTCGTTATGGACTTTGGTTACGGAAAATTAACTTGTACTGCTGCAGCAGTATTTTTTAACCGCTGACCAACTTTTATAAGTTTATGGAACGGTTTCCTGCAGCGGGTCCCAATAGATACAAATTATTCCGCGGTACTTAGACCAGCACGGCGGAATGGTTTTCTAAACAAAGTGCATAACAACCTGCTTCTTACAGCAAAGCCTTTCTTATAGTATATTCTATTATTCAGAATTTTTCCACAATTAAGTTATCAGTCGCAATCTTTCATTTTTTAAGGTAGGATAAGCGTATCTACATAATTTGGAGGGCTGCGGATGAGTGACATTCTAGAACAATTTAAAGAAGTAGTTATGGCGATCCTCCCGCTTGCTGTTGTAATCGTCATCCTTCAATACACAGTTATCGGGCTGCCACCTGATCTTTTTTTCCGGTTTCTCGCCGGAGTGGTAATGGTTGGATTCGGCCTGTTTTTGTTTCTTGTCGGTGTACATATCGGCCTGCTGCCAATCGGAGAATTAATTGGATCGACGCTTCCGAAAACGAACAAAATATGGCTGATTCTCGGTACCGGATTTGTACTCGGAGTTGTCGTTACCATTGCCGAACCGGATGTGCGGGTGCTTGCTTCCCAGGTCGATGATGTTTCCGGAGGAGAAATTTCCAATCTTGTGCTCGTATATTCTGTAGCACTTGGAGTGGGCTTTCTAGTTATGACTGCTATGGCCCGTACTGTGTTTAATATTCCGCTGAAATGGCTGCTGGTGGGCGGATATTCAATCGTTGGAATCATGGCATTGTTTACTCCCCCTTCTTTTCTGCCGATTTCATTTGATGCCGGAGGTGTAACTACCGGACCGATGACAGTTCCATTTATCCTCGCTTTAGGAGTAGGAGTGGCATCTGTTCTCCGGGGTAAATCATCTACAAGTGACGGTTTTGGTCTGGTAGCCCTCGCTTCCATCGGTCCAATTCTTGCTGTTATGGTGCTGGGAGTGATTTACGGATGATAATGCAGCTTTTCGAGGGAATAGACCATGTTATTTATGAAGTCGCGATGGCTGTCGTCCCGCTTATTATCTTTTTCCTTATTTTTCAGATTTTCTTTTTGGACCTCGATAAAAACCGTCTGAAAAATATTTTTATCGGTCTTATATTTACATTTACCGGTCTGGTGTTGTTTCTTCAAGGAGTGGAAGTCGGATTTTTCCCGGCAGGAGAAGCAATTGGCCAACTGCTTGGTGAAAGAGATCATACAATTATCCTTCTTCCGGTCCTCGGATTTATTTTTGGGCTGGTAGCGACATTTGCTGAGCCGGCTATAAGAATATTAAACTACGAAGTGGAAAAAGTAACAGCAGGTTCCATTTCAAAAAATGTAATGCTCATAACACTTTCTCTCGGAGTCGGTGTTTCCATAGCTCTCGCTATGTTCCGGATCGTTCTCGGTTTCCCGCTCTGGTACTTAATTCTCCCAGGGTATATCATCGCGCTTGCGCTCATATTTATATCAAGCGACCGCTTTATCTCCATCGCATTTGACGCAGGCGGTGTAGCGACCGGCCCCATGACCGTCACCTTTATTATGGCCATCGCCGTAGGGGTGGCTGAAGTGACCGAAGGACGGGATCCTTTAATGGACGGGTTTGGAATGATTGCTCTGGTGGCTCTCACCCCTATTCTCGCTGTACTAATTTTAGGCCTGCTGTTTAAATGGAAGGAGCGTTCTAACACATGAGTGTTTTAAGAAGAGATCACAAACTTCTCGTAACTATTGTCAAAAAAGGCCGTGCAAAAAAAGTAATGAAAGCAGCTAAAGATGCTGGATCCGAAGGCGGTACCGTGATGCTCGGTTACGGCGTAGGAATCCACGAAAAGAAAAAAATATTCGGACTCGATGCCCTGCATGAAAAAGAGCTGATTCTTACGCTTATTCCTGAGGATCTTCTTGCCGAAGTTATAGACAAAATATCCTCTACTGCTAAATTAAACGAGCCGGGGCACGGGATCGGATTTATTATAGATATATTAAAGACGATTGGCATCGCCCATATGAATTATGAAGAAAATGTAAAGGAGGGGCTGGCCGAAATGACCGACGATCTAAAACATAAAGGGTTTGACTTAATTATTACTATAGTCAATAAAGGGGAGGCCGGAAAAGTCATCGATGCCTCCAGCCGCGGCGGGGCTGAAGGCGGTACCGTAATGAATGGCCGGGGGAGTGGTATCCACGAAAAAGCAAAACTTTTTTCCATACAGATCGAACCTGAAAAAGATGTTGTGCTTACTCTGATCAAAAAAAATCAGACGAACGACGTACTAAAAGCAATCGAAGAAGATGTAAAAATTAATGAGCCGGGGAAAGGAATTTCTTTTGTTCTTCCAGTAGAAGAAACTGTGGGCATTCATCATTTGATGGAGAATAATATGGGCGAGTAAAATAACAAAACCTTCTCTAAATGATGTATCACTAAAAAAGCACTATCCTCAGGAGTCGTTTTCCTTGGGACAGTGCTTTTTTACTGCGTCAGATTCTTTTCGGAAGTCAGTAGACAAGAAAAATATATATTCATCATCCTGTCCAGTTCCTGACTGCACTTAATCGTTTCCGGTGAGGACAGACCATATTTTTGAGCCAGAAAAATCATCCGATGCCGCTGCTTTTCAATTTCTTCTTTATAATAACTGTTTATCATCTTTTAATTAATCTCCTTGGTTTTAAAAACCTTTCTTTTTTTTGGAAATTGAGTAACATCTATTTTATCATAATATTTTATTCGCAGCTTCTTTTATGCCTGATTTAATATATTCTTAAATAATCAGCTGGCTTGAAAAACAGTTCGATTATGAAACGGACATAATACTGCATTTTCAGCGGGACTTGCCCGAGAACTTCTTCTCGACTAATTTTGGAGAGAAAACAGTTCGTCAAAATGAATTCCCGAGCAGCGGTGATCCTCCGGGTGTTCTGACCTTCGTTGCACAGCGTTAAATCTTCCCATTTTTTACGGGCAGTTTTAACTGCATCCATGCCTCTGTTAAAGCTCCAGACTCTTGCGTAAACATAGGGAAATCAAGCTGATTTTTTCCATTAGCTATGTTAAATTTCGCTGACGGCTGGAGCGCTATCCTTCAATCTACTTCTTCCACAGATCGGCTTCCGCTCCGTTTTTTCTTCATAGAAAAAGAAAAGTTCTGCTACTTATGAGCACTGTTCTTTCTTCAGTAAAACCGATGCCCGGGCAAAGACACCTGTAGAAGCGCGCTGCTCCCAGACAGAAAGACAGCCGCATACTTTCTCCACGGCAGGTGTAAAGAGCCACAGGTAACTTTCAAAAACACATAGCTTTAACAGAGCCACTCATGCAAATTTGTTGCACCATGATGGATGAAACAGCCTTCTCTATCATTCGTTTTACATTTCCTGCTTTCTCCTTTAAAAGAGAGAAAAATGTGGTCTTTTTTACCGAAAGCTGTAGTGGACATGGAGGGACTCCAGAGCGATGATGGCCGAGCCGAAGATCCATTCCATACGACGGAAGAAGGATGGAATTAGCTGAGGCCGGGCCGCTCGGAAAGCCTCTCCATGGAAACGAAAGCGGACGTTCATTTTTTATTTTCAAGGTAGCCTTTCCATTAAATAAAACCTAATTAATCAATTAAGTCCTGTTTAATAAAACCCATTCTACCGGTATGTTCAACAGGCATACCTGCTGGAACAAATCAGCAGAAAAGTGTCTTCTTTTTTCTTGCGTAAGAACCTCGAACTTCAACATAGATTAGAAAAAAGCAGGATAGCCCATCGCTTTGATGAGTTATCCTGCTTAGGTGCATCCTGTTTAAATTTTTTCTATTTCAGCCAAAGTCTTTTCCTTAAGAGCCTGAAGGGAAGCCTCTGCCTGTTCATGGGTGTCTGCTTTTACTCCAAAATAGCATTTGATTTTCGGTTCGGTGCCGGAAGGTCTCAGACAATACCAGGAACCGTCCTGGAGAAATACCTTGATAACATTTGATTCGGGCAGCTCAATATGCTCTTTGTTTCTTCCATCCATAAATGTTCTTTCTGCCCGGAGATAATCCTCAATGTAGTCTGTATCGTCGGAAAGACTTCTTTCATCGGCCCTGTTTCGGAAAACTTCCATAATCCGCTGAATTTTTTCAGCTCCTTCTTTCCCCTTGAATGTAAAAGCGGCAAGATCTTCGTAAAAGTATCCATACGTCTTGTAAAGGTTCTGAAGACCTTCATAAAGCGTCATGCCCTGTGCCTTGTAATAGGCACCCATTTCCGCGGCGAGCAGTCCCGGCTGGATGGCGTCTTTATCTCTGGCAAAAGGTTCAATCAGGTAGCCGTAGCTTTCTTCATAGCCAAACAGAAATTTGTACTCTTCTGTTGTATCATATTCCCTGATTTTTTCTCCGATGAATTTAAAGCCAGTGAGCACATCCAGAGAAGTGACGTTATAAGCTTCAGCTACTGCACGGCCGAGTTCTGAAGTAACGATGGTTTTTATCATTACACCGTTTCCGGGAAGTTCTCCCTTTTCCGATTTTTTCGATAGAAGATAATCGAGAAGCAGTGCCCCGGTCTGGTTCCCGGAAAGTACAATATACTCTCCCTTGTCATCTCTTACGACCAGTCCTATCCTGTCGGCATCCGGATCAGTAGCTATGAGCAGATCTGCCTGCTTTTCGTCTCCGAGCTGCATCGCAAGCTCAAATGCTCCTGCTTCCTCCGGGTTTGGTGAACTCACTGTGCTGAACTCTGTATCGGGCACTGCCTGTTCTTCCACAGTGAAAACCTTTTTAAACCCGGCCTCCTTCAGCGCTCTCTGCATCGGTACTGTCGCCGTACCGTGCAGAGGTGTAAATACGATCGAAAAATTGTCTGCCTGCTCCTTTATTACTTCCCGGTCAATGAGTACAGTCTGGAGTTCCTTCGCATATGCCTCATCCAGTTCCTCCAGTACCCATTGAAGCAGTCCCTTCTCTTCCAGCTGAACAGCTTCTTCCGTTTCGATATTTAATTCGTTTTCGACAGCGTCCACTTTCGCAATCAAACGGTCTGCCTCTTCGGGAATAAGCTGGGCACCATCTTCCCCGTATACTTTAAATCCATTGTATTCCGGCGGGTTGTGGCTCGCCGTCACCATTACTCCCGCATGTGTAGCAAGCTTTCTGACAGCATAGGAAAGCTGGGGGGTTGGACGAAGCTCTTTAAAAAGATACGTTTTTATTCCGTTGGCTCCGAGGGTACAGGCTGTTTCCAAAGCAAATTCTTTTGACATGCGGCGGTTGTCATATGCGATAACAACACCTTTCTGCACTGCCTGCTCGCCTGCTTCCTTTATGAAATCGGCAAGACCCTGGGCCCCTTTACGAATCGTATAAATGTTCATGCGGTTCGTTCCGGGACCTATTTCCCCGCGCATGCCCCCGGTACCAAATTCAAGATTTTTGTAAAAGCTGTCTTCGAGCATTTTTTCGTTACCTGTCAATTTTTTCAATGCTTCTGAAAGCTTAGGATCAAGATTCAGTTCAGATTTCCATCTTTCGTACTGCTTCTTCCATTCCATACTGTCAGCTCCTTCCGCTAAATTAGGTGTATAGTTTTAGTTATACGCATTTTCGCGGATTTAGTAAAGCAAATGTTAATTATTCTCTTCGGTTTTTACAGGGTTTTTTGCATAATAAATTTCTTCCTCAAGCATTTCAATGTGTTTATCCAGCTCTTCGTCCGCCCAATTGAAGCGGTGGGCCATGTATCTCAGCACGCCGTGTTTATATTTTTGAACGTAAGGCATGTTGAAGAAAAGGGCGCTTGTCCGACGGTTAAGAAAATCAATTGGCGAATAGACCATTTCTTCTTCCACTCCGTAAACGAGAGAAGCGTAAATTCCTTCGGACAGCCCGTAATTTTTCGCTTCCTCTCCTTGAGTTTCCATAATTTCGTATACACGCAGGACGTTCGAACCGTACAGTTCAGATAACACTTCCGCTTCTTCGACACTCAAGCCGAGGCTCACCCCTTTTTCAACAGCTCCGCTTACAAACGACTGGAGTTTGTCGGAACCACCGACGTCTCCTCCTGACAAAACAATTTTGTCTGTTATACATTTCTTTTTAATTCCTTCCTGTTTGGCAATGCGGTCAATAATCCGCTCTGCCATCTTCCTGTAACCGGTCAGCTTCCCACCTGCAATGGAGATGAGTCCGGATTCTGAAATAAAGGTTTCATCCTTCCTCGATATTTCCGAAGCGCTTTTTCCTTCTTCGTGAATAAGAGGCCGCAGACCGCTCCAGCTGGATTCTACATCTTCTCTCGTAATTTGTTTGGATGGAAACATAAAATTAGCTGCTTTAATTAAATAATCCATGTCCGCTTCCGTCATCCGGGGATTGGCAATATCTCCCTCATAGTACGTATCTGTCGTACCGACATAAGCTTTGTTTCTGCGGGGAATCGCGAATACCATACGTCCATCGTCCTCTGTATCAAAATAAACGGCCTGGCGGAGGGGGAATTTGGCCTGGTCCAGAACGATATGGACCCCTTTTGTTAAATGGAGATATTTTCCCTGTTTTGATCCATCCTTTTCGCGCAGGTCATCGACCCATGGACCGGCTGCATTAACTACATGTTTTGCCCGGATGTCATATGTTTCTCCTGTTCTGCTGTCCGTAACCCGTGCTCCAACGACTTTTCCGTTCTCATAAAGCAGGTTTTCGGCTTTTGTGTAATTAACTGCCTGTGCTCCCCTGTACACTGCTTCTTTAATAACTTCGAGTGTCAGACGGGCGTCATCCGTTTTGTACTCTACGTAGTATCCTCCGCCTTTCAGCTTTTCGTCATCGCGGAGAAGCGGCTCTTTTTCCAGTGTTTCTTTTCGATTAAGCATCCGGCGACGTTCATGTTTACGGACTCCTGCCAGTGTATCGTACATTTTCAGCCCAACGGACGTTGCAAGCTTCCCGTACGTACCTCCCTTTAGAAGCGGAAGCAGCATCCACTCCGGCTGGGTAACATGCGGAGCGTTTTCGAAAACAATCGCCCTTTCCTGTCCGGATTCTTTTACGATATTAAATTCAAGCTGCTTCAAGTAACGCAGTCCGCCGTGGACAAGCTTTGTCGACCGGCTTGAAGTTCCTGCAGCAAAGTCCTGCATTTCCACCAGTCCTGTTTTCATTCCTCTGGATACGGCATCGAGAGCAATTCCTGCTCCAGTGATCCCTCCACCGATAACGAGTACATCCAGCTCCCGCTGCGTCATTTTTTTCAAATACATCTCCCGTTGCAGTCCTGAAAATGGTTTAGCCACATTCAACATCCTCTCTTTTTTTAATCTCCCTGATTCTTTTATAATTTTTAGAAAAGTCTGTAAAATATGAAAAGAGACCACAACATAAGAAGCCCTTTTCAGGCGTGCTTCTATGCTGCGGTCTCTCCATTGTCTCCAGACCATTTATTAATTTAATGCCATTATAGCATAAACCGGCCCGAAAATCGAATTATCTTTTAAAAGCCATCGCAGCATTAACTGCTGTTTTCCATCCTGCATAAAGGTCTTCTCTTTCTTCTTCTTTCATTTCAGGATGGAAGGTTCTCTCTACTGCCCATTGTTTTACTACATCTTCTTTGCTGTTCCAGAATCCTACGGCAATACCTGCCAGATAGGCCGCTCCCAAAGCTGTCGTTTCCTGCACTTGCGGACGTTCCACCTCAGTGCCGAGAATATCACTCTGAAACTGCATCAGGAAGTTGTTGGGCACGGCACCACCGTCGACCCGCAGAGTTTTAAGTTCAATGCCGGAATCGGCTTCCATGGCATCGAGTACGTCTCTCGTCTGATAAGTGAGGGATTCGAGTGTTGCCCGAATAAAATGTTCTTTTTCCGTTCCTCTCGTCAAGCCGAGTACTGCCCCCCGGACATCACTGTCCCAGTAGGGGGTTCCGAGCCCTACGAAAGCCGGAACAACGTAAACGCCATCAGTGGAAGTTACCCGCTCTGCATATTTCTCTGTGTCCGGGGCAGAGTTAATCATCCGGAGTCCGTCACGCAGCCACTGTATTGCAGACCCTGCTACAAAAATACTTCCTTCAAGAGCGTACTCTACTTTCCCATCGAGTCCCCAGGCAATTGTGGTAAGAAGTCCATGAGTTGATTCCACCGGTTTTTCACCTGTGTTCATCAGCATGAAACAGCCTGTTCCATAGGTATTTTTAGCCATACCTTTTTCAAAACATGTCTGACCGAACAAAGCTGCCTGCTGGTCTCCGGCTGCTCCTGCAATCGGTACTTCTTCTCCAAAGAAATGATAGTTGACTGTTTTAGCATACTCTTCCGAGGACGGACGCACTTCCGGAAGCATAGATTCAGGAACACCGAGAATATCCAGCAGCTCCTTATCCCAGGAAAGCTCATGAATATTGTACATTAGTGTACGGGAGGCGTTGGAATAATCTGTAACGTGGGCTTTTCCTCCGGAGAGCTTCCATATAAGCCACGTATCGATCGTTCCAAAAAGAAGATCTCCGTTTTCTGCTTTTTCCCTGGCCCCTTCCACGTTGTCGAGAATCCACTTTACCTTTGTGCCGGAAAAGTAGGCGTCAATCAGGAGACCTGTTTTTTCCCGGAAAAGATCATTGTATCCTTTCTTTCTGAGCTCCTGACAAATGCCGTCTGTCTGACGGGACTGCCAGACGAGTGCATGGTGCACCGGTCTTCCGGTATGTTTGTCCCACACAACCGTTGTTTCCCGCTGATTGGTGATTCCAATACCTGCAATATCTGCAGCAGGTATGTTCTGATTGTTTAACACTTCCGCCATAACTCCAAGAATGGAAGACCAGATTTCGTTGGCGTTATGTTCCACCCATCCCGGTTTTGGAAAATACTGGCGGAATTCTTTCTGGGCTGTGTCGACTATTTCTCCTTCTTTGTTAAATAAAATAGCGCGTGAACTGGTTGTTCCCTGATCGAGTGCTAGTACATAGTTTTTTGGCATAGTCTATTTCCCCCTTACGCTTTTTTACCCTTCAGGTTCTGATATTCAAACTTTTCGTCACTTGTTTTTATATTCTTTTTCTCCAGCATGAAGGACAAAACCATTACAGCTGTAAACAGTGCAATAAAAATCCACAGAGCCGGATACACAATCCCCTGGAACATTGCAGCATAGGAAAGTGCTCCGAGACCTCCACCAATAATCGGCCCCGCAATTGGAATCCAGGAATAGGCCCAGTCGGACGTACCTTTCCCTTTAATCGGCATAATAGCGTGAATCAGCCGCGGACCGAAATCACGTGCCGGATTGATGGCATAACCCGTCGTACCTCCAAGAGACAGACCGATAGCAAAAATCAGCAGTCCTATAATCAGCGGATTCAGTCCATCGGTAAAAGCATTGGCTCCAATAAATAATATTCCGATGACAAGGACATACGTGCCAAGGACCTCACTGAAAAAATTAGAAGGAGTATGCCTGATAGCAGGACCGGTCGCAAACGTACCGAGCTTCGCCCCTTGATCCTCTGTCGCATTGAAATGAGCAGAGTAATGAAAATAAACGAGGGAAGCCCCGATCATTGCCCCGATCACCTGGGCAGCAATATACGACGGTACGGAAGCCCATGGAAACTCGCCTACCAGTGCCAGACCTACTGTTACTGCAGGATTGATATGGGC
>SL_3KL_010_SEDDRAFT_10005162_pt1 | contig 11760 bp, 16 predicted proteins | sample SodLakKL_010_SED_2_FD_10381 | JGI IMG/M metagenome (IMG submission 10381)
TGGTCGAACTTGAGTTTGAGGTACTGTTCTTCCGTTTCTTTCAGTTCGTTCTTCAGTTCGTCGTCGTTGAACTCCTGAATTTCCAAATATTTTTTTGTTGCCATAATGCCGAAGCTTTAACTCTAACTAACAATTTATTCTACAAAATCCGGTCTGATCACAAACTTGGTTCTCACCGGCAATTTCTGGGCGGCCAGCCTAAGGGCTTCCTTAGCAGTTTCTCTGGGTATACCATCCATTTCAAAGATAATTCTCCCGGGTTTAACAATGGCCACGTAGTGATCCAGAGGTCCTTTACCCTTACCCATACGCACCTCTTGAGGCTTTTTGGTAATGGGTTTGTCCGGAAAAATACGAATCCACACTTTACCTTCCCTTTTCATAAAACGGGTCAATGCGATCCTGGCAGACTCAATCTGTCGATTGGTAATACGAGCAGAGTCCAGACTTTTCAATCCATACGAGCCAAAGGAGATCGAACTGCCTCTGTGGGCAATCCCTTTAACCCTTCCCTTTTGCTGCTTTCTGTATTTCGTCCTTTTTGGCTGTAACATTTTTCGTTATTTTTATCTCCTTTACACGAGCTCTTTCAAAAAGAGTCGCAAAGGTAAGTTTTTTCATCCAAAACAACCGCTAAAAAAACGGTTTAAATATTCTCCAATTTGAAAATTATCTTCTCTTCCCTCTTTGGTCGCCATCTCTTCTACCTCCGCCTCTTCGGCCACCACCTCTTTTCGGTTTTTGATCTACCCCGATGTGAGGAGAAAGATCTCTTTTTCCAAACACCTCTCCTTTGCAAATCCAAACCTTTACGCCAATCTTTCCGTAAACAGTATTGGCTTCTTCCAATGCGTAATCGATGTCGGCCCGGAAGGTATGCAGCGGAATACGTCCTTCTTTGTACTCTTCCGTTCTCGCCATTTCAGCACCGTTCAAACGACCGGCCACTTTGATTTTAACTCCTTCGGCACCTCCTCTCATGGTCGATTGAATGGCCATTTTTGAAGCTCTTCTGTAATTGATTCTGGCTTCAATTTGCTTGGCGATACTTTCAGCCACGATGGTCGCATCCAATTCGGGCTTCCTGATTTCAACGATATTGATCTGCACGTCTTTTCCGGTGAGTTTTTTCAACTCTTCCTTGATCAGGTCGACCTCTGAACCACCTTTACCGATAATTATACCCGGTCTGGAGGTGTGAATGGTCACCGTAATTCTCTTGAGTGTTCGCTCAATGATAATTCTGGCGAGTCCACCTTTTTGAATTCGTGCAGACAGGTAGGTTCTGATCTTTTCATCTTCAATCACCTTATCGGCATAATCGTGAGTACCGAACCAGTTAGAGTCCCATCCTCTGATGATTCCCAGGCGATTTCCTATTGGATTAGTTTTTTGACCCATTGGATTAAATATTATTTTTATTCTTTGTTTTCAATTTCTTCTTCCTGATACTCTTCTTCCATCTCTACCTCCTCAATCGGTTCTTCGATTTCGGCTTCCGGAAGGGCGATTTTATTTTCAACCACAATTGTGAGGTGACAAAACCTCTTTCTGATTCTGTGAGCTCTTCCGTGCGGCACTGGTCTGATTCTCTTCAATTGAGGTGCGTCGTCGACCAGTATTCGCTTAATGATCAGGTCATAATCGTCAGCATTCTCCATCATATCCAATTTCTGTTCCCAGTTGGCGATGGCGGAAAGCAATGTTTTCTCGATATGGGATCCGGCTTCTTTTTTTGAGAAGCGAAGGATATCCAATGCTTTGTCAACATTTTTATTCCTTACCTGATCAGCCACAAGTCTCATTTTTCTGGCTGACATTCCGCAATTCCTCAATTTAGCTATAGCTTCCATTGATGTCGGTTATTTGATGTTAATTAAATTATTTCTTTCTATTTCCGGCGTGACCTCTAAAGTTCCTGGTCGAGGCGAACTCTCCCAGTTTGTGTCCCACCATATTCTCTGTTATGTACACCGGAATAAAAGTTTTTCCATTGTGAACAGCTATGGTCAATCCCACCATATCGGGAATAATCATGGATGCTCTGGACCATGTTTTAATCACAGATTTCTTACTACTGGCCTGCGCCTTTTCTACTTTGTTAAGTAGTTTGTGAAAAACGTATGGTCCCTTTTTAATAGATCTTGCCATTGCTTATAACTTTATCGATTATTTTTTAGAACGTTTCTTTCTCTTTGCCACAATGAGCTTAGACGATGCCTTTTTCGGGTCTCTTGTCTTGAATCCTTTGGCCGGTAATCCTTTTCTGGATCTAGGATGTCCACCGGAAGCCCGACCTTCACCACCACCCATCGGGTGATCGACCGGATTCATCACAACTCCTCTCACTCTGGGTCTTCTACCCTTCCAACGGTTTCTACCCGCTTTACCCATCACCTGTTGATTGTGGTCCGGATTGGAGGTCGTCCCCAATGTCGCACGACAAGTCAACAATATTTTTCTCACCTCACCCGAGGGGAGTTTAACTGTAGCGAACCTACCTTCTCTACCCATGAGCTGGCCATAGGTACCGGCACTTCTGCCGAGAGCAGCGCCCTTTCCGGGAGTCAATTCAATCGCGTGAATCATTGAACCGAGGGGTATTTCCTTAAGAGGCAGTGTGTTTCCATTATCCGGAGGCGAACCCGGTCCGGACAATATCTTATCCTCTACCTTCAATCCGTTGGGAGCAATGATGTATCTCTTTTCCCCATCCGCGTAAAAAACCAGTGCAATAAATGCGCTTCGATTCGGATCGTACTCAATGGTTTTAATGGTACCCGGTACGCCGTCTTTGTTGCGTTTAAAGTCAATGATTCTATACCGTCTTTTGTGACCACCCCCTCTTTGGCGAACGGTCATTTTACCTTCTTTACTCCTTCCACCGGTACTCTTCTTAGGAGCGATAAGGCTTTTTTCAGGCCTGTCGGTGGTGAGCTCTGAATAGTCGAGACTCATCCTGGTTCTAAGCCCCGGAGTTAAGGGGTTGTATTTTTTAACTGGCATCGCTGATAAATTTTACTTTCAATAAATTAAACTTCACCAAAAAAGTCAATGATTTCGCCATCTGAAACTGTGATGACGGCCTTTTTATAGGCGGGAATTCTCCCGATAACCAGACCTCTTTTGGTATTTCTGTTTTTACTTTTTGAGGGAACGATAAGCGTATTTACATTTTCCACTTTGATTTCGTACATCTCCTCAATGGCTCTTTTGATTTCCTTTTTTGTAGCTTTCTTATCTACGATAAAGGAATACTTGTTTTCTTTTTCCGTCAGCATTTCAGATTTCTCTGAAATTATTGGCTTTATTAGTACTCGCTTTGACATGGTTCAATCTCTAAGTTATTAAACAGTTTCTTTCATTAATTCAAAACAATCCTCAGTCATTACCAAAGTATTGGCATCCAGCACATCCAGGGTATTGACATCCTTGATGTTCGACATCTTGATCTTGGGTATATTCCTGCTGCTCAGGTACAAGTTCTTGTCATTTTCTCCCACCAAAAAGAGGGATTTGACGTCTCCCACATTCAGAGCTCTCAACATCTCAGCAAACTGCGAAGTACTCGGTTGTTCGTAACTGACATTCTCGAGCACGATGATTTTGTTGTTTGCGGCCTTGGCTGAAAGCACAGTATTTCTCGCAAGTCTGCGTGTCTTTTTGTTGATGTGTTGGGTGTAATTTCTCGGCTGGGGTCCAAAAATATTACCACCTCCTCTAAACAAAGGGTTTTTGATATCTCCGGCTCTGGCCGTTCCCGTTCCCTTCTGCTTTTTAATCTTCCTGGTAGAACCCTTCACCGCATTTCTCTCCTTGGTCGCATGCGTACCCTGGCGCTTATTGGCATTTGCTGCCTTAACTGCCAGATAGACTACATGATCGTTCGGCTCCAACCCAAACACATATTCGGGCAGTTCGACACTTCTGCCGGTTGATTTTCCATTTATATCAAGAACTTCAAGCTTCATCGTTTACTTTTTTTTCAAGCGATCCGGGATTGTACCGGCCACAAGTTTATTACAATATTGAATTTTAATCTACCTTATTTTTCAATTAAGATATAACCGCCTCTGTGTCCGGGAATCGCACCTTTAATTAAAAGGAGGTTTTTCTCGGGCAATATCTTCACAATCCTCAGGTTTTTAACCTTTACGCGATCGCCACCGGTTCTACCGGCCATACGCATACCTTTAAAAACCTTGGAGGGATCTGATCCGGCACCAATTGAACCCGGGTGACGCTGTCTGTTGTGCTGACCGTGGGTCGCATCACCTACACCGCGAAAACCGTGTCTTTTTACGACACCCTGAAATCCCTTTCCTTTCGAAACTCCGATGGCATTCACTTTATCGCCTTCATTGAAGACTTCTTCAACTCTAACTTCATCTCCGAGAGATTTATCGAGATTAAAGTCTCTGAATTCTCTAATCATCTGTTTAGGGCCGGTACTTGCTTTGTCCAAATGCCCTTTTAGCCCATTAGAAGTATTTTTAGCTTTCGCTTTTCCAAAAGCGAGTTGAAAGGCACTATAGCCATCCATGTCCTCACTTTTAATTTGAGAAACGACATTGGGTCCGGCTTCAATTACAGTACATGCAACATTTTGGCCAAACTCATTAAAAATACTTGTCATACCTATTTTGCGTCCAATTAATCCGTTCACTTTTGGCAAAATTTTAAATTGTTAAAAATACGAATGTACTATGACAGCTGAAGCACATGCTCCACTATTACCATACAATTCTCAATCAATTCAGGGCTTCACTATATGAAGCCGTGTACAAAAACGGTAATTAATTCTTACGTCAATTTAACCTGAATATCTACCCCGCTCGGCAACTCCAGTTTAGAGAGTGCATCTACGGTCTTGGGGGTAGGGGTATAAATCTCGATAAGTCTTTTGTGGGTCCTGATTTGAAACTGCTCTCGAGATTTCTTATTGACGTGTGGCGAACGCAACACGGTGAAGATTTCTTTCTCGGTGGGCAGCGGAATCGGACCCGCAACAACGGCTCCGCTGTTGCGTACTGTCTTTACAATCTTCTCCGTAGACTTATCTACCAAATTGTGGTCATAAGACCGGAGCTTGATTCTGATTTTCTGATTCATAGCCTATTTTGAGAATAAAAAAAATTTATTTTACAAAAGGGGGTCAATGCCTTATCCGGCACTCACTTTTCCCTGTGCTTTTTCAATAATTTCATCGGCAATGCCCGAAGGTGCCGGAGCGTAATGTGAAAATTCCATAGAAGAGGCTGCTCTACCGGACGTAATGGTTCTCAATTGAGTCACATATCCAAACATTTCACTCAATGGTACCTGCGCCTTAACGACCACAGCATTGCTCTTCATTTCCTGTCCTTTGATCAAACCTCTTCTTCTGTTGAGGTCACCAATCACACTACCCGTATACTCATCGGGCGTAGTCACTTCCAATTTCATAATGGGCTCGAGAAGGACCGGTCCCGCCTTTTTGGCTGCGACCCTAAAACCCTCTTTTGCTGCAAGTTCGAATGCGATGGGCTTCGAATCCACCTGGTGGGTAGATCCATCGTAAAGCCGCACTTTCATGCTGTCGATGTTAAAACCTGCCAGAATCCCGTTGTCCATCATCTCTAAAAACCCTTTCTGACAAGGTGGGATTAATTCTCTTGGAATAGATCCTCCAACGATATCATTTACAAACTGCAATTTGACCTTACCCGCCTTAAACTCCTCACTTTCGAGAAACTCTTCGTCAGCGGGGCCCAGTTCAAACTCCATGTCGGCAAACAGACCGGCACCACCGGTTTGTTTCTTCAATTTTTCTCTGTGAGAAACCGTCTTGGTAAGTGCCTCTTTGTAATTTACCTGAGGTGCTCCCTGGTTGATTTCCACTTTAAACTCTCTCCTCAATCTGTCAACGATGATCTCCAGGTGCAACTCACCCATTCCACTGATCACGGTCTGATTGGTTTCTTCATCGTATTTAACCCGGAAAGTGGGATCCTCTTCAGCCAGTTTGGCCAATCCCATACCCAGTTTTTCAAGATCCTGTTGCGTTTTTGGCTCCACGGCCAAACCGATAACCGGATCGGGAAAGGTGATGTTTTCCAATACAATCGGATGATCCAGATCGCAAATGGTATCGCCGGTTTTGAGGTCTTTAAAACCCACCGCTGCGGCAATATCTCCTGCCTCGACTCTGTCGATGGCATTTTGCTTGTTGGAGTGCATCTGGTACAATCGCGATATTCTCTCCTTTTTATCAGAGCGAGTGTTTTTAACATACGAACCCGCATCTAAAGTTCCCGAGTAGACTCTAAAAAATGCCAATCGCCCTACGAAGGGGTCTGTAGCGATTTTAAAGGCCAGGGCACAAAAGGGCTCGTCATTGGAAGGTTTCCTTCTGATTTCCTCCTCAGTATCCGGGTGAATTCCCGTAACCGCTTCCACATCCAGTGGAGAGGGCAAGAAAGAACACACCGCATCCAACACGGCCTGTACACCTTTATTTTTAAAGGCAGAACCACAGAACATGGGCGTGATACTCATATCGATAACTGCAGCGCGAATGGCTGCTCTAATTTCGTCGGGTGTAATTGAATCGGGATCCTCAAAGAATTTCTCCATGAGGCTCTCGTCGTATTCAGCGACACTTTCCAAAAGCTTTTCTCTGTATTCAATTACGGTGTCCTTAAGATCCTCCGGAATTTCGATGGTCTCGAAAGTCATTCCCATATCCTCATCATTCCAGATAATGGCTTTGTTCGTAATCAAATCGACCACTCCGCGGAAAGAATCTTCAGCGCCAATGGGCACCTGCATAGGCACAGCATTTGCACCCAGCATCTCCTTCACCTGTCTGACCACCTCAAAGAAATCTGCTCCGGAACGATCCATTTTATTTACAAATCCAAGACGGGGAACTTTGTATCTGTCAGCCTGTCTCCATACAGTTTCAGACTGAGGTTCCACACCACTAACCGCACAAAACAACGCCACAACCCCGTCAAGTACTCTCAGGGAGCGCTCCACCTCAACGGTAAAATCAACGTGACCGGGCGTATCGATAATGTTTACTACATAATCATCTTCTTTCCATTTCCAGGTGGTTTTGGTAGCGGCAGAGGTAATGGTAATTCCCCTTTCCTGCTCCTGTTCCATCCAGTCCATGGTAGCTGCACCATCGTGCACCTCACCAATTTTATGACTCAAACCGGTGAAAAAAAGGATTCTCTCAGTAGTAGTGGTCTTACCCGCATCGATATGCGCGGCAATTCCGATATTTCGCGTTTTGGTTAAATCTTTGGACATTACTAAATAAAATATTTATGATTATAGGATTATACTCTAAAATGTGCAAATGCCCTGTTGGACTCTGCCATTTTGTGTGTATCTTCTTTTTTCTTCACTGCGGCACCTTCGCCTTTACTGGCTGCCATAACTTCATTGGCGAGTTTTTCAGCCATTCCTTTTCCACCGCGCTGTCTGGCAAATTTGATCATCCATTTCATACCGATGGAAATTTTTCTGTTGGCCGGTATATCGGTCGGAATCTGAAAAGTAGCTCCACCGATTCTTCGGCTCCTCACTTCCACCTGGGGAATGACATTGTTTAAACCTTTTTTCCAGATCTCGTGCTCCTCCTCACCGGTCCTCTCTTTGACGATATCCATGGCATCGTAAAACACTTTAAAAGCTGTGCTTTTTTTGCCCTCCAACATCAGGTTGTTTACAAATCGCGTCACCATGACATCGTTGTATCTGGGGTCGGCCTTAATCTCTTTTAACTTCGGTTTTCTTTTTCTCATGTTTCCAGTAAATCTATCTGCTAATATGCATCACTAAAATAAAATCAATAATTACTTGGGTCTTTTGGCTCCGTATCTCGAGCGACTTTGCTTCCTATCCTGAACTCCCGCTGTATCGAGTGCACCGCGAACAATGCGATACCTCACTCCTGGAAGATCCTTCACACGACCTCCCTGAATCAACACAATGGAGTGCTCCTGTAAATTGTGCCCCTCACCGGGTATATAGGCGATTACCTCTAATCCATTTGTAAGTCTTACCTTTGCTACTTTACGCAGGGCAGAATTAGGCTTCTTGGGAGTCGTCGTATAAACTCTGGTGCAAACACCTCTTCGTTGCGGACAGGACTCCAGAGCACGTGATTTACTCTTCACCTGGATTTTTTTCCTGCCTTTCCGAACCAATTGATTTATTGTTGGCATATTTAAATAAATGTAATTTTATAAAAAAGTTTCAGATTGCCTTGAGATTGAACGCTTTGGAGCAATTTCCAGACCCATCCGAAAACGAGACCGCAAATATAGAGGTATTTTTCCGAACCAATACCATGCACCGGGAATATTTTTTTAGAATTATTCATATTTTATTTTTCATTATATTTGACACCATTTATTTACCAAAAAAATAATACCAGATGATGCAGCGCGACCTCATGATCCGCCCGGGAAACCGAGAAGACTTAAAAGATATATACAGGCTTGTGCGAGAATTGGCCATTTATGAAAAGGCCGAACAAGAGGTATCCACTGATCCGGAAATCTACAAAACGGCTTTTGAGGACGGAATTTTTAAATGCCTCGTAGCTCAAAAAGGGGATTCGGTAATCGGGATGATGCTCTTTTACGATGCTTTCTCCACCTGGAAAGGAAAAATGCTCTGGTTGGAAGACTTTGTCGTGGAGGAAAAATTCAGACAGAGCGGTGTGGGTAAAATGCTCTTTGATTCACTGATCGAATACGGCAAAAGCAACGGTTACGCATTGATAAAATGGGAGGTCCTGGATTGGAATACGCCCGCAATAAAATTCTACGAAAAAATGGGGGCCAAAATGGAGACCAACTGGTGGGATGGAAAATACTTTCTCAACAACCGATGATTCGGAAAAATTACCGGTCTCTCTGGACGAGATCGCGCGCCAGCTTTACCAAAATTTCTGCCCTGTCGGCTTGAATGTCGCTGTCCCGAATCGATTCAAGGGTTTGCTCGAGTAAACTATCGGCAAAATCCTTCACTACAGTCGGAATGTCGTAGAGATGATATATATCGAGCACGCGCCGAACATCCCTCTCCCTGACTTCATCTGCATCCATCAATTCTTCCAGAAATGCCCGGTCGCTTTCATCAGCCATTTCAATGGCGGAAAACCACAACCAGGTTTTTTTCTTCCGATAAATGTCTCCTCCCCGTCTCTTTCCCGTCTTTTTTTCATCTCCGAATGCATCTATCCAATCGTCCATCACCTGAAAAGCCAGTCCCAGTTTGTATCCAAACTGATAGAGTCTTTCCGATTTCTCGAAGTCATCCGTGGCAATAACGGCTCCCAACTGAAAGGACAACCCCAGCAGGACTGCGGTTTTCAAACCCACCATATTCAGGTATTCTTCTTTCGATACGGCCACTTCTCGCTCAAACTCCATATCCAATACCTGTCCCTCACAGATTTGTCCGGCCGTATCACTAAAAAGCTCCAAAACCAAGTCGATATCCACCTCTTCATCCAGGTGTAACAAAATGCGGTAGGCTGCAATCAGCATAATATCGCCGACCATTATGGCGGTATTCTTCCCAAACTTTTGATGCACACTGGCCTTACCCCGTCGGACGGTGGCTTCATCCATAATATCGTCGTGCACCAATGTAAAGTTGTGAAAAACCTCTACCGCCAGGGCTGCGGGCATGGCGCGATGGTAGTCGTCTTTGAACAGGTAATACCCCAGCAATACAGCTACGGGCCGCAGTCTTTTGGCATCTGCATCGAGTATGTGCCTTATTCCATCGTACAAGCCGTATGGTTTTTCGGGCAATTCCTTCAAAAAGTCTTTTAGGTGTTCTTCAAATTCTGATTTGAGTTGTTGTAAAAACATCAATGGTCGATTTTAGCACTTCCCTTTGAAATGCGATTGAAATATGAGTGCAAACAAAATAGTTTAAACAATACCGGGGCCCTACAAAGACGAAGGTATCACCTATATTTTTTTCGGCCGCTGCCGCAGGTTCAGTCATCCATTAAATTTATGACCCGATCCCAAAATTATCAAATAAAATGAGATACCGCTTTTAAATAAAAAATTATTTATAATTTTATGTATCCGTAACGGAATAAACAACATCAATACCCATTCATATATGCTAAAAACAAAGGGGAGGAAAGAGATGAGCAGAGAAGTGGAAGTACTCTATGAGAACAACAATAAAAAGTTGGTTCTCTACAGGGACATACGGGAGGATACGGTAAAACTATTCGATGAGGTACTCTGGGGTACGGGAGAAAACCAGTACCAGCACAAAGATTCAAAGAGAAGGTTGGAGTTGCTCGAAAACCCCAATTTTGTAGAACTTCACTTCAAAGACGAACTGGCCGGTGTATGTCTGTTTATCAACAGAAAAGTTAAAACGGGAGACCTTCTTCACAACTACTTTGCTGTTCGGTATCTTTTCAGTGTACCCAAAATGCGACACCTCGGAATTACCGGTCGCTACGCGGCCAAAACCATGGATCTGATGGAAAAGCGGCAGGAGACTCCTACCTTATTTGTCGGAGTGGTCGAACACAAGAATAAACGGTCTTTCAGGTTGGTGCGGAGTCTGGGGTATCAATCTTTTGCAACCCTCAAAACAATGGGGTTCAGCCGCTTTTTTCCGAAAAAAAGCAAGCGTGTATTTGAAGTTTCGGGCGAGGATGAAAAAAAACAGGTACTGAACGCTTTGGAGGAATTTTACTCCGAATACAGTCTCGTCCACTTGAATTCCATATTTAAGGAGCCTTATTTCGTATATAAAAAAGACGGGGTGATACTGGCCGGCGTGCAGGCACAGAAAGCCCATTGGGTTGTTAAAAACCTGGGCAAAGGGCTGCTCGCTGCATTTGTCAAAATTGTTCCTTATCTTCCTTTTTTTAGGAAAATTTTCAATCCAAATCAATTTGAATTTGTGGGTTTGGACGGCATCTTTTACTTACCCGGGAAAGAGAGAGAACTCTTTACACTATTCAGCCATGTTTTAAGGACTTATAAAGTGAACTCGGCCATGTTTTGGGCGGATGAAAAGTCTCATTTGTACGAGGATTTAACCAAGAGCGGAAAAATGGGTTTTCTCAGTTATTTTACCCGGGAAGGCGACAGTTATATGATGGTTAAACCAAAAAACATACCCCCTGAAGAAATCGAAGAGATCAAAGAAAAACCGAGCTACCATTCGGCCTTTGATTTTTTATAATTAATTTCAACTTCTACATAAAACAGTTCATGAAACATCTTATACCCCTATTAATTTTTACGTTTGCAATTGTGTCAATCTCTTTTGGCCAGCACCTGCACCAGGTGGAATTTCTGGAAAGTCTCAGCACTTTTGAGCTTCAGCAAGAAACAGACCTCGAGGTGGACAATGGCGTAGATCTCTACAAAGTAAATTACTACACCACGGGATCGGACGGGCTGCCCGACACGGCATCCGGTCTGCTGGTCATCCCAACGGTCGATAAAGACGATTTTCCCGTGGTCGTATATCACCACGGCACCAGTCCCCGAAAATCAGCAGTTCCCTCCTCCCTGGAGTTGGAATTTGCCGCTTACGCCGGAATCGGTGGAATGGGTTTTATTGTCCTTGCTCCGGATTACCTGGGAATGGGGGATTCCCGTGGTTTTCACCCCTATGTTCACAGAGAAACACAAGCCTCTGCCTCCATTGATATGCTTCGAGCTTTTCAAGAATGGGTAGCGTCAGAACCCTTCTCCTGGAACGAGC
>SL_3KL_010_SEDDRAFT_10005163_pt1 | contig 11760 bp, 7 predicted proteins | sample SodLakKL_010_SED_2_FD_10381 | JGI IMG/M metagenome (IMG submission 10381)
GGGACGAACATGGGCAAAAGATGAGCAAGTCCAAGGATAATGTGATCGATCCCCTGGTGGTGATGGATGAGCTTGGCACGGATGCGCTCCGTTTCACCCTGCTGGTGGGATCAACACCCGGCAATGATATGAACCTCTCCATTCAGCGGGTGGAAGCCAACCGGAATTTCGCTAATAAGCTGTGGAATGCTGGACGCTACGTGATCCGCAACCTGGCATCCATGCCGGAAGCACCAAAACAAGATCCGCAGTGGACCCTGGCAGACAGCTGGATTTGGGCCAGGATGAAACAGGTTATTGAAACTGTTAACCGCTTATTCGAGAGTTACCAGTTTGGTGAGGCAGGACGCCAGGTGTATGACTTCTTCTGGGGAGAATTCGCGGATTGGTATGTGGAAATTTCTAAAGACCAGATCGCTGAAGGTGGAGATCGAGCCTACTACACCATTCAAACCCTGGTGAGGGTCTTTGATACCTGCCTGCGGTTCTTGCATCCCTTTACACCGTTTGTCACGGAGGAGTTATGGGGTCATTTAAGGGATGCCTGCCAGGGAACAACGATTGATTTGCCTTCGGAAGCTGGTTGGGAAGAGGCTTTGATTGTGGCTAAATGGCCGCTTCCATTGGAAATGGAGGGTTGGGAAAGTGCTGCGGTTGAGAACTTTGGGCTGATCCAGGAGATGGTGCGGGCTATCCGCAATATTCGTTCGGAATATAAGGTTGAACCCAGGCGGCGCATTCCGTGCACAATCAGTGCTGGTGAAAAATATGAGATGGTAGCCTCCCAAAAACAGACCTTCGTCTCCCTGGCAGGGATAGACCCGGATGGACTTAATATCATCATGGAACCTTTAGACAGCAAACTGCGAGGTGACACTGCTGAAGACCGGGTGACCCTGGTGGTCACGCCGGTGGAACTCTCACTACCCCTGGCAGGCCTGGTTGACCTGGAGGCAGAGCGTGCTCGCCTGGAGAAGGAGTTGTCTGAGGTGCAATCCCAAATCGAGCGATTAGAAAAACTCTTGGCAAGCCCATTCGCTGAAAAAGCCCCTGAACAGGTAGTTGAAAAAGAGCGCCAAAAACTGGCAGATTTTAAGGAAACAGCCGCTCGGCTGCAGCAGCAAATGGGTTAAGGCGGTGAATGGTGAGTAGTGAGTAGTGAATAGTGAGTAGTGCATGAACCATTGTGAGTGTAAACTGATTTCCCTGTTCACCATTCACCATGCACCATTCACTGAATTTTCCCTAGCCGATCGTATTCTAGCTGGATAATGCGGCGCAGGATGGCTAGGGAAGTAGCATAGGTTGAATCGACCCCGAAATAAGAGAGGGCGCCAGCGCCGAGGTTTTCGCCCTTTGTGAGGGGTGTGTCTGAAACATAATGCAGGATTCCCAGGTCAAAGGGCAATCCGTACAGGTTGACGATTTCATTGACGGGGTGGCGTTTAGGGCGGAAGAGCTCGTAGACGGCAGAGAGGTAGGGTCCTGCTTCCATCTCGATATCGGTATAACCTTCACGATAGATCACTTCCATAATGCGGGCATTTTGCAGATAGGTTCCCAAAACAGAGACGGATTTCTGGTTGTCCATGACGGTGCCATACATCAGGTAGGGACTGACATCATCCCCAGAAAAGCAGTTGTGGTAGATGAAGGTGTTGAGCGACTGCTCATCGTAGGTCACATTCGGGATCATGACATCCCCCTTGCGCCCGTTGAGGGTGGCAGCTTTACCCATGGTATAGACTCCCAATAATGGATTGATATTCTCAGCTATCTTGACCAACAGGTTGTAAGCGGCCAGCCCTAATGGGTAATCAATGTTTAAGATGAGCGCATCACTGTCTTGTAAAAAGGTGCAATCTGGGCATTGTCCGTTGCGGGTATCCGGTGCAAGACGGGGGTCAATGGTTGCCGGGTTGAGGGCAGACAGTTCAATGATCTGGGCTTCGAGGTCAAAGGCGTGTTTGCTGGGAAAGCGGTGAACACCGTTGTTCTCCTCATAATCAGTTTGTGATTCCAATAAATCCTTACCTGCCGGTGTGGCCTGGTATTTTTTTAGTATGTAATACAGGAAGTTTTCAGGTCGAGAAGGCGTCTGCTCATGGTTGATATCATGCCACTCTGCCAGCAGATCTTCATTGCCGGCTGTGGTGAGAAAGTCGGTTAGCCGCTCCTGTTGGGTCAGGGCAAAGCCCGTCAATAGGTTGGGAATGCTGTGGGTATTGCTGGACACAAAATACACGGGACGGTTGATGATTTGCGGGTAGTTATATTCAATGTTTTCCCACCAGAAACGGGTTGCTCGGCGATATTCGTTGAGTGAACCGCTGAAGAGCTGAACTTCTAGGTCCATCGGTTGATCCCTGATGCGCTGGAGCATGGGGATGAACTGATCTCCCCAGATGGTTTGCAGACGGCGCAGTTCTACAACAGAAATTTGTAATAAATCCGTGATTTCGCGCAAGTGTTGTTCTTTGCCCATGGTTAACCATGCCAACATCTCGTCGGTTACTTCCATTAATAGGTAGTGCAGCTTATTCCATTCAATCTGGTAGGCCGTTAACATAGGGACGATATCATCAATATCCGATCGGGAGGCAATGAAGCAAGCTAGAAAGCGTTCGTCATCGAAGTAGCATCGTCGACGACGAGCACGTGCAAATACTTCGGTCCAAGCCTCAATTTGAGGGAAACCAAACTGCTCAAAAACCGTTGCGCTTTGCCCCATCAGCACAATCTGGACATCCGGCATGCAGTCCGGGAGGCGCAGGTTTGCATAGATAAAGGAGGATATATCTGGATTGTCCTGTCGGGCAAAGGGATGCAGCGAGGAATTAATGCTGGCATGCACTTCCTCTAAGGAGCGGATGCGAACCCGGGTAGTAGACCGCAGAAGGGAGTACATCGTGCGAATGTATAGTTCGATTTCTTCTGATGCTCGGGTTGGTACGGTTCTTTCCATGGCGGCTCACTTTTTCTGGCTAATGTATTAAGGGTGATTGATTAGGTCTTTTCCTGCTGCTAATTTTACCTTTGATTGCGACAGTCTAGTTGATGGATTCAACATCATGGTTAAAAACTAAACCTGACCATGAGCAATCAGGTTTAGGGTTAGTTTATGCTGGATCTATGAGCTGGTATCCACATTATCCTGTGGAGGATATTGTGGATGCCAGTATAAATCCCTGTTAACTTTTCAGCAGGTGATGCTGAATTGATTGTTTATCCTTTGACCGAGCCAGCCAGTAGCCCGCGCACAAAGTAGCGCTGAAGCGAGAAGAAGACCACCAGCGGCAGGAGCATGGTGATAAAGGCTCCTGCTGTCAGCAGGTGCCAGTCCTGGCCGCGTGAGCCAACCATCTCTTGCAGTCTTTGGGTCAGCACAGCCACTTCTGGGCGGCTGCCGATGAACACCAGTGCTACCAGCAGGTCATTCCACACCCACAAGAATTGGAAAATGGCAAAGGATGCCAGTGCAGGCATGGAAAGGGGCAAGATCAGGCGTACAAACAATGTGAAGTGCGACGCGCCATCCAGGAATGCTGATTCCAGGATCTCGCGGGGAAGCCCACTGATATAGTTGTAAAGCAGGTAGGTTGCCAGAGGCAGCCCGAAGCCTGTGTGGGCTAACCAGATTGCCAGCCAAGTGCCGGTCAACCCAAGGTTCGTATAGTCTCGCAAGATGGGGATCAACGCAATCTGGAGGGGGACGACCAATAATGCCACCACGATCACAAAGAATACTTTGCGTCCTTTAAACTTCATCCAGGCAAACCCGTAAGCTGCACAGGCTGCGATAAAAATGGGGATGACGGTTGCAGGGACTGTCACCGCAATGCTGTTCATGAAGGCCCGACCGAGATTGTCACCACTGGCGCGCACCTCAGTGCCGTCTACACGGGTGAAGGTTGTGCCCCGACCCAGGATCACCTGACGGTAATTGTCGAGGGTAAATCTTGGTGTGTCTGTTTCTTCCCTGGCACGTGCGACCGTCCACCAACCGGTGCGGTTAACGTCTCTTGGGGGACGGAATGAGGAGACCAATAGGCCTAATGTCGGCACTGTCCACATGATACAAATGATGGCCAGGATGCCGTTGACAAGAATACTCGAAATAGTTTTACGTCTTTTTAATGAACCACCAGCCATTAGAATGCCTCCTTTTCACCAAATTGTCTGAGGTTGTACCACATGACGGGGATCACCGCGATTAACAGCACAATTGCGACTGACGAGCCCCGGCCAAAATGTTGGAACCTGAACATCTGTTTGTATTGTTGGCTGGCCATCACTTCGGTGCCAAAGTTCCCATTGGTCATCACAAAGACGATATCAAAGATCTTCAGTGTCAGGATGATGATGGTCGTAGCGACCGTGATAATCGTTTGCTGGATACTGGGCAGCAGGATGTTGAAAAAGATCCTGATTTCATTTGCCCCATCAATGCGGGCTGCTTCGAGCAATTCCTCGGGCACACCCTTCAACGCCGCAGAAATCAGCACCATCGCATAACCGGTCTGCAGCCAGATCAGGATCGCAACCATGAACAGGTTGTTCCAGGGGCTAATCGTCAGCCAGGCTTGTGGTTCAGCGCCAAAGGCGGTCACGATGGCATTCAGCAAGCCGATTTGTTCAGCCCCAGGTGGTCTGTAGGCATAAATAAAGCGCCAGATCACACCGGCGCCGACAAAACTGATTGCCATTGGTAAGAAAATGAGTGATTTGGCTGCCACCTCGAACTTGGATCGATCGGCCAGAACAGCAACCAAAGTACCGAAGATCACGCTCATACCGGTGCCCACCACTAACCAGATCAGGTTGTTGCGGAAGGATTCGATCATCCGGGTGTCAGTAAAGGCAAAGATGTAGTTATCTAAGCCAACAAAATTGGTGGTGGTGGCATCAAAGAAACTGGCATACAGGGTTCTGACCGTGGGAAGAAATAAAAACCAGCCTAATATCACCAATGCTGGTCCGACAAAGGCATAGGGTCTGAGGCTGGATGCTAGATTATCTGGCAGCTTGTCGATGATCCAATTTGCCAGTAAGTAGAGCACCCCAATACCCCCCACACCCCAGATAATTGCAACAATAACCGTGATGATTTGGGGGGCATCACCGTCACGCAAGAAAATAAAACCTTGCCACATGACGACAAAGGCCACCAATGGCACAATCACAGATACCAAAATTTGACCCAGACCCAACGTCAGCCAATCATAAATTTTACTGAATGGATTTTTGGGTTGACTTTCCATCGTTCAACTCCTTTCTCTCGATATTTAATCGGATAAAAGATTGAGCTGAGAGCAGGGTTTCTCAGCTATGACCTGCTCTCAGCGTAAATAGTGACGTAGAATGGCTACGTCAGAGGTTCACCTAGGGGAAGGTCGTATCAATTTCTTGCATGATCGCTTCGAGGTTTTCACCACGGGCGGAAACAAAGTCAACCATACCAGTCCAGAATGAACCAGCACCCACGGCGCCGGGCATCAGGTCTGAGGCATCAAAGCGGGTCACGCTTGCGTCTGCGAGGATCTCAGCATAGCCACGATCAACATCGGTGGGGTACCAATCCAATGGCGTGTCATTATGCGGTGAAACAAAGCCGCCCTGTTCCAACCAGCCGCGAGTGGATGCACCGGTGGTCAGGAATTCCATTAATTCTCGCACTTCAGGGCGATCGTTGAAGGCACCCATCAGGTCGCCAGCCACCAACACAGGTTGTGGGAATCGATCGGGTTCAATGGGGGGCAGGTAGAAGAAATCGACATCAACACCAACCTCCACACCCTCCGGGAAGAAGGCGGGAATAAAGCTGGCCTGTCGGTGCAGGAAGCATCCTGGCGGATCGTCAAACATTGGATCTGGGGCATCACCAAAGGGTGTGGTCAAAATTGCAGGGGTACCGCCAAAGACGTAGTCATCATTGAACCATATTTCGCCCATGATCTCAGCGGCATTCCTGACTTCTGGGGAGTTGAAGGGGAGGTCCCCGGTAACCCAATCGTCATACAGTTCAGCAGGTTGCGTGCGCAGCATGATGTCTTCCATCCAGTCTGTGGCAACCCATCCGGTTGCACCAGCGCTCTCAATGCCGATGCACCAGGGGGTGTTGCCATCGGCGACCATCTGGTCAGAAAGGGCTAACATCTCGTCCCAGGTTTCGGGAATGGTGTATCCAGCTGCATTAAAAGGTTCCACCGGGTACCAGACCAGGCTTTTCACGCTGGCGCGGTACCACACACCAGCCATAATACCGCCAAGGGTGGCATCGTCCAACCAGGACTGGTCATATTGTGTTTGCAGGTAGTCCATGTCGAACCAGTCGTTCATATCGATGATCAGGTCACGATCGACCAGACCTGCTAACAAGCCAGGCTGTGGGAATGCACCAACATCGGGTGGATCGCCGCCTTCGGCACGTACCAGGATCAGGGTCTCAAAATCGCCTGAACCTTCATACTCGACCCGGATACCGGTTTCTTGGGTGAAGGGTTCCATCGCCGCCTCGAACCGACGAGCATCTTCGTCTACGAAAGCACCGAAGATTGTTACGACCCTATCTTCCAAAATCGGTTCTTCTGGGTCAACCGGTTCTGCTTCTGGGGCACAGGCTGCTAAGAGCATGCCCAGAATGACAAGCAAACCAAAAATTATTGAAATACGTTTCATTTTCTTAACTCCTTAATACTATTTGGATCTTTTAGTTGAAAAATCTTGCTCTGCTGAACGTTTGTTATATAACATCACCTCCTATTGTGTGACACGGATATTGTGTCACTGGTCTGACATCAGGCGTTGAGCTTCCAGTGGTGTAATTATTTTTGGGGCGGTCGTCTTACGGACAACCAGCCGATTATTCATGATGATATGAGGTTGCGCATCCTGATTGTTGTGTTTGTTGTGTTCAATGTGTTCAAGCAGTAAGGATGCTGCTCTTTCGCCTAATTCAGTAACGGGTTGTTTGACGGTCGTTAAGCCAACATACGCCGATATATCATGATCATCGAAACCGATCACGGAAATATCCTCAGGGATTTTCAGGTTCATTTCTCGAATGGTCTTCATCGCGCCAATGGCCATTTCATCGGAAAAAGCAAAAATTGCTGTTGGTGGTGAAGGTATGGACAATAAACTGATCATTGCTTCCGCCCCACCGGCAAAAGAGAAATTGCCAGGAACAACAAGTTCTGGGCGAGGCTCAATGCCATATTCTTTCAAAGCTGCTTGATAGCCCTCTAATCGCATTTGAGGTACGCAGAAATGAAAAGGATCATCCTCAAGCCCGGTGATGACCCCAATATGATTATGACCAAGATTGAGCAGATAGCGTGTGGCTGCTTTTGCTGCTGAGAGGTTATCTGTAATAATGGATGCAAAGCCGTCGGTCTGAGTTTCAACCGTAACAATTGGTATGTCCAGGTTTGATAAGATATCGACATCCTCATCAGACAACGACAAAGTACTGATAATCAAGCCGTTTAGATTGCTGCGTGCTGCCAGGCGTTTAAAAAAGGCGGTCTGCCCTCCCATACTTGCCATTGGGTAGCGGACTGCTTCATAGCCTGCACTGATCAGGACGACTTCAGCTGTTGTTGATAATTTGCTGTAAAACCAGTTGTCTGCCAGGGGCAGCATAAGACCGATAATTCTTGATTTTCCAGAGCGGAGTTGAGATGCAATTGGGTCGATGGAATAACCCATTTCATCAGCGATTTGAATGACATGTTCCTGGGTGGAAGGGGTTACGTTTGGAAGCCCCCTGAGCGCGCGGCTGACAGTTGCGGTTGAAACTTTTGCCTTATCCGCCACATCTTTGATTGTCAGCGCCATTCTTTTTCCTGTTCAGATTGGAGTTATCGATGGTCTGCTATCGAAATTTTGTAAAACTCCTAAAATAAGTTATAATGTAACAAAATGTAAATAGCACATTATTATTGCAATCGTTTACATTATAGGCTTTATTTTGTTTTTTGTCAATAGAATGACCAATGCCCGTTTTTGGGTGACTGTTTACTTGATGGTTACGGTTATTTAACTTTTGAAATGATATTTTTTTCAGACAAGCAAGAAACCAACTCACAAATAGTAAGGGTCTTTTTCGGATAAAATAGTAATGAAAAACAGGTAGCAACACTTGTTCTTTTTTTTGAAAATGAAATGAATATCAAGGAGAGGTTTTCAATATGAGAGAGATTAGGGCTTTTATTCTTGATCTAGACGGTGTGGTGACGGATACTGCGGAGTATCATTTCAAGGCATGGAAAAAATTGGCGGAGGAAGAACAGGTTCGGTTTACGCGGGAGGATAATGAACAACTGCGCGGGGTGTCACGACGCCGTTCGCTTGAATTACTACTTGGAGACAATATCAGTCGCTATGATGAAGAAGAACTCCTTGCACTAATGGCACGCAAGAACGTGTACTACCAGGCGATGTTAACGCAGATCACCGAAGATGATTTCTTGCCAGGAGCACGGCAGCTGCTGGACGATCTCAGGGTAAAGGGAATGAAGGTTGCGATTGGATCGGCTAGTAAGAACACTCGTACGGTGCTCACCCGGCTTGGCATTATCGATTTCTTTGATGGCATTTCAGATGGCTACACGGTAGAACGGGCAAAACCGAAACCGGATGTGTTTGTCTTTGCTGCAGGCAGTGTTGGTGTGCCTGTGGTGAATTGTGTGGTGGTTGAAGATGCAGAATCTGGTGTTGAGGCTGCGTTGGTGGGTGGAATGGTTGCGGTGGGTATTGGACCGGAATCCCGCGTAGGTAAAGCTCATTTTAGATATCCTTCCACGGCAGATATTGATCTTGATGAAATAATTAAAGGCAGTGTTAATTTATGAATGACTTAAAAAATAACCTGAGAACTATCGACGGTTGGCAAATTATTGAAAAAAGCTTTGATCCTGGAATGATTGTGACCACTGGGAGCAATTTCATGATTGGCAACGGATACCTGGGTTACCGGGGAACTTTTGCTGAATGGAAAAAAGAGCATTACGTTGCCTGCACTGTCACCGATACCTGGGATACCGCACCAGGTAGTACCTGGCGCGAGTTATGCACGGTTCCCAACGGTTTATTCGCTCAATTAAGTGTAAATGGTGAAATGCTCTCAGCGTTCTCTGGAAGGGCAGACGACTATCACCGTGAATTGAATTTGCGCTACGGCCTCAACCAGCGATCGCTGCTGTGGCAGGGTCAGGATGGGAAGCGAACTCGCTACTCAGTTGAAAAATTTGCCAGCTATGATCAATATCGGCTGGTTCCAATGCGTCTGAGAATTCAGGCACTTGATGATGTGGATTTAACGTTGATCTGTGGCATTGATGGCGATATTTGGAGTTTGAATGGTGATCATTTTGCTAGTTATGAAGTTTGCCAGTTTGATGATGTGCTGATGATTGAGAATCGCACCCATGAATTTGACATTCAGATCAATGTTGCGGTGGCGTTGGCAATCACTGATCAATATTCATCAGAATGTGAGATCGAGCAGGGTGATCGGTGGATTAATCAAACGAACCATTTTCACCTCAAAGCGGGGAATGAAGTGACGGTGGAACAGATGATGGTTGTGTGCCACAGTAATGATGTGGATGATCCTCGACAAAGCGCAATCAATGAAGTTACCCAAGCACAACAGCAAGGATTTGACAAGCTTTATAAAAACCATCAGACCCATTGGGAAAACATCTGGGCACACAGTGATATTGAAATCAAAGGTGATATCGAGGCACAAACTTTGGCAAGGTTTAATCTTTACCAGGCAACGATTGCCACACCTACCCATGCAAACCTGCCAATTGGCGCACGGGGTTTATCCTGCCAGGTATACCAGGGTGCCGCCTTCTGGGACCAGGAAACCTTCAACCTGCCGATGTTCCTTTATACCCGTCCGGATGTGGCCAGGCGGTTGGTTCAGTACCGTTATGATACGTTACCTGGGGCACGGCAAAAAGCAAAATCACTGGGTTATTACGGCGCTTTTTATGCTTGGACCAGCGGTAAAACTGGTGAAGAACTTTTCCCGGATCATTTCTTCACCGATGTTCTAACAGGAAGACGTATTCGAAACCATTTTAACATCTGGCAAATCCATATTTCTCCAGATGTCGTTTATGCTGTTTGGCTGTATTTTGAGGCGACGGGTGATTGGGACTTTATGCTGAAATATGGTGCTGAGATTGCATTCGATGTGGCTCAATTCTTGGTTTCCCGGGTTCATTTCAAGATGGATAAAGGTCAGTATGAGTTTATCCGTCTTTTAGGTCCGGATGAATACCATGAGAATGTGGACAACAACACCTATACCAATTATTTGGCACAGTTTGCTCTTGAAAAGGCAATTTATCTCTACGCTCGCATGACGGTTGAAGCTCCCACTCGGCTCGATGTTCTCTTAAAAAGGGTTGGTGCTGATCGAACAGCCATCAATGATTGGATGGACATCGCCACTCACGTTTACCTGCCGCAACCCGATCCAGACACCCATTTAATAGAACAATTTGATGGGTTCTTTAATTTAGAAAAAATAACACCAGATGAACTTCGAAAGCGCTTGATCAATCCGGAAGAGTATTGGGGTTGGCCAAATGGGATCGCCGTTGAAACCCAAGTATTAAAACAAGCGGATTTACTGCAGTTGTTTGTGTTATTGGATGATTTATTTTCAGTTGATGTGATGCGGGCAAACTTTGATTATTATGAGCCGCTAACTGAACACGGTTCTTCACTGAGTCCTTCTGTTCACGGCGTGGTGGCTGCCTGGGCAGGTTACGAAGATGAGGCCTATGATTACTTTTTAGAGGGTGCCACAATTGACTTGTACAATGCCAGTAAAAAGGTAATGAGTGGTGGTTCTTTCCTGGGTGGTGTTCATACTGCGGCCGCCGGTGGTGTCTGGTTGATGATTGTAAAGGGATTTGCAGGCTTCAAGATTGTTAAAGGTGCATTGCATTTCAGACCAATGCTGCCTGAGACCTGGGATGAATTATCATTCAAACTGGTTGTAGAGGGTAATGACATCAAGGTTATGTTTACAAAGGAGAAGATGACGTTGTTCTCGCAAGAGAAAAACCAGAAAACCTTTGAAATACTGATCCATGATGCTGCCTACCAGCTCAAACCGGGTGAATTATTGACTGTAACAATTTAGCAATCATTGAAGATCAGCCAATAAAAGAGTTTTTATAGGTATATTTTTATAGGTATATCTGTTCATAGAGATTGATTGGTTTAGCTTAAGGATCAAGTCAATAGGTTCCTGTAAGGATTGACTAGAATGTCTGCCAAGTGATAATCACCTGCCAGTTCAGTTCGTACGGATAAGTATGATTAATGACTATTCTAATTTGCATCCTCCGGTACAATAAATCACAATGTAATCAGCAAAGAAAAGGGTACAATGACGATTAGAACGATTTTTTTTGACTTTGGCGGTGTGATCATAAAAACACCAAGTGTGAGGTGGGTCAAACGGTGGAAAAAGGTATTGGGCATCAATAATCACCCAGAAATCCTAGAAATGTTGGAAAATCCACAGGAGTCACAGTTGGTGAAGGATATGTGTTTGGGAAAAGTCCCAGAAGACACCATGTGGGTGATGATGACAGAGCATTGGCACCTTAATCCGGCATTGTTGGCAAAAATCCGAACCAAACTTTTTTCAAAAAGACAGTTAAATAAAGATGTCTTGAACTTTATGGCAGAAACACAAGATCACTATCAAACTGCGATACTCAGTAA
>SL_3KL_010_SEDDRAFT_10005164_pt1 | contig 11759 bp, 12 predicted proteins | sample SodLakKL_010_SED_2_FD_10381 | JGI IMG/M metagenome (IMG submission 10381)
AAGATGGAAATGTAGCATCGATGGTTTCCATTTCAGTATCGTTTGGTAATTCATTGCTAAAAAACCAAAAATATACCAGTTCCTGTACACCGGGGTTATCAACCGAATCAGCATCTGCATCAGTTATATCAGTGCCGTTTGAATCAAGGGTTTCGGCACAGGATACAAATGCAAGAATTGCCACTAACAGAAGAATTGAAAGATTGCTGAAAATTTTCATAATAAATGATAGGTTAACTTAGTATACGGTTACTTTATTAATCAGTTAAATTCAGCGTTTCATGTTACGCTTTTATTAACCGCAGATAATCAAACGTTTATCAATTTTTATAGATCAGCAGGATTTAACATTTAATTAACGAAGACTTTACATGAGTCTAACACCTTCAGTAAATCAGCTTGGTATATTCACGCGTCAACTTTAAAAGCTAACTTTATAAATCATGATAATACGTTACTGCTTTCACATTTTGTTACTAACACTTTTAATTGGATTGGTGCCCGCACAGTCGCAGGTATTGCTTCATTCAGTAAATGATGAAGAAGAAAGCTTCTCTTTTACAAACGATATGATAACCTACACTCAGGACTTCAACGACTATCGCGGAAGTCTTGAAACCCTGCCGCAATATTTTATGGTATCGTGGGATGAAGAACGCACCGATAACCCGTTTACCGGGGTGGGAGATTTTGATACCAGCGATCCGGAGAGTTCGTACGGTGCATTTGCAGCATTTACTTCAGATAGTGAAGATTTTTCGTTTGGAATACGAGAGCGCGAGCCGGAAGACTTACGCGATGCCCGTCTTTTTTTTACTTTTACTAACAACACTGACCAGCCGATCAGCGAGTTTGAAGTCAGTTACGATGTGGAAGCATGGTTTATCGGCGATCGCCGTAACCGGATAAGGCTAAAGTATGATAACGTACTTGATTCAGACGAGCGCGATACATTTGAAGAAGACATTTTCTCAACGGATAACCCATCAGCCGAAACAGAGATCGGGAAGGTAAACGGAGCACTCACTGAAAATCGGATCACGGTTTCAGGTGTTGTAGATATTACTACTGTTGATGATGGTACTGGCACCATGTTCGAACCTATTCAGCCGGGTGAAACCGCTTATTTCCGCTGGCAGTTCTCCAACACCGATGGTGACGGTGGTTCATTGCGGTCAGGTTTAGCTGTCAATAACCTGGAGATTACTGCGATGATTGAAACTGATGATACGCCAGAAAGCTTTGCATTTACGAATGATGTGATAACTTACACGCAGGACTTTAATGAATACCAGGGAAGTCTTCCAACATTGCCACAGTACTTTATGGTAACATGGGATGAAGAACGTACGGATAACCCTTTTACAGGCGTGGGTGATTTCGAAACCAGCGATCCGGATGTCGCTTACGGTGGATTTGCAGCATTTACTTCAGATAATGAAGATTTTTCATTTGGAATTCGTGAGCGCGAGCCGGAAGATTTACGCGATGCACGCCTCTTTTTTGCTTTTACTAATGAAACCGATCAGCCGATCAGTGAGTTTGAAGTCAGTTACGATGTGGAAGCTTGGTTTATCGGCGACCGCCGTAACCGTATAAGGTTGAAATATGATAACCTGTTAGATTCAGAAGATCGTGACACGTTTGAAGAGGATATATTCTCTACCGATAATCCTTCATCCGAAACAGAGATAGGAAAAGTAAACGGAGCGCTTTCGGAGAATCGTACCACAGTTACCGGTATTGTAGATATTACTACTGTTGATGATGGTAGCGGCACCATGTTTGAACCTGTTCAGCCGGGCGAAACCGCTTTTTTCCGCTGGCAGTTCTCCAACACCGATGGTGATGGCGGTTCGCTTAGATCAGGTTTGGCCATCAATAACCTGATGATTACACTGCCTGAACTGACAAGTACAGTTACAGAGACGGGAATTCCAACTTCTGTATCTCTGAAGCAGAACTATCCTAATCCGTTTAACCCTACTACGATTATTCAGTACCAGCTCCCGTCGTCGGAATTTGTGCAGCTGCAGGTATTCGATATGCTTGGGCGCCAGGTTGCCACTCTTGTAAACGGCCAGCAGTCGGAAGGAACTCATACAGTTAATTTTGACGCTTCCGGATTGTCATCCGGTATTTACATTTATCGCCTCGATGCCGGTGGCCAAACTCAGGTTAAACAGATGACACTGATTAAGTAAAAATATATCTCCACAAAAAAAGCCGCTGAAGAGATTCAGTGGCTTTTTTTATTTCCATATTTTGTCTCGTCCTGGAATAATTTTGCTGCGAATAAAAATTGTGTCATGATGATCACAAATCGTTCTTACAGGACGAGAACGATTGACGCACCATCCGGTGCTACCGACAAAGCATCTCGCTGAGATGAGGTTAATGGCGTTTATCATAAAAATTGATGCTAAAATTTGTGAACACGGGAAATGTTCCAAATAAAAATTGTTTATGTTTTATCAGTAATTCTTTCTTATAAAATTTATGTCCCGTCAGGGACATTTTATCGGTAGCACCAAGGGTGCGATAACAATTCAGGTCGTCCCGGTGGGGACGTTTTGTGAAGGGATTTAGTTACCAAATGGGAATTATGCTATCCCATTCAATACGTGCATGCAAGGCTAAATCGAATGCCGAACTATTTGTTGCTGGTAGCCGGGCTTACGCTCTTTCAGAGCTGTTGGTGATTACGCCTATTATCAACATAGGACTGCATCTCATACTACTGCTTATGAGGCTGTCCCAAAAGTAAAACAACTTATGAACCAGCTTAAATAATTTAGACATTTAATCCCTCTCTATTATTTAGAGAGGGATGACAGGGTGAGTCAGAAGAATAAATCTAAATTATTTAAGCGAAATTCGATGAATTATACCTTTTGGGACAGCCTCGCATGTTCTCATCCAATTATTGATTTGTGCTTCGCATCACTAAATATCTATAAACCGTTTTTTGAGAATTCTCCCAAATCATTTAAACTGTTCAATACTTCCCATTAACAATTAACAAATAACCAAACAGACCCCTTCACTCAATGCTCCGGTTCATCAAACGCTGGCTTCCCTCAAAAGAGGAGGTTTCATCCCCCGGCAGGCTGCTCGGCCAATCCATTACTTTGATGCGCCGCGAATATCAAGGCAAACCGTTCAGTGAAGAACATGCAGAAGCCGATCCTGTTGATCAATTCGAAATCTGGTTCGGAGAAGCGGTAAAAATCGAAAGGTTCGATCCTAATGCGATGACTCTTTCCACAGCCGATGTATCGGGAGCACCCACTGCACGAATTGTGCTTTTAAAAGAATACGACAAAAACGGATTTGTATTCTACACCAGCTATAAAAGCAGAAAGGCGAAAGAGCTTGAACAAAACCCGGCTGCCTGTCTTAATTTCTTCTGGCCGGAGCTGATTCGCCAGGTTCTGATTGAGGGAACGGTCGAAAAGGTATCACGTGAGATATCTGCTGAATATTTCAGTAAACGTCCGCGTGCCAGTCAGCTCAGTGCATGGGCATCCTCGCAAAGCGAACCGGTTACATCAAGAGAAGAACTTGAGCAAAAGGTAAAAGAGCTGGATAAAAAGTTTTCCGGCAAAGAAATACCGCTGCCGCCTGAATGGGGAGGGTACAGGCTTATGCCCAATTATTTTGAGTTCTGGCAGGGCAGGGTGAACCGGCTGCACGATCGTCTAATCTATAAATTAAGCCTTGATAATAACTGGACAATCATCCGGTTGGCGCCTTGATTTGAATACACAATTCTTAACTTTCAGATATGATTGATTTGCTCTGTTAGGTTACAAGATTTTGAACTTCAATATTTTTCAATAAAACCAATTTAAAGTTGATTTTGATATAGCCAAATCATTATCTATTTAAATGAAAACGGCTTTTTGATTTTATTAAACTGTAAAAAAGGGAAATCCAAAAATGAAAAATATTCTGCTAATCCTGATCACTTTTACATACGGTATAACACTAAGTGCCTGTGAGGTAAACCAATACGAATCTGACAGAGCATCAGCAACATCAGAGGTTTCGGAAGCTAATATCGATTCACTGGTTTCTTTGATGACTCTTGATGAGAAAATAGGCATGATCCACGCCAGCTCTTCATTTACATCCGGCGGTGTGCCCAGGCTTGGAATACCTGAACTCGTCTTTTCCGATGGCCCTCATGGAGTTCGCCATGAACACGGACGCGGCTGGCATGCTATCGAAGGCTACGATGACAGGTCAACTTATCTGCCGGTTGGAATAAACCTGGCATCCACATGGAACAGGGATTTGGGTTATCAATTCGGTGAGGTTTTGGGAAATGAAGCTAAAGAGAGAGGGAAAAATGTACTTCTTGGGCCGGGGATAAATATCATCCGCAGCCCGCTGAACGGAAGGAATTTTGAATACCTGAGTGAAGATCCATACCTGACCGGCGAAATGGCAGTTGGTTATGTATTAGGTTTGCAGGAACAGGGAATTGCCGCATGTCCCAAACATTACGCCGCGAACAACCAGGAGACCGACCGCCACAATATTGATGTGATTATCAGTAAGCGCGCCCTGCATGAAATCTATTTCCCGGCTTTCAGGGATGTGGTGGTTGATGGCGGTGCATGGAGTATTATGGGTGCGTACAACAAAATTAACGGCCAGTACACAACACATCACGAATATCTGAATAACGAAATTTTGAAAGGAAAATGGGGATTCGACGGTGTTGTTGTAAGTGACTGGGCATCGGTAAAGGATACCCGCGAAGCATTAATTTATGGTACAGATATAGAAATGGGCACCGAACTGCTGCGCGATTTTGACAATCCGGTTTACGAGGAATTTTATATGGCAAATCCCGCCAAAGAGATGATCGAAAGCGGCGAAATAGATGAAAAGTATGTGGATGATAAAGTTCGGCGCATCCTGCGATTGATGTACCGTTCCACAGCGCTGACCGACCACGGCCCCGGCCAGAGAAACGTGGAGGAGCACCAGCAGGTTGCGCTGGAAGTGGCACGCGAAGGAATTGTGCTGCTGAAAAATGATGGGTTGCTTCCGCTCGCTAAGAATGAAATTGAAACACTGGCGGTAATCGGGCACAATGCCACACGGAAATATGCAGAACGCGGAGGCAGCTCGCAGGTTCCGGCTCTGTACGAAATCACACCTTTGGAAGGAATTGAGAATCTGATGGGCGATGACGTGGAAGTAATATATGCCGAAGGGTACGAACCCTACTATGATGAAAGCCTGTTTGCGGATATCACCGGGGATGCGGCATCACAGTCCCGTGAAAATGTGAGAGAAGTAGAGCTGGCCCGGTCGGCGAATGAGCAGCTGATGCAGGAAGCCATAGAGCTGGCTGAACTTGCGGATGCCGTTATTTTTGTTGGCGGCTGGATCAAAGGGCATGAAGGAATGCCCTGGGGTGAAGGAACCTATGATGCCGAAGCGCGTGACAAGCTGAACCTAAAGCTGATTTTTGGCCAGGAAGAGTTAATACAGAGAATCAATGAGGCAAATGATAATACCGCCATTGTTTTGATGGGTGGCAGCAACGTGGAGATGGAAAACTGGCTGCCCGATTCGCGTGCTTACCTTCATGCATGGTATCCCGGCATGGAAGGCGGTACGGCCATTGCGGAGATTTTATTCGGTGAAGTAAACCCTTCGGGCAAGCTTCCCATGACGTTTTCCAATGCACATACCGATTACCCCTCTCACTCCATCGGCGAATTTCCCGGCGACGGAACGGTGGATTACGCAGAAGATATCTATGTGGGTTACCGTTATTTCGACACTCATGACAGGGACATTTTCTTCCCGTTTGGGTTCGGACTTTCATATACAACTATTGAATTCTCTGATATGGACCTAACAGTTAATGATGATGTGGTTTTGGTTCAATCCACGATTACCAACACCGGAGACCGTGAAGGGGCCGAAGTGGTACAGGTGTATGTACATCATAAAGATCCGTCTGTTGACAGGCCGATCCGTGAGCTGAAAGGCTTCGAAAAAGTTCATCTTGATGCTGGTGAATCGGTCACGGTAGAAATTGAACTGGATGAAATGGCCTTTTCCTATTTCCATCCGGATCAACTGGAATGGGTGATGGAGCCCGGAGAATACCAGATACAGGTAGGCAACTCATCGCGAGATATTAAGCTGACACAAAACGTGGAGTTGTAAAGAGGGCTGCTGGAAGGGGCTGTATTATAGGGTTCCTTCCAGGTTTTTTGTGAGAGTTCAATAATTGATTGTCACGCAGCAGTATTGCCAAACCGTCAGCCACACAAACAGAATTTTGGAAACAAGGAAAAGACCAGACATTGTGATACGCTCAGCGGCAGATAGCGACGCGAGTGGAATCACAGATATCTATAACCACTACGTATCAAAGACGGCTTTCACTTTCGAAGAAGATGAGGTCACCGATGCGGAGATGGTTCGGCGAATCAATGAGGTGCAAACGGCGCAACTGCCATGGTTGGTGGCTACTCGTAATAACTCAATCTCGGGATACGCCTATGCAACGAAATGGCGAAGTCGTCCGGCCTACCGGTTTTCTGTGGAGGTCACGGTGTATGTAGATCCCGGCAGTGAGCGGCTTGGAATCGGCTCACGGCTCTATGAGGAACTCTTATCTGAACTGCGTGCAAGCGGTATACACGCTGTAATTGGCGGAATAACTCTGCCGAACGAAGCCAGTGTGGCTCTGCATGAAAGGCTGGGCTTTTCTAAGGTTGCACATTTTAAGGATGTGGGCTTCAAGTTCAACAGGTGGATCGATGTGGGCTACTGGCAGCGTAACCTTTGAGTTAACCGGCTGACAATATGTTGCCTGCTGACCGGTTCCGGTTATGATGCTGAACTTTAAAGTTGGTCGCCCTTCAGTAGAAGCAGCTGACCGTTAATCGAAGATTTTACCGGAAGCGATTACCGGACAGCGTCAAATAAATGGGTGTACATTCAGGATCTGTTTTCCGTACAGGGAGATTAGGATTATACTGTTAGAAATTAATCAGTAGGAAGATGTGTGATTAAATACATGTTATTTTACGCACAAATATGAAGTGACATCAATTTGAACTCAAATATATCAGAATATCAAAACTGCCCGAATTGTGGCTGTCAAAAGCAGCTAAAGTATTGCCCGGAGTGTGGTCAGAAAAGCAAGATTGATTTTACTATGAAATCAATCCTTAAAGACATTGGTGAGGTTGTATGGGGACCGGATTCACGTTTATTTCGCACTCTTCGAGACTATATCAATCCGGGAGTTTATACCCGAAACTGGCTGGATAAAAAGCAGGCCGGGTATATCTCCCCGGTAAAAATGTTTTTGATTATTAACCTGGTCTATTTTTTATGCCTCTCTTTGCTTCACCACTTTGGTTTAAGTTTCGATACGTTTGTCACACCTTTTGAGTCTCAAATGCATAATCAACACTACAGTGAATTTATTCATGATTCAGCATCATCGATTATCTCATCAACCGGGATTGAAACTGAGGAATTTGCAGAAATATATGACGATCGTGTCTTTGCCATATCAAACTCTTTAATTATCATTCTCTCTTTGATTGTCACTCCTATTCTTTACCTGGTAAACTTCAGAAAATCAGGACTGCTCTACCATCATCTGACAATAGGCCTCTACTATGGAGGATTTCTTTTACTGCTGTTTTTGATTTATAACATTCTTTTATCTGTTATATTACTGATATTACTTTATTTAAATACTGTACCCGGATGGCTCATTAGTGAAATTTTTTCGAACATAATTTTAGTTTCTGCACTTTTACTATTCTCTTTTTTAGCCCAGGTTCGCATGTACAAAGAGCAGAAGTTTATTTCATTCTTGAAATCAGTATTTATAATTTTCTTTTTCGCTTTTGCAGGAATAATCATTTATCGATTCATCCTTTTTTGGATCACCTTTTCAAGTGTTGTACTATTCTCTTGAATTTCAGTTTTTGTAAAAGTTACAAGCATTTCGCTATGCGCCTGTCTGCCAAAGCTTCAGCGCAGGCAGGTGCAAAAGATGAGCCTGCGGACGAGTATACATTGGTCGCTTTACTATAAAGTTAATCGCCCCACAGCAGAAGTGCCGAACCGTTATGCCTATGATGAATATTCGGCAGATTCAAATAAGCTAAACAATTTTTTCTCATCTTTAGCATTCATTTATTAGATTACACCTAAACATTATTACCATGAGTGAATCAACTGTTTCAAAAAAAATTAAAAAGCTGCCTCCTGAGGCTAAACAACAAGCCCAGGATTTCGTGGATTTTCTTTATGAGCGGTATGTGATGGATGACACAAAAAAATCAGGAAAGAAAAGCATTTTAGAGAGTTCGTTTTTTGGTATGTGGAAAGATCGTGAAGATATGCAGGATAGTACTGAATGGGTCAGAAAGATTCGCAAATCACAGTGGTCTAATCCATAAACATGCCTGCCGGATTGTTACTTATCGACACGGATGTACTTATTGATTACAGCCGGGGAATTGAAAAAACGAAAGAAATCCTGAAAAACTTTGAGTCTGATCACGTACTTGCAATAAGTGTTGTTACCCAGCTTGAACTGATGGTTGGCTGTGAAAACAAGGCAGATTTTAAATCTCTTCAAAAATTCTTAACCAATTTTGAGATTATTCAATTAAGTAAATCCACTTCAGAAAAAGCTGTTGATCTGTTTAAAAAATATCGCTCAAGTCATACTGTTCTGATTCCGGATATGTTAATTGCTTCTACTGCCTTAACACTCGAAATTCCCTTACTATCAAAAAACCGGAAAGACTTTCGCTTTATTAATAAGCTGGAATTATTTGAATACACAGTTTAATCGCCGTATTTGGTATAAAAAAGGCATCATGCAGACGAGTTAGTTTTAGTAGTATGGCTGTTCGCCTCACTTTATATGCCCTGGACTGTCAATCGGAGTTTTTAAAGGAACCAATTATCCAAACAGTGGCAAATGGATGGCTGTACATTCAGGGCCTGTTTGCCGTACAGAGAGATTTGAATTATACTGTTAGAAATTAATTAGTGTGAAGAAGTGTGATTGAATACATGTTATAAAGCGGGAGAAGACCTTAACTATCTTCGACAAATTTAAATTTCTATAAACCACAAAAATATTCACATATAAATTTAGCACTACGATAATATAAAGTGAATTCAATGGAAAATATATTAACTAACTGGGATAAAGTTTTTCAGCTACTAACTATTCTTATAGCGACAGTAGCTGCATTATTTTCATATTTGTCAATACGGACTTCTAAAAAATTATCTAACGAACAGATTGAATTCAGCAAAGAATTAAATAAACAAGAGATTATGCTTGGTAGACCATTAATTTCTTGTACAGGTAATATTGGAATTTTAAATGAAACAACATTTAATCTAAATGTGACCCTAAGAAATATTGGGAAAAGATCATTAATTAATCTTTCAATTGAGTACTTTTGTCTAAGCCGGTCACCATCTGGTTCAACTCTTGAGTTTAATGAAAATTATTCAATTGCGAATCCCCTTGATAACGGAAGCGAATATACATTTTTTGAAAAACTACCTCGTTCAAATTCACAAAAAGAGATTTTATATAAAATAAAAATTAACTTTAAAGATACTCTGACTAAATCACTCGAAACGCAAGAGTTTTACTACATTTTCCCCAAGGAGCAACAAGAATATTTAGACAATAAAATAAAAAATACAGTTGGGCTATTTAATGCTACAAATGGAGATAAAGATTTTTTAAATAATAACTTGAAATAAACTACCGTGTCTAGCACGCCATAAAACTAAGGAGGGTTTTATTGTTTTACGAAGGTTATGTGTGCCACATCAACTACTCTTTTTTTGATAGAAATTCGGCTGAAGTCGAAAATTTATTTACATCGTCAGTAATGGCAAAAACCACTTTATAACAAGTGCTGCAAGCGGACTGGTAATTGTATTTTGCTATTGTTAGAATCTTGCCCTACCAGTTAAACGTCGAACTGTTTTTACGGTAATGATTTTCAAAACAGCGGCAAATGAATGGGTGCACATTCAGGATCTGTTTGCCGTACAGGAAGATTTGGATTATACTGTTAGAAATTAATCAGCATATAGAAGTGTGGTTGAATACATGTTATGCGATCTCTACCCTATGACAAAATTATTTTCCTTTTTTCGAGTTTATTACCATACTATAGAAGTATTTAAACTTTTTGAGAAAACTCATGATTAACGAAAAAATCAAAAAACAAGCTCTTAAACTTTCTGATCAGGAACGTGCTGAACTTGCACATATGCTGATAGATAGTCTTCACCCAGAGAAAGAAATTGAATCGGAGGAAGCTTGGGCAAAAGAACTTAAAAAGCGTATTGACCGGTATGAGCAATGTGAGAGTTCTGCAAAGCCCTGGAGCGAAGTGAAGAAAAATGCAAAGGCACTTCTTGACTGATGAGCAAAATGGCCTTTGAACTTGACGATGCGGCAGAGGCCGAGTTTTATGATATTGTTGATTATTACAAACAATTTGATCACGCACTTTCCTACGATTTTATTCAGGATTTTGAAAATGCTGTTCAGAGGCTGATAAAATTCCCCAAAGCCGGCCATCCATATCTGTATCAGACAAAACGTATTTTTCTTAACCGCTTTCCCTATGCAATTGTGTACAAGGTTTACAGGGATGAATTGATCTTGGTTTTTGCCATCATGCATACGAAACGAAAACCGGATTATTGGGAAAAACGCCTTAAATAAACTCGCAGGTTGCATATTCTGCAAATCGACGCTCCGCCGGCTGGCGGATTGCTTTTATCAAATTCTAATGTAGATTTAGGGCTATTAGAAAATAGCAAGGTTTCGAATCCGGTGCCGGTAATTTGCCAAACCGTTAATCGGAGCTTTTACCAAAGCGATTATTGGAATAGTTGCAAATCAAAGGCTGTACATTCAGGATCTTTTTGCCGTACAGGGAGATTTGGATTATACTTTAAGAAATTAATCTGTAGGAAGATGTGCGATTAGATACACGTTATTGGCTGAAAAATCATTTGTTCTAAGCTAAAACAACAGTATCAATTATCCGCAACAAATATTTGCCTATTCTTCTATATTGGCATGTAATGCGCAGGTATTTTAATGCGTTTTGATAATAAAACTTATGAGATTTTGAACTTAAAACAGACCGAAATGGCAAAAGTTGATAAAATTAGAAACGAATTGATTGACAAGATTATCTCTATAAAAAACAGAGATTTTCTTGAAGCACTTAACAAATTGATTTCTTCAAGCTCCTCTGAATCTGATGTCGTTGAATTGACAAAAGAGCAAAAAATAATGTTGAAAATGAGTGAAAGAGACATCGAAAACGGAAATCTGATTTCCCAGGAAGCGATGGATAAAAGAAATCTGGAATGGCTAAACGCAATGTAGTTTGGACAAGAACAGCCGACCTCCAATTCGTTGGGATTTTAGAATATTGGGTTAAAAGAAACAAATCCAATGCTTATTCAAAAAAACTTGTGAAATTGGTTTCGGAAAGAACAAAGCAAATTGCCGATCAACCATTGATTTATAAAGCAACCGATTTTAAAGACGTTAGAGTGGCTTCTCTGGGAAATTTCAGTATCTACTACAAAGTTTCTGAAAAAGAAATAATAGTCACAGCTTTTTGGGACAATCGTCAAGATCCTGAAAAACTTTTAAAAATATTGGAGAATAAGAAATAACGTTTACCCAA
>SL_3KL_010_SEDDRAFT_10005165_pt1 | contig 11757 bp, 11 predicted proteins | sample SodLakKL_010_SED_2_FD_10381 | JGI IMG/M metagenome (IMG submission 10381)
CCCGGGTTACCGCGGGCGCCGCCGTCGGAATAGAAGAGCATATTCATATTATCGCCTCAAAGGCCGATGGGGCGGTTCTCGTCATCCACTACCACGACTTTAGCATCTATCGCTTCGTTAGTCAGCTCATAACCGAGGATTATCACCAGGTCGTCAGGTTCGCAGAGCCTTGCCGCCGCACCGTTTATGGCCACCACCCCGCTGCCCGCCTCGCCCTCGATGGTATAGGTCTCGAAGCGTGCACCGTTGTTGATGTTGACCACATGCACCTTCTCCCCCGGCCATATGTCGGTGGCCCGCATGAGGTCGGAGTCGATGGTTATGCTGCCCACATAATGTAGCCTGGTCTCGGTGACCTTGGCCCTGTGGATCTTTCCGCGCAGCATCCATCTCATGATTGTTACTCATTGATAAGGGATTCATTAAGTTTTCGTTTTCCATTACGGATTAGGTAGCTATCAGATAAACCAATGCAATCTTTTTTATCAAATACCGCAATTCACCGATAACAAGAATAATTCATTACGTAACAAGGTATTTGTCACGTATTGATCGAAAGGTGATACTATGAACACAAAAATATTGGTCGTCATTGTCGCTTTGGCTATTTTGATTCCCGTTGGTGGGATGGTTATACTGTCTGATGAAGGCGGGGCAGTGTCAGGCGAGTTCGTGATTGTGGATGACCGAGGCAAGGTATTCAAATTCGATGATAATCCTGAAAGGATAGCCTCCTTGGGGAAACCATTCACTAACATATTGATTGAGATAGGCGCTGCGGACAAGATAGTAGCAGTCGATTCTTGGAGTGAGGACTTCATCGAGGACTATCCTGATGTTGACCTAGCCAATCTATCAGTTGGTGGGAGTATTTTCGGTCTTGATGTTGAGACTGTGGCAGAGAGAACGCCTGATCTTGTCATCACATACGCCTACTCATCTGCATCGGTTGTTACCCGGATAGCCGCCATGGAGGCGCTGGGCATATCTGTCATCGCTTTCTATCCTCAAAGCTATGGGGCGGTTATAAAACTCGTAGAAGAAATGGGTAAAGTCAGTGGTAACACGGTCGAGGCTCAAGCGGCTATCAATGATATGGCCGGAACTGTGATCGATATCCAAACTGCTTTAGCAAACGTTTCAGATGCTCAGAAACCTAAAGTGTACTTCGAATTGGCAAGTTGGGGTCAGAGTACTGCAAATACCGGAAGTGTTTCTGATTGGCTGATAACCATGGCCGGAGGCATCAACGTAGCTCAGAACGCATCTGAATCATCAACATACAAACCAGAGACAGAGACAGTGATGGCCTGGGATGTGGAGATAATCGTGGTTGAAGAAAAACACCCTTGGACCGATGCAAAACTAAGGACCACTTATGACAACCCCGATTCTGATGAACCGGATGTGTACAGGCTCAGTCATGGTTACAACACATATGACCTGAACCTCGTCAATGGTCTGAAACAGATGGCCGAGTATCTGCATCCAGAATTGTTCGACTTCAGTTGAACAAAAACCATTTCCTTCCTTTCCACCAAACTTATTATAAATCGTTTCAATCCAGGAGGGATTGTTTTGATAGATGATGCAATTAACTCTCTTCGAAAACGTGAATATAAAAGACATTTAATTTTAATCATACTATCTATCATTCTTCTCACATCGATATACTATTCAATTTCCCGCGGAGCCATTGAGATTTCCTTCTCTGAGATGTTAGCCACTCTTATAGGTCAGGGAACACCGTTGCATGAAAAAACAATATGGCAGCTGAGGTTGCCACGTGCTATGATGGCCGTATTTGTTGGTGCTGGCCTCACTGTGGCCGGGGTTGGAATGCAGGCACTCTTCAAGAACCCAATGGCATCCCCCTACATATTGGGTCTATCGTCCGGAGCAGCTTTCGGGGCTGCATTGGCCATGGTTATGGGTATAACGATTATAGATGGAAGATTGAGCATACCGGTCATGGCCTTCGTATTCTGTTTCATTACACTGATGATAGTCTACAACATTGCCAGGAGCCATGGGCGGATACCGGTCGAAACACTTCTTTTAGCAGGTATTGCTGTCGGGGCCTTCTTCTCAGCATTGGTGAACTTGTTGACATATCTAGCCGATGATGAATTGCAGGGTATTGTGTATTGGATGATGGGCGATCTGATGCAATACGGATGGGACAACTTGATCATCGTGATGCCACTGACCGTCATTGGGATTGTGGGCGTTTACTACTACTCCCGAGAACTGAATGCGATGATGCTGGGGGATAATCACGCTTTGAACCTCGGTATCGAGGTCAATGATGTAAGGTTCAGGGTTCTAATGGCGTGTGCTCTACTAACCGCTGCAGCAGTATCTTTCGTAGGGATTATCGGATTCGTCGGACTTATCATACCGCATATGGTCAGAATGATAGTGGGCCCCGATCACAGAATCCTGATCCCTTCGTCTATACTCGCGGGGTCGACATTTTTGGTTCTATGCGATATAGTTTCTAGGAGCTTATTATATCCAGCTATGTTGCCGATAGGGATAATTACCGCCCTTGTAGGAGCCCCTTATTTCATATATCTCCTGAGGAGAAGAAGGAGGGAGGTCGGATGGTAGAGATACTGAAAGTCAATGACGTATCCTTTGATTACTCCGGTTCCATTGTGATCGAGGACATATCTTTCTCAGTACCTCCGGGGGAGGTCCTAGGAATACTAGGGCCTAACGGCTGCGGTAAGACGACTTTACTGAAGATCCTGAATCGGAATATAAAATCCCCCACCGGCGATGTATCGATAGAGGGCCAAGGAATAACTGATATGAGCAAGAGGGACATCGCACAAAAAATCGCTGTGGTTCCTCAGAACAATGAGATTTCATTTTCATTCACCGTGACGGATATAGTCATGATGGGTAGGATGCCGAATCTGGAAAGGTTCCAGAATGAGAGTGAAGAAGACCTTAGGATAGTATTCGATAGCATGGAGAAGACCAATATCATTGGATTTGCAGACCGGTTCATAAATCAGCTCAGCGGGGGCGAGAGACAAAGGGTGATTATCGCCAGAGCATTGGCACAACAGCCTAAGATATTGCTGATGGATGAACCCACACTTCATTTGGATGTCAATCATCAATTGGAGGTATTGGATCTGGTTCACGACCTGTCGCGAGATGAAGGGCTTACTGTCGTTCTAGTATCCCACGACCTATCATTGGTCGCACGTTATTGTGACAAGGTGATTTTGATTCATGATCACAATATTCTTGCTGCAGGTGATGTAAAGGAAGTTTTAACCGATGAAAATATGCGTAAGGTGTTCAAAATCGAGGCCCATTTGGATTATGATGAGAGAATAAAAGGTCACACAGTCACGATTGTAAAACCATGCAGATGATCACCCCACCAGTCGGTGACTGGTCAACGGCACACCGATTAGGAAACGAGCCCCTTTGCCGTACTCACCGACCTCTGAAATGCTAAGGTCGGTTATGGAAAGGATCTCTTTGGAAAGGAAAAGTCCCAGACCGCTGTTCTTCCCATGCCCGCGCTTGAAGATGGATTCCTTATCGCTGTCCGCCACCCCGTTTCCATTGTCTTGGATGATGATGCAAACATTGCCATTATGTTGTTCGGTGGATACCCTTATCTCTGAGGCGTTCCCGCCATGACGCACCGCATTCTCCATGATATTATGGAAAACCCTTGGCAGCATGGGATCGGCGAGTATCTCCCGACCTTCAACACTGGCATCCAACAATAGTTTCAAGGGCATGTGATCGGGAACGGATTCTCTGATAATTTTGGCCAGGGGTTGCCAACGTGGCTCGTGTGTGCCCAGGTCCTGATATACCTTTGTGAAATTGATCTGCTCCCCCATATCCTTCACAACGCCATGCATCCTGTTCAGATATGATCTTGAGGTCTCATCAAATCCTTCGGCATCCGACACCATCTCTAGAAGAAGGGAAAGCGTGGTGAGGGAGTTCAAAGTGTCATGTCTGGTGATCGATGACATTAGGTTCATTTTCTTATTCGCTTCCAGCAAGGAACGCTCCACCGTTCTGAAATCAGTGATGTCGTTGATTGCGAGAAGGACCTTGTTTTGATACCCGATCAATCGGGTCCAGACCTGAATCCGCATCATTTCTGCGGACCCGTTCCTCATGACCAGGAAGTCTCCTTCCACCTTGTCACGTGATCTCCGGTCCTTGAATGTGGCGTTCACGGTGTTCCTTATTATACAGTCCTTGCAAGGACGATTAGTACCGCACCCTTTACCGTAGGTGGAGTTGTAGCATCCTACGAGCTCTCCACACCTCCCATCCTCAAAGTCGGCGTCGGACTCGATATGCAACAATTCCCGGGCGGCATCGTTGATGGTCTTGGCTCTCATCCCGGGATCCACCAAGGCCATGGGCAGAGGGGATCTATCAAATAGGATTTTCGCTTCTTCTGATATGTCAATATAGTCCTGAGCCATATCCTCGATTCTTTTTATAATGACAAAATAGGCGGTCCCTGATCCATCTTTGTTAACAATGGTGGAGGTTTTCAACTTCAATTTCTGTCCATTCAGGATACCGAAGAAAACCTCTCCTTCGAGGGAAGCGGGAACATCTTTGACTGAATCAACCCGTTGGACTACATTCTCTATCCTTTGACCCAACACTTCCCTCTCAGGGTTGGAAAAGCCCTCAATATTTTCATCATTATAAGTTGTGATGAAACCATCAGAATCAGTGATTAATAGAAGACTACCGCTTTCGCGGTGAATTAGGTCGGTGACCTTGGACTGCAGATATGCTCCATCCTTGCTCATGATGGAATCCGTGTCATTGCGAACCATGATTCATTATGTAACGATGTTCAATTAAAAAATATGATTCGATGAACAAAAATATCATTAGAAGGGGGAAATGGCGCCCCGGCCGGGATTTGAACCCGGGTCGAAAGCTCGACAGGCTCACATGATAGGCCACTACACTACCGGGGCGAGTAATTTGTGAATACTGAACAGGTATATAACAATTAAGGTCTCAAAACATCATAGGCCAGGTCGTATGGGGAAAGCTTTTATCAGCGGGCCTGTGAATAGCTAGATTGAGGTCGAAGATGAAGAAGAAGCCCACTGTAGCCGACTACATGGTGAAGGACGTCGTCTCGGTCGATCCCGCCCTTACTGTGTATGATTGCAGCAAGATACTTATCAACACCCCGTATGCCGGCCTTCCCGTGACCGACAAAGGCTATCTACTGGGCTTCATCACCGCCAAGGAGCTTCTGCGGAACACCCATCGTCCGAAGGCCAAGATACGAGAGGTCATGCGGATGGGTACCATAAGCGCCAACCCCTCCATGTCATTGGACGACGCCACACGTGTCATCTTCCGATACAGCATACGCAACCTGCCCATCGTGGATGAGAAGATGAAGCTGGTGGGTATAATCTCCAATGTTGACATCGTCCGCTCCCACATCGAGAGGACGAAACCCAACAAGGTGCGTATGCTCAAGACATTCCTGGAGAAACAGCACGGCCTCCATGTGACGATGTATGATGACAAGGTCAACATATCCGACCTCAGGCCCACACAGAAGGAGGTGTTCCGTGACGAGCTCATAGGACGTCAGCACGAGATCAACCGTGGTCTGGTGGAACCTTTGATAGTTGTCAAGAGAAGGACACACCTCCTCCTCGTCGACGGCCACCACCGTGCTCTCGCCGCCAAGGCGATGGGCGTACTGGACTTCAACGCCATCATCCTGGAGCCCGACACCTACGATGTGCAGTTGGGCATGGAGAAGACGGCCGAACAGTGGGGCATACGCAGTCTCGATGATGTCAACATCATCGAAGGTTCGAAGCATCCTTTCGTGGAGATAACCACCCGTCTCCTGGGTAAGGAGGACGAGAAACTCGAACCTCCTGAGCATACGGAATAAGAGGAATAATTAGGGAAGGGGTTTTTTGAGACCGCTCAGGAGCGGTCCCGTAGCGCCCTGAGGCCTTCGAGGATCACCTTCTGTTCGACAGAGGCGATCATGCCCTTTGTCTTCAGGACCGTGTCGGGGTTCAGGGATATACTGTCTATGCCCTCGCGCACCAGGAACTCCGTGAATTCCGGATAGACCGAGGGTCCTTGTCCGCATATGCCCACAGGCTTGCCCTTGGAGTGGGCCACCTTGATCAGGTGGGCTATGGCGCGCTTGATCCCCTCGCTGCGCTCATCGAAGTATCCCATGCGCCCCAGTATATCGGAGTCGCGGTCGGCTCCCATGATGAGCTGTGTGAGGTCGTTGGACCCGATCGAGAAGCCGTCACAGTAATCGCAGAACTCCTCCGCCATGAAGATGTTCACCGGCAGCTCTGCCATAAGGTAGAGCTTGAAGTCCCTGCTGCGGCGTAGGCCGACGTCCGTGAACATCTCGGCGATCTGGTCCAGCTCCTCGGTGTTGCGGACGAACGGCAGCATGACCCAGAGGTTGCGCAGCCCCATCTTATCGCGGACCTTCTTGATGGCCCGCAGCTCACACATGAATGCGGCGCGGTAATTGTCCGATGCGTAACGGGAGCAGCCCCTCCATCCTATCATGGGATTGGCCTCCACCGGCTCGAACTCCGCACCGCCCTTCATGTCGCGGTACTCGTTGGTCTTGAAGTCCGAGGTCCTGAGTATGACCGGGCGGGGATAGAAAGCGCGGCAGACCTTGGCAATGCCCTCGGCAAGACGGTCCTCGACCTCAGCGGAACGGCCCTCCTTCACCATGGCCATGGGGTGTTCGCCGATGTATCCGGTGAATAGGAACTCGATCCTCATCAAACCGACACCGTCCACCGGTAGCTCTGAGACCTCATCGGCCTTCTGCGGTATCGCGAGGTTCACCATCACCTTGGTTCCGGTGACCGGGGCGGTCGGCGCGAACGCCACGGTCGTCGCGGCGGATTCGTCCTTCCTCTTGGCGACATCGCCCTCATACACGGTCCCAGTCATACCGTCGACGGTGATCATCATACCGTCCTCGAGTACATCGGTCGCATCTCCGGTACCGACCACACATGGTGTGCCCAGTTCCCGTGAGACGATGGCGGCGTGACAGGTCATGCCGCCCTCGTTGGTGACGATGGCTCCAGCTCTGGTCATGGCAGGCACCATATCAGGCATGGTCATGGAGGTGACAAGTATGTCCCCGTCCTTGACCTCGTCCAGGCTCATGCTATCCTCGAAAAGCTTCACCTTTCCGGCGGCAATGCCGGGGCTGGCTCCGAGTCCGGTGGTTAGAATATTGGCTCCGTCCATGCTACCGCCTTCCTGTTTAACTCCGTTACCGAGAGTCGTGATCGGTCGGGCCTGCACTATGTAGAGGCTACCATCCTCCAGGCACCATTCGACATCCATGGGTTTGTCGTAGTGTATCTCTATCTGCTTACCGTACTCCGCAAGCTCGATTATAAAAGTGTCATCGAGTTTCTGCGCCTCGACCCTGTCGGGAGACACATCACTCTTCACGGTGTTGCCTTCAGGGCCTTTATTGTACATCCATGTCTGTTTGGATATGCGCTTCTTCAGAATCTTTTTGTGGAATTTGTCCACGGTGTAGGTGTCAGGGGTGACCTCGCCACCGACAATGGCTTCTCCCAGACCGTAACCCGCCTCCAGTAGAAGGTGTGTACCTTCCGAGCCCGGGTCGACAGTGAACATTATGCCCGAGACCTCGGAGTTCACCATCTTCTGCACAACGACAGCTAACTTCACATCGGAGTGTTCGAAGCCCTGCCTCTCCCGATAGGAGATGGCTCTGGCGGTGAACAGGGAGCTCCAACACTGCCTGACCCTGTCGATCAGGTCATCCTCGTCGAACACGTTCAGATACGTGTCCTGTTGACCTGCGAAACTAGCCTCAGGGAGGTCTTCGGCGGTGGCACTTGACCGCACCGCAACGAATCCTTTCTCCCCTTTCTTGAACATGCCCCGGAAAGATTTCAATATCTCTTCCTTCATGTCCTCGGGGATGTCGTAATCCTCGAACAAAGCCCTGATCTTCACAGAGGCCTCGGTAAGGGACTGGTCCGATTTCTTATCGATTGTATCCAGTACCTCATAGATCCGGTCGAGGAGGCCTGTTCCCTCCATATAGTAGTCATAAGCGACTGTGGTCAGGACGAATGCAGGAGGTACCGGAAAACCAGCTGAGTCCAGTTCTCCCAAATTCGCTCCTTTCCCACCGACATACGGAATGTCATCTACTCCCAACTCCCCAATTTCAGCGATCCTTTTCATGGTTAAACCCCGTTCTGAATCGGTCCGCCAGGCGGCGCCGTCTGCAACACCGGAAATGTGTCGCTTATACTCGATATCAATAATCGGTTAAATTATTGATTGATATGGTATGGTTAATGCGACATGGATAAAATTGTTTTGTGTACCCTACTGGATTATTGGTAGCTGTAACGGCTTCCAAAACCAATTATCTATAAATCCTTTCTGCGCATATAGATAGGAATATCTGTTTTAATCATAGGAAAACGTATTCTAGATACGAATTACCTCGAAAAATAACAAATACATCAACTGTTTATCGAAGGAAAATAAAAGGTTTTATTATTCCAAACCACTTTCGGAACGGAAAAGAGGGATTAACTTTGAAGATGGAACTACGTTGGCATGGAAGAGGCGGCCAGGGTGTCGTCACCGCCAATGAGATCCTCGCAGAGACGGCAATAACAGAAGGGAAGTACGTAAAAGCCTTCCCCGAGTTCGGGCCTGAAAGGATGGGGGCTCCTATCAGGGCCTTCACCCGTATCTCCGAGGATCCCATTAGGGTGCACAGTCAGGTTTACGAGCCGGATATCGTTGTGGTCATTGACCCCACTTTAATCGGCAGTGTGGATGTATTGGACGGCCTCAAGGATGACGGTTTCATACTCGTCAATTCAACGGTATCGCCCAAGGAACTGCAGGAGCAAATCGGTACTGATGTGGAGGTCCACACGGTCAACGCCACCAAGATATCGACAGAAGAGCTCGGGAAGCCCATGGTCAACACCGCTATGATCGGAGCTTTGACCAAGGTCTCACCTTTGGTGGGTTACGAAGCTCTTGTGGACACTCTGACCGACAAGTTCACCGGAAAACTTCCGGACAAGGTCATTGTGAAGAACATCAGCTGCTTGAAGAGAGCTTATGACGAGGTGCAGTAAATGTCCAAGATGACCGTTAAGGAACTGGTCCCGGGAGGTATGATGATCGAGCCGGGCAGCGCCATGAAATTCGAGACCGGGGACTGGAGGTCCTTCCGCCCCATCCTGGAGAGGGAGAAGTGCATAGACTGCCTCACCTGCTGGATATTCTGCCCCGACGACAGCATTCTGACCAAGGATGGTAAGATGGAAGGATTCCGCTACACACACTGCAAGGGCTGCGGCATATGTGCCCGCAACTGCCCCAAGGACGCTATCCGCATGGAGCCAGAGGGAGAGTGAATTGATGAACATTGGAATAAATGGAGATTCAGCCATAGCTTTGGCTTGGAAGCAGATAGATCCCGACGTCTGCGCCGCATATCCGATCACTCCGCAGACCATCATCGTGGAGAGGTTCTCCGACTTCGTCGCTGACGGAGAGGTTGACACCGAGTTCGTGACCACCGAGTCCGAGCACAGCGCGATGACCGTCTGCATAGGCTCCGCATCCGCTGGAGCGAGGACTGTGACGGCCACGGCATCGGCAGGGATGGCTTACATGTGGGAGATGCTGGGCATAGCCTCCGGCATGAGGGTGCCAATAACCATGGCAGTGGCCAACAGGACGCTCAGCGCCCCGTTGAACATCCACTGTGACCACAGTGACGTCATGTCAACTCGTGACACCGGATGGGTTCTCTTATTCGCAGAGAACGTCCAGGAGGCCTATGACAACACCATCATGGCGATGAGGATAGGCGAGCACAAGGATGTTCGGCTACCGGTGATGCACAACCTGGACGGTTTCATCCTCACTCACGCCATCGAGAGGATGACCACCCTGGACACCCATGATGTCAAGGACTTCGTCGGCAAGTACACGATCGACCACAGCCTCTTGGACATCAAGAACCCCATCACCCATGGTGTCATGGATCTTCAGGACTATTTCTTCGAGCACAAGTACCAGCTCGTGGAGGCGATGGAGAACGCCAAGGGAGTCATCGAGGAGGTCTTCGAGGACTTCGCCGCGCTCAGCGGTCGTAAGTACGAGATGCTGGAATCATACCGCTGTGACGATGCTGAATATGTCACCGTGGTCATCGGTTCCACAGCCGGAACTATGAAGGAGGCAGTCGACCAGCTCCGTGAGGAGGGTCACAAGGTCGGTTGCATCAAGGTCCGTGTATTCCGCCCCTTCCCCATCGAGAAGTTCAAGGAACTCCTCACCGGAAGGAAGATGGTGGCAGTAATGGACCGCCACATCAGTCTGGGATCCACCGGGCCGATGTTCAACGAGGTCTGCTCATCGGTGATCGATGTCGACGACTCCCCTGACGTGGTCAACTACGTCTACGGCCTGGGAGGCAGGGACGTCCCGGTCAGCGACCTCAAGGAGGTTTACATGAACATGATCGAGGGCAAGTGTAAGAAGGTCAATTTCCTGGGGGTCAGGCTATGACCCTGTCGCTCAAGGAGCTCTCCAAGAGGGAGATGAGGTTGACCCCCGGCCACCGTCTGTGTGCCGGTTGCACCGAGGCCATCGTCGCCCGACAGGTGCTGATGGCCACAGAGAAGCCGGTAGTCGTTGCAAACGCCACGGGTTGTTTCGAGGTCTCCACCTCGATCTTCCCCTTCACGGCATGGAACGTGCCTTGGATACACACAGCCTTCGGGAACGCTGCGGCCACCTGCGCCGGCGCCGAGTCCGCCTACCGCGCACTGAGACGTAGGGGCAAGATCAAGGATGACATACGCTTCCTGACCTTCGCCGGCGACGGCGGAACATACGACATCGGCTTCCAGGCACTCAGCGGTGCCTTCGAGAGAGGTCATCATATGCTCTACGTCTGTCTCAACAACGAGGCATACATGAACACCGGTATACAGAGGTCAGGAGCCACCGCCCACGGTGCCGCCACGACCACCTGTCCCGCCGGCAGTTGCATACCGGGCAAGCAGCACCATCCCAAGGACATGACGATGATAATCGCTGCCCACGATCCGCCCTATGCGGCACAGGCCGCTCCTCACAACTGGAAGGACCTCATCACCAAGGCTAGTAAGGGCTTCGAGTGCGGTGGTCCGGCGTTCCTTAACGTCGTCACCCCCTGTCCCCGTGGATGGAGGCACGAGACCGATGCTGCCATAGACATGTCCCGACTGGCGGTCGACACATGTGTCTGGCCCCTGTATGAGTATGAGAACGGCAAGTTCTCCCTCACCAGTGACAGCAAGAGGATAGCCGAGGGCAAGAAGGAGAAGCTTCCGGTCATGGATTGGTTGAAGTCCCAGGGCAGGTTCAAGCACCTTACCAAGGACAAGTGGATGGACACCGCTGAGGCCATCCAGGAACAGGTCGACCATAAGTGGGAGCATCTACAGAAGCTCTGCAAGCTCTAAACACCTTAAACAACTTCCTTTTTTATTTTTATCGAGACGTAGTGCAGATGCTACGCTCAGTGCAGAAAGATGAAAGTGGCTGACGGCGCCCCAAGGTTCCCATGCGCTCGCGCAACATAGTACCGCAAGGGACGCGGGCGGGCTTAACTACCGGGTTCGGAATGGGACCGGG
>SL_3KL_010_SEDDRAFT_10005166_pt1 | contig 11756 bp, 10 predicted proteins | sample SodLakKL_010_SED_2_FD_10381 | JGI IMG/M metagenome (IMG submission 10381)
TGGGAACTTGAGTTACCGTTAAAAACATTAAAGCATCTTGACTTATACAAACTGCATATGTGCTGGGAAGGCGGCAGTGAAGACCGCCTTCCTGCATGGGCGCGCCGTGTGGTTCAGGATGAACAAACGCATGTTTTCAATGCACAGGTTTGGGATCCGCCAAAGCCCTACAAGTGGCAAAATCAATCTCCCGAAAAGACAAAAGACTTTGTACCGCTTGTGTATGAAGCGCATGTAGGTATGGCCACTGAAGAATACAAAGTGGGTTCCTTTAATGAGTTCAGGAAGAATGTTTTACCCGGTATCAAAAAATCGGGTTACAATACTATCCAGTTAATGGCTATTCAGGAACACCCGTATTACGGTTCGTTCGGGTATCATGTTAGCAGCTTTTTCGCTGCATCTTCCCGCTTTGGCACTCCCGATGACCTGAAGGCACTTATTGATGCTGCCCATGGGATGGGAATTTTTGTGGTAATGGATATTGTGCATTCTCATGCAGTAAAAAATGAAGTAGAAGGGATCAGCAGGTATGATGGTACTTTATACCAATTCTTTCATGAGGGATCTCGCGGCGATCATCCCGCATGGGATAGCCGATGTTTTGATTACGGAAAAAACGAAGTGTTACACTTCCTGCTTTCCAACTGCAAATTCTGGCTTACAGAATATCAGTTTGATGGATATCGTTTTGATGGTATTACGAGCATGCTTTACAATGATCACGGACTGGGAACCGCATTTACAGAATATCAGCAATATTATAATGGTAACCAGGACGATGATGCTATTGCATATATCAAACTGGCCAATAAACTCATTCATCAGGTAAATCCGGATGCCATAAGCATTGCCGAAGAAATGAGTGGTATGCCCGGCCTGGCAACACCTGCTGAACAGGGCGGATATGGTTTTGACTATCGCCTGGCAATGGGAATACCCGATTTCTGGATAAAAACAATTAAAGAAACCCGTCTTGAGTTCTGGAATGTGGGTGATATGTATCACAACCTGTCAAATAAACGGTCTGACGAGAAAACCATTCACTATGCCGAATCACATGATCAGGCTCTTGTGGGAGATAAGACCATCATTTTCTGGCTCATGGATAAGGAAATGTACTTCAATATGCATGTTAACCATCAGAATATTATTGTGGATAACGGAATTGCGCTGCACAAAATGATACGCTTGCTTACGCTTGCCACTGCCGGTAATGGTTATCTTAATTTTATGGGGAATGAGTTTGGCCATCCTGAATGGATCGATTTCCCCGGAAGGCACAACAACTGGTCTTACCACTATGCCCGTCGTCAATGGAGCCTGGCAAAAAATGAAGAATTGCGTTATCGTTTCCTTGATAGTTTTGATAAAGAGATGATAGGATTTTTTAAACGTAGAAAAATTATTCAGAAATCTCTCGGCTATCCAAGGGTGCAGAATGCTACAGACCAGGTATTGATTTTCGAGAGGGGTAAGTATCTTTTTGTATTTAATTTTAATCCCTTCCAATCATTTACCGATTATGCCTTCGAGGTTTCACCGGGCAGTTATAAAGTGGTGCTGGATACTGATAATGTTGCTTTTGGAGGCTTTGCAAGACAAGATGCTGAATATGTGCACGAAAATCATGAAAATGTTTTCGGTAATCCAGCTCTCCGTTTATATATACCCTCACTTACTGCATTTATTCTCGAAAAAAAATAAGATCATGGAACTAAAAATAGCGCAAAAAATTAAAGGCAGCCCCGAAGAAGTCTACCGGGCACTCACCAATCCCTTTACCATACAGTTATGGACTGATGAACCTGCCATTATGGAAGAAAAACCAGGTTCGGAATTTTCCCTTTTTAACGGTAACATCAGCGGCAGGAATGTTGAATTTATTCCCAATCAACTGATTCGTCAAATTTGGTACTTTGAAAGCTCAGAATCCGAGGTGTTGATAAAAATATTTCCGGACAAGGCCAATACACGTATCATTGTTGAACAAAGTGGTATACCGGAAGATGCTTACGAAAATATCCTTGATGGATGGAAAAAAAGTTACCTGGGTCCACTTACAGATTTTTTTGAGGTTTAACTTTTCTTTGCGGCTATAAATGGTTCATATTTTTTATCTAAATTTGCACCCATATTTATTCAACCCCAATCAATTAATCAAACAATAAATTTATGTTTAGAAAAATCGCAATTTTTGCTGTTCTTGGAGTACTGTTTTACTCGTGCAGCCAGGCTCCGCAAACCACAGAAGAAAGCCAGGTTTACAGAATCTCTGAACTTGTGGCAGAACCCCTTGGTTTTGAAGGTAAAGAGGTAACTTTTGAAGGAACCATTACACATATATGCCGTCACAGTGGCGATAAAATGCGTGTAAACCAATTAGAAGATGCCGATTTTAGCATTATGGTCATGCTTGAAGAATTTCAAACACAATTCAGCCAGGACTTTGAGGGCAGAAATGTGAAAGTAACAGGTGTACTGAAAACCAGGGTTCGCAATATAGATCAGTTGGAAGAGAATCACGACCATGATCATGCCCATGATGGTGAAGAAGGACATGAATGTTCATCTACAGAAGAAGCTGCAAAAAGATTGCAGGAGAGGGGTATTACACCCGATATAGTTGCTTTTATCGAAATGAAAGGTTTTGAAATTATTGAAGTAGCTGCTGCAGAAGAAGCTGAGGAACTTGAAGAAGAGGTTATTGAAATTGCTCAGGCACAAAACTCAGGAGACGGCTGCTGATTCCATTCAAACTAAAAAAAACAGGATTTCGTTGGTTTACATCGATATCCTGTTTTTTTTTGGAGGGAAACATCATTCCTGTTGAAATAGATTGTCAATATATTTTTTGTAGTCCTCCAGTATCTTATTAATTTGTTTCTCAAAATCAGTCCTTGCATTTTCTTCAGCAGCAAGCCTTTCCTTGTAAATTTCAATTTTTTTATTGAGCTTCTCAATTTCCGGAGATGGATCAACAAAAGAAGTTTCCTGATTTTTTAAGTGATCTCTTGTGTTTTCAAGCTCCTTCTGTATTTCATCTTTCTGTTGCAAGGTATGAGTTAGTTCAGTGCCAATTCTTTCAATTTCAACATTGTAATTATGGTCTTGCTGAATAAAATTTTGCAGTTCATTGCCCATAATTTTGTTTTGCTGCGAAAGCTCATCAATGGTTCTTTGAGCTTCATCAAGCTGGTTTTTCAGCTGCATTAGTTCCTTCTGGTTTTGTTCAGTAACAGACCCTGGCTCCGGGCTTCCGGCAACAAGGTTACTTTGTAATTTTTCAAGTTTTTCCTGAAGCTGACTCTTTTCGCTCTTTAAGTGAATGATCTGAACATGAGATTCGCCGGCCTTTTTCTCATATTCAGCAATTTTGTTGCTAAGCTTTTCCAGTTCTGAATGATCTGGTAATGGAGTGTTCTTTTTAATGTCTTCCAGCTCTTGTTTTAGTTTAAGAATATTATCACGCTGAATTTTAATAAGAGCTTTGTCATTCTCAATAAATCCCAGGTTTCGTTTTTGTTTTTTGATTCTCAGTGCCAGAAATGTAATAATGGCCAAAGTAATCATAAGCAAAACTATAAGTACAATAATAATAAGGAACCCGACCGAACTCATGTCTTCAATCTTTTTTTCAAGTTCTTTATTTCTTTCGTATTCTATCTGCAGGTCGCGCAAAGCGTTTTCTCTGGCAATAATTGCATTATCAAAGAAATCTTCCAGCAATACATTGTCTACGGTAATAATACGATTCTGCAGGTCGAAGATCTGCCGTTCAACACCGGGAGAGCGACGAGGATTGGATATCAGTTCTATATATTGTGTAATAAGTTCTGTACGCTTTTGTCTCAGACTGTCAGGTTCGCTCATGGCGAAGCTTTGAATATTCAACAGTAATAATATGGCTATTGTAATAAAAAAACTTTTCATCATACAATTATTTATAGATTTGTGCTGTCATTATTATCAGGTACAAGTTTAATAATTTTCTGCCAGAATATTCGCTTAGAACAATAATAAAAACGATTAAAATTTAAAAAAATATTTCGGGAGAATATTTCAAAAATCATCAAAAGTGCAACCTTTAAAATCTATTGAATCACTTGAGAAATTTTTAAGTCTTTGTTTTGAAAAGAGACTGCCCGGAATCGAGGCACATTTGGGTATCGCTCCCAAACACAGGCAAAAGGATATTATAAATGCTAAATTACGCAACAATGGCGTACGAAGCAGTGTTCTAATTTTATTTTATGAGAAAGCCGGGGAGATTTATCTTGTTTTTATCCGCAGGCCGAATCATTCCGGAGTCCACAGTGGACAAATATCTTTTCCCGGTGGTAGATGGGAGAAAACAGATAAAAGTTTATATCATACAGCATTAAGAGAAGCTCGTGAAGAAGTGGGTATTTTTCCGGAGAAAGTAAGATATAAAGGCAAGCTAAGCGATCTTTATATTCCACCCAGTAATTTTCTTGTGAGTCCTTTTGTGGGTATTTATAAGGGTGCATGTACCTTTGAACCTGATCCTGCTGAAGTGGCTGCCATTGTAGAAATACCTTTTTCATTTTTTCTGGCACCAGGATCTCTTACCCGGGTTGATATCACAGTAAGGGGAACAGAATTGATCTCTACACCGGCATTTGTTTACGCAGAAAATATTATTTGGGGTGCTACAGCTATGATTTTGAATGAATTGATTGTATTGTGGGAAAATGTAATGTGCGAAATCTGAAAATAATTCTGATACTTATTGTGTTTACCCTTACTTTTTAGAGTTTTTTGAAAACTTTAACAATTCATAAAACATATGCACATAATTCTTAATTTTGTTATTCAATACAATCATACTTCCCCATCAGGAAGATTATTTACTAAAAATCAATTAACTATGAGAACTGTAAGATTAATGTTTATTGCAATGGCAGCGATTTTTGTGTTTCATGCTTGTAAAACCACTGATAGTCCGGAAAGGGTAACGGAAAAATTCATGAATCATCTTGCATTAGGTGAATACGAAGAAGCAGGCGAATACGGCACCGAATCAACCAAACAAATGATGGAGATGTTTAAGGCACTTGAGTCTTTAGGTGGAGAAGGTATTGTGGATGATGATGTTAAACCTGAAAAAATTAAGGACGTTGACTGTGAAATTGATGGCGATTTTGCTGTTTGCCGATTCGAAGAAGAGGGGGAAATGGCAGAAGTTCACCTTGTAAAAGTTGATGGCAAGTGGCTGGTTGACATGAAAAAAGAGAACCCTTTTGGCGATATGGATATGGATTGGGATGATGAAGCCGAATGGGATATGGATGACATTGAAGTTGAAGAATTGAATTAAACCGTTTAATATCTTTTACCAATACAGGGATGAAGCATTGCCTATATTTCGTCCTGTTTCTTTTCTTTGCCGGAATCACGTTTGGAACAGGGTGTTCAAACCCTTCTTCCAGACGTGATTTTGCTAATGCCTATTCTCTCTCCGGTTATGAAAAGGAACTTCTAAAACCTGGTGACATAATTATGCGCCATGGCTATGGCTTTGTCAGTAATACCATAGTAAAAACACTTGGAGAAGATTATTCTATTTCACATGCCGGAATAATAGTTAAGGATAAGAACGGCAGACTTCGTGTTGTGCATTCAGTCTCTCAAACCATCAGTGATTTTGACGGAGTTCAGGATGTAGATCTGAATACTTTTGTGCGCGATAGCAGGCCCAATTCTATAATGGTTGTGCGTTTTTTGCCTTCTGCAGGGAAACCCGAAACCATTGAAGGTGTTTCTCAAAGAGCCAACTTTTATCTGGAGCAAAAAATACCTTTTGATTATTCATTCAGTCTGGATGATGACACCCGCTTTTATTGCTCTGAATTTATTGTACGGGTTTTGGCTGATATTTTCGGTGATTCATTATTTATGCAGTTTTTCCCGGCAGATATATCAGGGCTTGACAAGCTTAAATTCGGGATCTTCCTTGATCCCGGATTATTTGAGATTGTAATTAATCATCAACAAGATGTCTGATATTTATTAACTTCTCAATGCATTCTTAAAAACCTTCAGGCATCTTTCTCTTGCTTCTTTATGATTTACTATGGGCTCGGGATACTTATCAGAATCTAATTCGGGTAGCCAGTTTTTTACATATTTATTTTCAGGATCAAATTTCTTTTGTTGCGATTCAGGGTTGAAAATCCTGAAATATGGGGCCGCATCGCAACCACTACCTGCGCTCCACTGCCAGCCGCCGTTGTTGCTTGAGAGTTCAAAATCCAGCAGTTTTTCTGCAAACCATGCTTCTCCCCAACGCCAGTCAATAAGCAAATGTTTGGTTAAAAAGCTTGCAGTAACCATTCTTACCCGATTATGCATATACCCGGTTTTGGCCAGCTGGCGCATGCCAGCATCTACCATAGGGTAGCCTGTTTTACCTTCCTTCCAGCGTTCAAATTGTTGCTTGTCGTTAATCCATTCAATTTTATCGTACTCGGGTTTAAAAGATTTATTTATAACCTTCGGATAATGCCACAAAATCATGGCATAAAACTCGCGCCAGAGCAGTTCATTAAAGAAAGTATCATTATTTTCCAGTGCTTTTTTGGCAAGCTGCCGAAGGCTTATCGTGCCAAAACGCAAATGAATACCTAACCGTGTGGTTCCCTTCTTTGCCGGGTAGTCTCTTGTTTTGTCGTAGGTTTGAATGATACCATTTTTATTATCCTTATCAGGGAATTCAATTGCTGAAGGTTTGAACCCAATATCCTTCAGGTCAGGGAATTTTACATCTTCCAATGGGTCGAAACTTGTGAGGTGATCTTCCGATGGATATGATTTCATATGATCTTTGGTCAATGCTTCCCTGCACTTTCTTCCGTAAGGCGAAAATACATGGTATGGGGTGCCGTCATTTTTCAAAACCTCATCTTTGTCAAAAAGCAAATGATCGAGATAGGAGTGAAACTCAATGTTTTCGGAATCCAGAAACTTCCTGATCTTTTCATCCCGATCAATTCCGTATGGTTCGTGATCCTTATTACAGTAAACTGCTTTTATCTGGTAATTTTCTGTAAGTTGTTTGAAAATTTCCAACGGTTTGCCTTTGTAAACCAGCATATTGCGGTGCCTTTGACGCAATACATTTTGTATTTGCTGTATACTCTCATAAATGAACTCCACCCGGGCATCATCTTCAGGCAGACTATCTGTTATATCTGTATCAAAAATAAAAATAGGGATAACATTTTTGTTTTCCTTCAGGGCTTGGTATAACCCTTTATTATCGTGCAGGCGCAAATCGCGCCGGAACCAAAAAATGTTGATAGCTTGGTTTTTTGTCATTGTGTTAAATTTTTCAGAATAACAATGTAATAGAGTTAATGGTTTGTTTTGAAGCTTTAAAAATTAATACTGTTGACCGGTAAAATTAAAGTTCTACAGTTAAACTAAGATATAGATTCCTCCCTCCACTTCGTTACGTTCGGAATGACAGTTAGTTACGTTTTTTGGGTGGGGGTTGGTGGTGGCGAAGCTAAATCTCAGGGTTTTAACCGGACACCAGTGAAAAATTAACACAATTAATTGATATATCCCACTTATATTTTTTAATCGTGAACTGTGAATTCCTATAAGAAAATCATATATTTACTCAATATTTCGTTTTTCTACTTACCAAAAAATCAGAAGTCATGAAAAAAGCTGCAATATTTATGATGGGGTTTATTTTTATGTTTGCATGCCAGCAACCTGGCGTTCAAACTGAACCCATTGAGATTGAAACTCCACGCGATGGTGTTTTTATTCACATTACCCACGATCACAATCATCCGCATCGCGTTTTAATGCCCCTGCAAATGGCAATGATGATGGCCGATGATAAAGATGTATTGATTTATCTGGATATTGATGCTGTAAACCTTGTAATCAAGGATGCTGAAGATATTGCTTACGGACATTTTACGCAATTGAAAGAAGCCCTTGCAGATTTGCTGGGAAAAGGCGTGGGAATTTATGCCTGCCCGGGTTGCATGAAAGTTGCCGGAATTGAAGAAGATGATTTGATGGAAGGAATTCAGGTTGCGCAGAAAGACCGTTTTTTTGATTTTACTGATGGCAAGATTATTTCCCTTACATATTAAAAGCTTAAGTCGGATTTAAACTCTTATTACCCCTTCATCCAATACAACAAAAGAGATGAACCTTTCATTGCTTTTTTTCAGATAATCGGTATCCAGACCCGTAAATCGTGAAAAGGCAGGGAGAATAATGCGATTTTCAGATACAAGAAAGGATGCTATTTTTAGTGCCTGTCCGTTGCTTGATCTCAATATTACCCCGGGATGTATTTGACCGGAAATGGTATGCGATTGGGAAGGTTCGGGGTGATGCACTAAAGTTATTGGCTCAATAAAAAGTGAATCATTCATGTGAAATATTCCATTAGTGTTTTTTTTAGTTATTGATTTATCATGGTTTCCTTTTACAATATTCCAGTGCAAGCGTGGAAAAGAGCGTGCCCATTCAGAGAAAAATTGTGTATCGGAATTGACGCTTGCATGGAAAAAGTTACCTACAACCGTAATGGCTTTTACATTGTAATGTAAAATAAGTTCTTCAAGAACTTTAAGATCTTTCTTAATTACGTTACGGGGAACGGCAATGCCAATTTGTCTGAAATGGGCGGATTTCCCGAGGTGTATATCAGAAAAAATAAGCATTTGCTTATCGGGCCAATATATGCTTCGGCGATTATTGAGTAATAGTCGCTCACCGGCAAATTGTATTTCATGGTCTTTGATCATATGCTTTGTAATTTTTTTTAATTTTCTTTCACTGTTTGATCGTTTTCTTTATTCGTTCAATACGTGAAATTAAGTCTGCACTTGAATGTGATTGTCTCATATTTTGCCTTTGCTTTTCTTCCCGGGAAACATCTCTGTTGCGCAGACCCACTATACAGTCAAGACCAATCTCGTCCATAGCCATTTGCATGGCTGTGGCAATGTCTTATCCATTTGTTTATGATTGGGTATCCGGCAGATGTGGTAGAATGCTTTATCAAAATATCCGGGATTTCCAATTTAGAGCATTATTCAACAACAAGCTTATATGGATATTGTTGCAGAAAGGTGAGTTAAAAAAATTTGGGGTGAGTTTATGCGTTATATTTAGAGGATAAATCCATTGCCAATACCTTCAGAAAGAGAGATATAGCAATTCTATTCATATCCGTTTAAATTAAAAAAACAGTGAAAAACAATTAAGTCAGAGAAAAGTTAGATTTTTATGCATGACTTTTGCGATAGAAATACAAAAGGTTTTTCAGTATTTCATAATGTGGTTTTACTGATATGATCAATTATTCGTATTTAATTGTTAATTTTTTATTCCTTCCGGAAAAGGCATCAGTAAGCAATTTGCAATCAAACCAGTTGATTGACAGGTAAAAACCCTATAATTCTTTTGAAGTAAAAAAATAGATGATTACTTTTATGTACTTTTCAGAAAATTCTGTTTGTTTTCTGACGTTATATCATTTTGCTAAGGGTACATAACTATTACCTATTACCCTGAGTTATTAATTCGAATGATTGGATACTGGCATTTAGAATGAATATATTTTCATAGATTGGAAAAATGAGAAGTAAATTATTTGGAGAGAGACATCTTAAAGCCAAAGTCTTTTTGAGCTATGCGTTGATCATTCTATTGATATCATCAATAGTTTACTTTACATTCAACAGTTTTCAGCAACTTACTCAATCTTCTGATGAACTTGCAAAACCCAATGCAAGAATAGAGTTGCTTCATGATATCCTTTTCACTATTTATAATGCTGAGAGTAATATACGGTCGTACACGCTTAGTGAGCAGGAAGAAACTTTGAATGCCTATTTCCTGGAGCTTGCAAATATCAATGATATGGTTGATACCTTGCTTATTCTGGCTGGCAACGATAAGTTCTTTCTGCAGTTCATTGATTCTATCAATGTTAAGTTGAATGAAAAAACAGAGCTTCTTGAGCAGTTTATTGAATTAAAGAGGCAGGATGAAAACTCCATCTTTTATCAAAGGGCACTCCATGAAATTATTCAGATAGCAGAAGGAGAAGGCAAACTCAGAGAAATTACCCATCAGAGCGTCCTTGATCCGGAGTTTGACGATACAGTCACTGAAGTTTATAGTGAAGAGGTTTCAGAAGAGAGAGAATCAATCCTTAGGAAATTTTGGAATTTAGTTAGGGGCAGAGATGATAAGAAAGCTGAAGAGCAGGAACAGATAGCCGAAGAGAATAAAATCCCTGAAATTGAATCTGATGACTCTCAAATTGCTCAGCAGATAAGAACCGATTCAATTATTACGGTTTACAGAGATACTGATGATCTGAGGGGTGATATTGAAAGTACCCTCAGGAGCATAGCACAATCGATGGTGAGGAAGCAGCAGAGATTAAAGGCAGAAGAAAACCGAATTTTAAAAGAGGATAAAGAAGTGATGGATCGGATTTGGGGCTATGTTAAATTACTCGAAGATTATGAAAGAGCAAATGCCATTGAGAAAGCACAAACGGCGCATAGTACAGTAAAGTCAACCTCCAATAAGATTTTTATCATTGTAGTTTTTTCCTTGTTCGTACTTATTGTTTTTTCGATGTTTCTTGTTTCAGATATTAACAAAAGCAGGTTTTATAAAAACCAGCTGGTGCATGCAAAAAACAAAGCTGAGGATTTATTGCTGGTAAAACAGCGTTTTATGGCTAACATCAGTCATGAAATCCGAACACCGCTCAATAGCATTATAGGTTTTTCAAGACAACTAGGCAAAACTGATCTGAAAAAGGAACATAAAACGTTTGTAAATGCCATCAGTCAATCCTCAGTTCATTTACTAAATATGGTAAATGACATTCTTGATTTCTCCAAAATTGAGGCGGGAAAAATTCATCTTGAAGACACATACCTTAATATCAGGGATATTGCCGAGGAAGTTTACAACACCCTTCATATTATTGCAAAAGAAAAAAAGCTCGATTTTAAAATTGACACAAAAAATCTAAAGAATCATCATGTATCGGGCGATCCAATGCGTATCAGGCAAATCCTGCTAAATATTGCGGGTAATGCTATCAAGTTCACGGAAAAAGGCTCGGTAGAAATGATTGTATCGGATTATGTGAAAAAGGAAGAACCTAATTTAAGCTTCGTAAGTATAAGAGTTACTGATACCGGCGTGGGTATTGCACTAGCTGATCAACAAAAGATTTTTGAAGAATTTGCCCAAAGCGACAACCAGGTTACACGGAAATTCGGGGGTACAGGCCTGGGTTTGTCAATCAGTAAAAAGCTGGTGGAGATCATGAACGGTAGTATCGAACTACAAAGTCGCAAAAGTAAAGGAACCAATTTTACCATTCATTTGCCATTAAAAATTACTGAGAAACCAGTTAAGCTTGAAAAAGTGGAAAGTATGGCAACAGATAAAACATTGATTGCCAGGATACTGCTTGTTGAAGATGATAAACTGAATCGTTTGTTGTTAAAATCTTTGTTTACTGAGTATCCCGGGATCAGTCTGTTGGAATCCGAAGATGGATTTAAAGGTCTGGAGCTTATCAAAAAGGAAAAATTTGATCTGATTATCACGGATATTCAAATGCCCGGAATGAGTGGCATTGAAATGGTCAGACAAATGAAGCAACTACCTGAGCCGATAAACTTCAGAACTCCAATTCTGGCCTTTACTGCCGATATTACGCC
>SL_3KL_010_SEDDRAFT_10005167_pt1 | contig 11756 bp, 10 predicted proteins | sample SodLakKL_010_SED_2_FD_10381 | JGI IMG/M metagenome (IMG submission 10381)
CATGGCCAGCACGTGATCGCCGGGTTCGAGCAGGTGCATCAGCGCGTCGATCGCCGCCATGCCCGAGGCGTAGGCGAAACCGTGCTTGCCGCCCTCGAGGTCGGCGACACAGGCTTCCCAGGCCTTGCGGGTGGGGTTGTGGGTACGTGAATACTCGTACCCCTGGTGATCGCCAGGGCTTTTCTGCACGTAAGTCGAGGTGGTGTAGATCGGTGTCATGATCGCCCCGGTGGACGGGTCGGGGGACTGGCCGGCATGGATGACGCGGGTGAAAAGCTTGTCGGACATGGCTGTTGGTCGCTTTGTCTTTTGGTCGTTTTGTCGTTTGGTCGTTTGATCCGCCTTCGTGGGAGAGGGGCGGGGCGTGCGATTATCCCATATCGGGTCGGTGTGTCGGTGCGTCGGTGCGTCGGTGCGTCAGTGCGTCAGTGCGTCAGTGCGTCAGTGCGTCAGTGCGTCAGTGCGCCGGGTGCACGGTCGAACCGACGTACAGACGCACAGTCACGACGCACCGTCCAACTACACCACTCCGGCCAGATTCAGCGCAAGTCCGATCAGCGCCATGCCCAGCACCGTTCCCACCAGGCCCAGCCGGGTGAGGAATAGCAGTACCGCCGCCAGCGACGTCAGGGCCAGGGCCCACGGGTCGACGCTGGTGGCCACGGGCAGGTCGAAATCCATGCCGAGGTAGTCGACGGGTCGTGTCTCGGCGAACAGCAGGTTGATGGCGAACCACGCGGCCAGGTTGGCGATGACACCGACCACCGCGGCGGTGATGCCGCGCAGGGCAGCACTGATGCGCGCGTTGCCGCGCAGCCTCTCGACGTGCGGGGCGAACAAAAAAATCCAGAGAAACGAGGGGGCGAAGACCATCCAGGTGGTCAGCATGGCGCCCAGCGAACCGGCCAGCAGGGGGTCGAGCAGGGTGCCGGGATCGCGCCAGGCGGCGAGAAAGCCGACGAACTGCGTGACCAGGATCAGCGGACCCGGCGTGGTCTCGGCCAGGCCCAGGCCATCGAGCATTTCGCCGGCCATCAGCCAGTCGCGTGACTCCACCGCGAACTGGGCCACCCACGCCAGCGCGGCATAAGCGCCTCCGAAACTGAGCGTGGCCAGCAGGCTGAACAGGGTGGCCAGTTCGGTCCACACCGAGCGCGGGCCCAGCACCAGTGCGAGCACGACCAGCGGCCCCAGCCAGGCCAGCAGTGTCCACCGCCACACGCTTTTGCCCATGACCGGTGTGTCCACGCTTTCGGTAATGGTCGTTCCGGCCTGGCGAAACAGCCAGATGCCGATCAGGCCGGCGGCCAGGATTACCAGCGGAAACGGCAGGGAAAAGAAGAACATGGCCGCGAAGCTCGCCCCCGCGAGCAGTCCGGCAGCCAGGCCCTGCACCACCTTGCCGCTCATGCGCAGCAGGGCCTGGGCGACGATGGCAAGCACCGCGCACTTGAGTCCGAGCAGCAGTCCCTCGACCGCACCGACCTGGCCGATGGTGACATAGAGCAGGCTCAGCCCCAGCATCACCGCTGCTCCCGGCAGGATGAAGATGATGCCGGCGATGAGTGCGCCGCGTACCCCGTGCATCAGCCAGCCGAGGTAGGTGGCGAGTTGCTGCGCCTCGGGCCCGGGCAGTAGCATGCAGAAATTCAGCGCGTGGTTGAAGCGATCCTGCCCGATCCAGCCCTTCTCCTCCGCGATCAGCCGTTGCATCACCGCAATCTGCGCCGCCGGCCCCCCGAAGCTGAGGAAGGCGACTTTCCACCAGACGGGCAGGGTTTGTCGAAGGGAGAGGTCGGTTTGCATTGGCATATCCTAGACGACCTTGGGGCAATCCGAAGCCTCGTTTGATTTTCGTAGGATGTGCTGAGCGCAAGCGAAGCGCATCAGCCAGCGGTGGGCTGTGCCTCCACGCGGTGGGGGTTGAATCAGGCGTTGTCCCGATGCGCTTCGCTGTCGCTCAGCACATCCTACGGTCCACCCAGCCAACCAGCCAACCAGTTACCGATCCGCTCGCCGCCTGAGGTAGTTCAACAGATCCACCCGCGTAATCAGGCCCAGAAATCGCTCGCCTTCCATGACGATGGCGACGTGGTCATTGTTGAACATCGGCAGCAGGTCGTCGATATCGGCATCCACCTGTATCGACTCCAGTTTCGTGACCATGGCATTGGAGACCGGTTCGGAGAAGCGCTCTTCGTGGTTGTAGACGGCCAGCAGGATGTCGGACTCGTCGATCAGGCCGACGATGCGTTCGCCGTCGAGCACCGGCAGCTGGGAGACATCGTAGAGTTTCATGCGCTTGTAGGCGTTCGACAGGGGCTCGTCGGGGCCAACCGTGATCGCATCATGGGTCGTGACGGGGCGGGCGATCAGGTCCCGAAGGTCGCCGTGCAACTCGGTATCGATAAAGCCTTGCTCACGCATCCAGTAATCGTTGTAGACCTTGGAGAGGTACTTGTTGCCGGTATCGCAGACCAGGCTCAGCACCTTCTTCGGTTCGGTCTGCTCGCGGCAGTAGCGCAGGGCCGCGGCCACCAGCGTGCCGGTGGATGAACCACCCAGCAGTCCTTCCTTCTTGAGCAGCTCGCGCGCGGTCAGGAAACTCTCGCGGTCGGAAATCGAATAAGCCTTGTGCACGCGGGTGAAGTCACTGATGGAGGGGAGAAAGTCCTCGCCGATGCCCTCTACCAGCCAGCCGCCGGCATCCTCGCGCACCTTTCCGGTGGCGATGTAGTCGGCCAGGATGGAACCCTCCGGGTCGGCCAGCACCAGGTCGAGATCGGGAGCGGCGTGGGCAAAGTAGCGCGACAGGCCGGTGATGGTGCCGCTGGAGCCGACGCCGATGACGACGGCATCGAGTTCGTTGCCCGTTTGCTCGAGAATCTCCGGGCCGGTCATGGTCTCGTGGGCCAACGGATTGTCCGGATTGCCGAACTGGTTGATGAAGTAGGCGTTCTCGGTTTCCTCGGCAATTGACTGGGCGAGATCCTGGTAATACTCGGGATGGCCCTTGCCGACATCCGAGCGAGTGATGATGACCTCCGCGCCCATGGCCTTGAGGTTGGAAATTTTCTCGCGACTCATCTTGTCGGGGATCACCAGCACCAGCCGATAGCCTTTCTGGGCGGCGACCAGCGCCAGCCCCAGCCCGGTGTTGCCGGCCGTGCCCTCGACAATGGTGGCGCCGGGCTTGAGGTCGCCGCGACGTTCGGCTTCCTCGATCATTTTCAGGGCGATGCGGTCCTTGATCGATCCGCCGGGGTTCTGGTTTTCCAGCTTCAGGTACAGCTCGCAAGGGCCGGTATCGAGATGGTTGACTCGGACCAGGGGGGTGTTGCCGATCAGTTCGAGCACGTTGTTGCAGACGGTCATGGCAGTTTTTGTGCAGTCGGGAATTTGGCGGCCACCATAGCGGGTTACCGACAGGCCGGCAAGAGAGTGAAATGAAAACGCCCGATGCCGGGGGCATCGGGCGTTGCGGTGTATACGGGGCGTGTTGCAGTCAGGCGGCCTGAGCCTGGTCCATGATTCGGGAGAGTTGATCCTTGGCCTTGAGTTTCTCGCGCTTGAGCTGGTTCAGCGCCAGGTCTTCCATCGGGGCGGTGCCGGTCTCGGCGGCCAGGACTCGTTTTTCGAGCTGCTGATGACGGTTGTAGAGACGCCGGAAGTCCTCGTTGTTCTTGAGCAGGATTTCCATCTGGTCCTTTCGGTTTTCAAACATGGGCAGACTCCTTGGTACTTGGTCCAGCGGAACAGGTCGTCGCGCCGAACGGGCCGTGACGACACAAACACCGGGCCGCACTGGGGCAGCCCGGGAAAAGCGGGGGGGATTGAGTTTCAGCGCTCCGGCAAAACCGGCACCGTTGACACGGTGGGTGCCGAAGCCAGCGGGAGAGGCGAGCGAGTCGCTCGAAAAATCCACCATGATGAGGATAGTTATAGCGCCATCGCCGGCTGACTTCAAGGGTGCCGGCGCGTCGGGCGTCGCCGGGGCCAGAAAGCATGCGGTGTGCAGCGTTTTCCGTTCAATCGTTGAGCAGGATGACATCGACCCGTCGGTTGCGACTGCGGCCTTCTGCGTCCTCGTTGGAAGCAATGGGGAAGTCTTCACCCATGCCAACAGCATTGATGCGATCGGCCGCGATACCCATGGCCACCAGCTGGTCGCGAACCGCCTCGGCACGTAGTTGCGAGATGCGCATGTTGACGTTGGCCGGGCCGGTCGAGTCGGTATGGCCCTCGATGCGGATGCGCTTGTCGGGTTCGGTACGCAGCAATTCGACCACATCTTCAAGATTCGACAGCGCATCCTGCTGAATCTCTGTCTCCCCGGTGGCAAACAACACATCACCCAGGGTGACGACCACGCCGCGGTCGGTTTCCCGCAGTTCCAGGTATTCCAGGCGCCGACGCAGGGATGCGGCGGTCTCGGTGGCCAGTTCGGCCTCACGCCGCGCGAGTTCGATTTCACTGGCCTGAGCCTCGGCCAGCCGGCGCGCGGCTTCGGCCTCTTCGCGGGCTTCGCGTTCGCGTCGCGCCGCCTCGTCGCGCCGTTCTTCCGCGGTTGTCGCCTCGCGCCGGGTGCGTTCGATTTCCTCGAGCGTGGCGCGACTCATCAGCAGCGCTTCCTCGGCTTCGCGCCGGGCCTGCTCGACTTCCAGGCGGCTGGCCCGCAGCAGCAACTCCGTGCGGCGCTGGTCGATGGTCTCGATTTCGTTTCGGGCCTGGGCGCGGAAGGCCTCGGAGCGCGCGATCTCCAGGCGTTTGTTGGCAACCTGAATGCGGTGGGCGCGTTCACTGTCGGAGAGGCGATCGCTACCGGCCGAGCGGACGGCACGTTCGGCGGCCGCCAGTGCCAGCGGTACCTGGGTGGACAAGTCTTCGTTGGCGCGGAACTCGGCGAGATCGGCACGGAGGTTGCGCAAGGCGGCATCGTCCTGGGGCTGCTGGGTCGCGCATGCCGCCAGGGTCGCAGCCAGGATGGTGATCAACATGAGTCGCAGCAAGTTCATCGTGCAATCGCCTCCTCGCCGAACACTTCGCTGATGTCGGCCTCGATCTGTTCGAGTTCTCGCTGCTTGCGGGCCAGTTCGGCACGCGCCAGGGCGGCCCGCGTACGGGCGAGCGCCAGCTGGGCCTCGACCTCGGCCTGGTCGGCCATGCGTCGAGCGTCTTCCTGCTCGCCGTCCTCGATATGCGCTTCAGCGCTCGCAAGGCGTTCACGGGCGAAGCGGAGTTCAAGCGGTGAATATTCCTCCGCACCAGCGTCGGTGGCCTGCTGGATGGCCGTGCGGGCATTGTCCAGCAGGCCGGGATCGATCGGCGTGGTGGCGCAGGCGGCGAGCAGCAGCAGGCTGGCCAGCGCAGGGGCAATCGGACGTAATGGCGTCATTGTCGGTGTGCTCGATGTGTCGGGTTGGTCGGCTGTGCCTCAGGCGGCATCCGGCTGGTTTTCCGGGGCGGCATCGCGAACGGGAGCGAGCCGCTCGAGTTCGTTGCAGATTGCGTTGATCCGGTCAAAGCCGGTCAGGTCGCATTCAAACCTGCGGGCATTATAGACCTGAGGCAAGAGACAGCAATCGGCCAGCGTCGGTTCATCGCCGTGGCAGAAGTGACCTGTGGCCGGATGGTCGAGCATTCGCTCAACGGCAGCCAGCCCGTTTTCCGTCCAGTGCCGGTACCAGGCCAGCTTGCCGTCTTCGTCAAGCCCGGCCGGTCCGGTCAGGTACTTGAGCACGCGCAGATTGTTGAGCGGAGCAATCTCGCAGGCAATGGCCTGGGCGATGGCCCGCACGCGTGCACGTCCGACGGCATCGGCGGGAAGCAGTGGTTGCCCCGGGAAAGCCTCTTCGAGGTAGTCGATTATGGCCAGCGACTGGGTCAATGTCAGCTCGCCGTGCACCAGTGTCGGCACCAGCTGTTGTGGATTGAGGCCGGCGTATTCGGCCGCGAACTGCTCGCCCCCGTCGCGCACCAGGTGCACCGCGCGGGATTCGTAGTCCAGGCCCTTGAGGTTGAGCGCCATGCGCACCCGGTAGCTGGCCGATGAGCGCCAGTAGGTGTAGAGCGTGAGGTTCTGATTGGGCATGGTTGGGCTTTGTGCGGTTTGCGTTGCGGGTATTGTACGGAACCGGGTAGAGGGAGAAAGCAATAGAGGGAAGAGGGGCGGGCAAAGGGTTACCCTCTCGCCTCTTTCCCATTCTTCCTCTCCCCATCAGTTAAACTTCGCGGCATGCCGATTCGCAAGCTCCCCGCCCATCTCGTCAACCAGATTGCAGCCGGCGAAGTCGTCGAGCGGCCGGCCTCCATCGTCAAGGAATTGGTCGAGAACAGCCTGGACGCCGGGGCGGGTCGGATTCGCGTCGAGGTGGAGAAGGGGGGCAGTCGGCGCATACGCATTTCCGACGACGGATCCGGTATTGCCCGTGATGAACTGGTGCTGGCGCTGGATTCCCATGCCACCAGCAAGATCGGATCCCTGGAAGAACTCGAGGGCGTGGCAACCATGGGGTTTCGCGGCGAGGCGTTGCCGTCGATCGCTTCGGTGTCACGGCTGCGTCTGGCTTCAAGACCGACAGACGCCGATACCGGTCATGAAATCGAATCCGAGAGTGGGAACGTGAGCGAGCCGCGACCGGCCGGTATGCCCGAGGGAACGGTCGTGGATGTGCGCGACCTTTTCTACAACACTCCGGCGCGTCGCAAGTTCATGCGGACCGAGCGCACCGAGTTCGGTCATATCGACGAGGTCGTTCGGCGGCTGGCCCTGGCGCGCATGGACGTCGACTTCGAGCTGGCTCATGACGGGCGCGGTATTCGTCGCCTCTTGCCGGCCGCCGACGAGGCTGCCCGCGATCGCCGCGTTGCCTCGGTGTGCGGTGACGAGTTCCTGGCCCAGGCGATCCGCTTCGACAGCGATCATGCCGGCATGCGACTGGCCGGGTGGATCGCGCGTCCGAGCTTTTCGCGCAGCCAGGCCGACCTGCAGTTCTTTTTTGTCAACGGTCGTTTGGTGCGCGATCGCCTGGTCGCACATGCCGTGCGCCAGGCCTACCGCGACGTGCTGTTCCACGGCCGCCACCCGGCCTTCGTGCTGATGCTGGAGCTTGACCCCGCGCGGGTGGACGTCAATGTGCATCCCCAGAAAACGGAAGTGCGTTTTCGCGATGGCCGCCTGGTTCACGACTTCCTGTTTTCGACCATCCACGCAGAACTCTCCGGCACGCGACCGGGCAGCAGTGCCGGCTCTCCGGCACAGATGCCGGCCGGCGGGAGTGCCGGGCGTGAATTCGCCGCAGGCAATGCCCAGCACCAGGCCGGGCTCGGCCTGGGGGTGGCCGAGTCGGTGGCACGGTACGCCGAGTTGGCCCGCACGGCGCCGGCTGCCCCTGCCCGTGACGAGGTCACCGGGGCCGGTATGCCGCCGTTGGGCTTCGCCGTCGCCCAGATTCATGGTGTGTACGTGTTGGCCGAAAATGCCCACGGCCTGGTGATGGTCGATATGCATGCGGCCCATGAGCGCATCGTCTATGAGCGACTCAAGCAGTCGTGGAGCGAGGATCGGGTGCGCTCGCAACGGCTACTGGTGCCCGAAAAGATCGCGGTTTCGCGGCGCGAGGCCCTGGCGCTGGAAAGCCACGTCGGGGAAATGGCCCGACTCGGATTCGAAGTGGACCTGGCCGGACCCGAAGCGGTGCTCATCCGGGCCGTGCCCAGCATGCTGGCGCGTGCCGACAGCCAGAAGCTGGTGCGTGACGTGCTCGCCGACCTGGTCGAACTGGGCGACAGTCGTCGCGTGGACACGGTGATCGATGAAATGCTCTCGACCATCGCCTGCCACGGTTCGGTGCGAGCCAACCGCCGCCTGAACATCGATGAGATGAACGCCCTGCTCAGGGACATGGAGCGGACCGAGCGATCCGACCAGTGCAACCACGGTCGTCCGACCTGGGTACAGCTGGACATGAAATCGCTCGACCGGCTGTTCCTGCGCGGTCAATGACCGCACGAGCGGCCGATCGCCTGCCGCCCGCGGTCCTGCTGATGGGACCGACCGCGGCCGGCAAGACCGAGGTGGCCATGGCGCTGGCGCAGCGCATGGCGGTGTCGCTGATCAGCGTTGATTCGGCCCAGGTTTACCGCGGGCTGGATATCGGTTCGGCCAAGCCTGACGCCGAAACATTACGGCGCTTTCCGCATGCGCTGCTCGATATCCGTGAACCGGAAGCGACGTACTCGGCCGCCGATTTCGCCGCCGATGCCGCCGATGCCATCCGGGCCGCGCGCGAGAGCGGCAGGGTGCCCGTGCTGGTCGGCGGCACCACGCTGTATTTCCGCGCGCTGGTTTATGGCCTGGATCCGATGCCGGCCGCCGATCAGGAGGTGCGCAGGGAGATCGCGGCGGAGGCTGACCGGCGTGGCTGGTCGGCCCTGCATGCCGAGCTGGCCCGGCACGATCCGGAATCGGGCGCGCGCATCCGCGCCAACGATCCGCAGCGAATCCAGCGGGCCATCGAGATCCTGCGCCTGACCGGGCGCGGTCCCAGCGCCTTTCATCGAGACAATCGGATTCCGCGACTCGACAGCCTGCGACTTGTACTGACCGCATCCGACCGCCATGTTCTCCATGAGCGCATCGGCCAGCGATTCGGCAAGATGCTGAATGCCGGCCTGGTCGAGGAGGTCAATGATCTGCGTCGGCGGCCGGATTTGGCGCTGGATCATCCTTCGATGCGCAGCGTCGGCTACCGGCAGGTCTGGCAGTACCTGGACGGGCAGTTCGGGCTCGAGGAGGCCGAGCGACGGGCCACGGCAGCGACGCGCCAGTTGGCCAAGCGCCAGTTGACCTCGCTTAAGCAGTGGCAGCGTGCCCTGTGGCATGATGCCGGCCAAAAGCGTACAATTGACTTGATTTTCAGGCAGGTAGGTGAGTTTGAAAGGCGGGTGGAAAAGGGCTGAAATGGCTTTGCAATGCCGACGGTCCGTTGTTGCCTGTTTGTCGAACATCGACCCATAACAATTACAGACACGAAAGCAAACAAAAGGAGAAGCAGGATGTCCAAGGGTCAGTCGCTACAGGATCCGTTCCTCAACGCGCTCAGGCGCGAGCGGGTACCGGTCTCGATCTTCCTGGTCAACGGCATAAAGCTGCAAGGTCAGATCGAATCGTTCGACAATTTCGTGGTCTTGCTGAAGAATTCCGTCAGCCAGATGATTTACAAGCACGCCATCTCCACCGTTGTGCCGGCGCGCAACGTGCGATTCGGAGATGACGAGGAGGAACAACAGCCCTGATCGAGGATTTCAATCCCGCCACTGGCGGTCAAGGCAGCCGTGCATTGCTGCTGCACCCGGTGTTCGAACCGGTACACGATGAGGAATCGCGCCTGGAGTTTCGCCTGCTGGCAAAATCCGCCGGTCTGGACACGGTCGCCGAATTGACCGCGCCACGCAGTGCCCCCGACCCGAAGTACCTGGTCGGGTCGGGCAAGGTCGATGAGGTGCGTGCCGAGGTCGTCGAGCACAATGTCGATCTGGTGCTGGTCAATGCGCGCCTCACGCCCGTACAGGAGCGTAACCTGGCGCGCGCGCTCAAGTGCAACGTACTTGATCGCACCACGCTCATTCTGGATATCTTCGCCCAGCGCGCCCGATCGCACGAGGGCAAGCTGCAAGTCGAGCTGGCTCAGTTGCGCCACCTCTCGACGCGACTGGTACGCGGCTGGACACACCTGGAGCGCCAGCGTGGTGGTATCGGCATGCGCGGCCCCGGTGAAACCCAGCTTGAAACCGACCGCCGGCTGCTCGGCAACCGCATACGGCAGCTGACGGCACGGCTCGAGAAGGTACAACAGCGGCGCGACCAGGGGCGGCGGGCCCGCCAGCGCGGTGACGTCCCGCTGGTGGCGCTGGTCGGGTACACCAATGCCGGCAAGTCGACGCTGTTTAACCGCTTGACGGCCGGTGAAGTCATGGCCCGCGACCAGTTGTTCGCCACGCTCGATCCGACCGTGCGACGCATCGATTCTCTCAATGGCTCGACGGTGCTGATGTCCGATACCGTCGGTTTCATCCGCGATCTGCCGCACGAACTGGTTGCGGCATTTCGTTCGACGCTCGAGGAAACGCTGTCGGCCAGCCTGGTTGTCCACGTGATCGATGCCGCCGACAGCGATCGCCTGCAGCAGCAGGCCGTGGTCGAGGAAGTACTCGACGAAATCGGTGCCGGAGACCTGCCGTCGCTGAAAGTGTTCAACAAGGTCGACCGGGTCGATCGTGAACCCGGCATCGAGCGCGACGAGCACGGGCGGGTGAGCGCGGTGTGGATCTCGGCGGCCAGCGGCGCGGGGCTGGACCTTTTGGCCGAGGCCTTCTCCGAACTGCTTGCGGAAGGGCGCATTCGTCGCTGGATCCACATCCCGGTGCAGCGGCAAAGGCTTCGGGCCCGCCTGTTCGAGCTGGGGGTGGTGCGCGAGGAGGAAGTCGAGGACGATGGTTCCAGTCGACTGGACGTCGATCTGGATCTTCGCGACGTAAGGCGACTCACGCGCCTTGACGGTGCAGACGGTAAACTCGCAGAGCAACTACTGTTAAACTAGCAGGTTCGGTCAGAGCATTGGCAACAATGCCTGCGAGGCGGTTCGGATTCCCTTGGATCGGAGCCGCCCGAGCGACCGGACATCATCCATGACCCTGTAGAAATGGAGAAATCAATCAATGCCCTGGAATGAACCCGGACGCGGCGGCGGCAACGGCGGCGGTCGCGATCCCTGGAAAGGGGGTGACGGCCAGCAACCGCCCGACCTCGACGAGGTGTTTGCCAACGTGCAGCGCCGCCTGAAGAAAATCATCGGCGGTGGCGACGGCGGCGGCAGTGGCGGCAGCGGGTCCGGCAGCGGTGGTTCGTTTGCCGGTATCGCCCTGCTGGTTGTCGTTCTGGCTCTGATCTGGATCGTCTGGAATTCGGTCCATATCGTTGACGAGTCGGAGCGTGGCGTGGTTCTGCGCTTCGGTGAATACAGCCGCACGCTGTCTCCCGGCCTCAACGTCACCTGGCCGCATCCGATCGAACAGGTGGAAAAGGTCAATGTCAGCCGGGTCCGTTCGCTGGAAAACCGGGCGCGCATGCTGACCGGCGACGAGAACCTGATCGAGCTGTCTTTCGCCGTTCAGTACCGGATCATCGAGCCGGAGAAGTTCCTGTTCAATGTTCAGTTGCCCGAGGACTCGCTGGCGCATGCTGCCGACAGTTCCCTGCGCGAAATCATCGGCACCAACAACATGGACTTCATCCTCGAGATCGGCCGTGGCCAGATCGCGCTGGATGCCCAGGAGCTGCTGGTCGAGATCATCGACCGCTACGATCCGGGCATCGAGGTCACTTCGTTCAACCTGCAGGAGGTTCGTCCACCTTCACAGGTTCGGGCTGCCTTCGACGATGTCGTGCGTGCCCGCGAGGATCAGATCCGCTTCGCCAACGAGGCGCAGGCTTACGCCAACCAGGAAGTGCCCGAGGCTCGGGGTCGCGCCGCTCGTGTTCTCGAAGAGGCCCAGGGCTATCGTGATGCACGCATTGCCCAGGCGACGGGTGAGTCGGATCGCTTTATCGCGATCTACGAAGAGTATGCGCGCGCACCGGAAGTGACGCGTCAGCGTCTCTACCTGGAAACGCTTGAAGAGGTCTACGGCCGCTCGGCCAAGGTGCTGATGGACGTCTCCGACTCCAACCAGATGATTTACCTGCCGCTGGACAA
>SL_3KL_010_SEDDRAFT_10005168_pt1 | contig 11754 bp, 8 predicted proteins | sample SodLakKL_010_SED_2_FD_10381 | JGI IMG/M metagenome (IMG submission 10381)
TTGAGCAGGTCGCCCAGCGTCGTTCCGCCAACGCTGCCGGAACGCTTGTACTGGTCGACCGCGTCTGCCAGCTCGGCGTCATCCTTGGCGCGGATCGACAATGTCAGATTGCGGGTCTTGCGATCGAGCGCCACGAACTTGGCTTCGACCTCGTCGCCCTCCGACAGCACCTTGGTGGCGTCGTCGACGCGTTCCTTGGCAATGTCGGATGCCTTGACGTATCCGTCGACACCGTCGGCCAGCTCGACCACGGCGCCCTTCGGATCCACTTCCTTGACCTTGCCGGTGACGATGGAGCCACGCGGATGCTCGGCCATGAAGGTGGCGAACGGATCCTGCTCGAGCTGCTTGATGCCCAGCGAGATGCGCTCACGCTCCGGATCAACGGCCAGCACCACGGCCTCGACTTCCTCGCCCTTGCGGAAATTGCGAATCGCCTCTTCGCCCGGGGTCATCCAGGAAATGTCGGACAGGTGAACCAGCCCGTCGATGCCGCCGTCCAGGCCGATGAAGATACCGAAGTCGGTGATCGACTTGATGGCACCGCTTACCTTGTCGTTCTTGTTGTGGGTGGCCGCGAAGGCTTCCCACGGGTTCGGGGTGCACTGCTTCATGCCCAGCGAGATGCGACGACGCTCTTCGTCCACATCCAGCACCATGACCTCGACCTCCTGGCCGACATGCACGACCTTGGCCGGGTTGACGTTCTTGTTGGTCCAGTCCATTTCGGAGACGTGAACCAGGCCTTCGACACCATCCTCGATCTCGACGAAGCAGCCGTAATCGGTGATGTTGGTAACCTTGCCGAACAGGCGCGAGGTCGGCGGGTAGCGCCGATCGATGTTCTCCCAGGGATCGTCACCGAGCTGCTTGAGACCGAGCGAAACGCGCATACGCTCGCGGTCGAAACGCAGCACACGCACTTCCAGCTCATCGCCGACTTCAACCACCTCGGACGGGTGGCGCACGCGCTTCCACGCCATGTCGGTGATGTGCAGCAGACCATCGATGCCGCCCAGGTCCAGGAAGGCGCCGTAATCGGTAAGGTTCTTGACCACACCCTTGACAACCTCGCCCTCGGTCAGGCGCTCGATCAGGTCATCACGCTCGGCAGCGTACTCGTGTTCGACCACGGCGCGGCGGCTGACCACCAGGTTGTTGCGACGACGGTCGAGCTTGATGATCTTGAACTCGAGGTCCTTGCCCTCGAGATAGACCGGGTCGCGCACCGGGCGGACGTCGACCAGCGAGCCGGGCAGGAAGGCCCGGATACCATCGATATTGACGGTGAAGCCACCCTTGACCTTGCCGGAAATCTGACCGATCACGTTGTCTTCTTCTTCGTAGGCACCTTCCAGCTTGGTCCAGACGCGCGAGCGCTTGGCCTTCTCGCGGGACAGGCGGGTTTCGCCGAAACCGTCCTCTACGGTATCGAGCGCAACCTCGACTTCGTCGCCCACTTCCACTTCCAGTTCACCATCATGCTTCTGGAACTGGTGGATCGGCACAATGCCTTCGGACTTCAGCCCGGCATTGACGACGACGACATCATCACGAATTTCAACAATCCGGCCAGTGACGATCGCACCGGGGCGAAGGTCCTTTTCGGTAATGCTCTGTTCAAATAGTTCAGCAAAGGTTTCGGTCATTACGCTTGTGTCTTCCTGCAAGATCTCCGCGGCATTCGAATTCAAGGTCCGCTATCTCTTTTCGGCTTCCGCACCCTCGGGGGGCACTCGTGAGTTTCCCCGGCAGACACACCATGCGCCCCCGGGACTGGTTCAATCAACTTTTCGTCTCTTCGCCCCGGGATCGCTGCCGCACCAGTGCCAACACCTGCTCGACCACTTGTTCCAGCCCGAGATCGGTGGAATCGATCACCACCGCATCGCTGGCCGGGACCGTTGGCGAAACGGCGCGCTCGCGGTCGCGGCGGTCACGTTCCTCAAGGTCGCGAAAAAGACGGAGAAATTTAACACTTTCTCCTTGTTCTTTCAACTGTTTATATCGACGATTTGCTCTTTCCTCGACCGAGGCCTCGAGAAATACCTTGTGCGGGGCGTCGGGAAAGACCACGGTGCCCATGTCGCGGCCGTCTGCCACCAGCCCTGGCGAACGGCGAAAACGGCGCTGCAGATCAAGCAATTCAGCCCTTACGAGCGGCAGCGCGGCCACACGCGAGGCCATGACACTGACTTCCTCGGTGCGAAGGCGCTGATCCACCGGCCTGCCGGCCAGCATGACCGAAATACCGTCATCGCCGGCGGCGAAGTCCAGATCCAGCCCCTTGCACAGTTCGACCACGACTTTTTCATCGCTGGCATCGATACCGGCATCCACCGCCGCCAGCGCCACCGTCCGGTAGAGCGCACCGGAGTCGAGCAAGTGCCAGCCCAGCACCTCGGCCACCCGCGCCGAAACTGCGCCCTTGCCGGCCCCGGAAGGGCCGTCGATGGTCAATACCGGCGCCACTGCTTTGCTCCTTTCAGTCAACTGCTGCCTCCTTGTGGCTGAAAAACGTAAAACGGGAAACGTAAAACGGGGGCGATCAAGTTGCTCTCGAATGGCAAGTGGTGGCCAACGGCAGGCCGGCCGCCATTGGCCACCGCAGATTTGGCAGCAGCACCAACATGGCCCCCGTTTTTCGTTCTACTAAGACATGCATAAGTATTGCCTCATTCAGAGCTACGGACGCGGCCGCTCGCAAGGCGCGCTGGCGAAGGCATAGTTGTTCTACGTCGAGCCAGCGGAACGCGGCGAGCGGATGTGTCCGTAGCTCCCTTCGGGCTTGCCTCTCGGCGTCCGTGGACTGCGTTCTCGTCGCTCGATGTAGACCCAGCTACAGACTTCGCGCCGACGCCTTGCCACGAACGCCGAGAGACAAGCTGAATGTGGCAATACTTATGCATGTGTTAGTACCTGCGATTGGGTACACTGCCTGGTCAGTCCGCCGCCAATGCCCGTAGCGCAGAATCCAACCCATGAAGCCTTGCCGCACCATACTGTTTCTCCTGTTGCTGACGTTTCTCGTATCGGCTTGCCAGGTACTGGAGCAGCGCTGGGAAGCAGATGATGCGCCCGAAACCGACGTGGTGGAGGACACCGAAATCCCGACGGATGCACCCGGTCGCCTGCCCAGGGCGATCGCTCACCTGCAAGACGGCGAGGTTGAGTCCGCCGAGCGACTGCTGGCCGGGATTGTCGGGGAAGATCCGGATAATCGATTGGCCGGTCACTTGCTCAGGCAACTTCACGAGGAACCAGAAGTGCTCCTGGGTGAGGATTACATCCAGGTGGTGGTCGAGCCCGGCGACACACTCTCGGAGCTGGCCGAACGTCATGCCGGGGACGGGATGCTGTTCGTGGCGCTGGCCCGATTGAATGCAATCGAACGGCCGCGCCTGTTGCGACCGGGAACTGTGTTGCAGGTGCCGGTATCGGACGAGAGGCCGGAAGGGGATGGCGACAGCCTGGTCTCGGCAGCCGAGTCACTGCTGGCCGAGGGACGTTCGGACCGGGCGTTATCCCTGCTGATGAGCGCGGCGCATGCCGACGAACTGGATGAGCAAGGGCGATCAGTGCTGGTTCGCTCGGCGGTGGCTGTTTCCGGTCAACACCTTTCCGAGGGACGAATCGATCAGGCCGAAGCGACGCTGGAAAAACTCAAGCCCTGGGCGGAATCGCTGTCTGACCATGCCAAAGTCAGTCAGCAACGTAGCCGGGTCGACGCCCACCTTGCCCTGCAAAAGGCCGAGCAAGCGGCCGCTGCGGGGGATCCGGAAACCGAGCGTGAATGGCTGGTGCAGGCACTGAAACTCGATCCGGACCTGACGGTTGCCGGAAGTGCTCTGGAAGCAGTCACTCCGACTGTGGTCGAGCACTACCATGAACGGGCTCTCAAGGCCTGGCGCGGGCAGGAAGTGAGTGAGGCGGTCTCCTACTGGGAGCGCGTTCTGGAGTTCGATCCGGACTTCGAGCCGGCCCGGGTCTATCTCGAGCGTGCGCGCGAGGTGCAGCGGCGGCTTGAGGAATTATGAATCTTCACTTTTGCCGTTGCGTGAAACCCGACCACCGCCGATGCTGCGCAACGGAATCGGCTTCTTTTCCGGCGTCATGTCCGCGGTGGCGTCGATGCCGGTTTCCAGCGTATCGTCCCGTACCGGGGGGAGCGACCGGGCACGACTGAGTCGTTCGTGGCCGTGGCGTTCCTCCAGGCGCACTGCCATATCGTTGAAGCGTCTGAAAATCGGGCTCAGGGCGTCCTGTCGCGCGTCGTCCAGCCTGAAGTCATATTGACCGCGGGCGATGCGCTGCAGTCCCCAGGCGATACGCTGGATCGAGCGTTGCTGCCATCGCGCCACCCACGCGAACCCGATGGCGCCGACCACGACGGTGACGACGAAGACGATGCCCAGCATGGTCAATGTGGTACGAGCGGTGGCCTGCAACTGGCTGCCGTCGATCCCGAGCTGGACCTGTCCGATACGCCGGGCCTGGAATCGCACCGGGGTCTGGAACTCCAGGTGTCCGCTGTCGAGCGCGATCAGGCGCACACTGCCATGCGCGCGCTCGATCAGGTTCCCTTCGGCCTCCGGTGCCGCCTCACCCTGCAGGAATGGGTCGGTGCTGGCCTGGATCTGTCCGTCCCGATCGCTGACATGAAGGTGGGTGATGCGAGGATTGACCGAGAAATCCGATACGAGATTGCCCAGTGCGGTGGCATCCTGCAAGAGCAGGGCTTCGGCTGTCTCCCGAGCGATCACGCTGGACAAGGCATCGCCGAAGCCGTAAGTCGTCTCGGTCATGGCGCTGCTTTGGCTGTGATAGATCCACGTCAGTCCGACGCCCAGTATCACGGCCAGCCCGAGACTCAAAAACAGCGGCCAGCGCCACACCGGTGAGGTGGGGTGAGCCTGCTTGAGCAGTCCGCGGTCGAGATCGGCCCGAATCTCCTGGAGTTCTTCCAGTATCTGGGCACCGTCCATGTAGCGTGCGCCGGGCTGCTTGCTGATGAGCCGCATGACCAGCTCGATCAATTCAACCGGCGTCTTTTCGTGTCTGGGGATCAGTCGCGGTGGCGGCTCGTTGACGACCTGGCCGATCAAAGCCGAAAGCGGTTCTCCGTTGAAGGGGAGCTTTCCGGCCAGCAGGCGGTATAGCACGATGCCCAGGCTGTAGAGGTCAGAACGGTGGTCTGGACGGTCTCCCTGCAATTGCTCCGGCGCCATGTAGCGCGGCGTGCCGACAATGGTGTCGTCGTCGCCGGCCTTGCCTTCCCGGATTCGCCGGTCGATGGCGGCGATGCCGAAATCGACCAGTTTGATCAGCCCGGATTCCGCGTCGAAGTAAATGTTCGAAGGTTTGACGTCCCGGTGGATGACCCCGCGTTCGTGCGCGTAGTGCAGCGCGCTGGCGAGCTGGATGCCGATTTCGATGACCTGGCGGGCGTCAAGCGTGTTGCCTGCGGCGAGGAAGTCCTCCAGGCTTTCTCCCTGGAGTCGCTCCATGACCAGGTACGGCAGGCCTTCGAACTGGCCGACGTCGAACACGGTGACGATATTGGGATGACTCAGGCCACCGGCCGAGCGTGCCTCGCGCAGGAACCGCTGGCGGCTCTTGACGTCCCGCGCATAGCGCTCTCGCAGCACCTTGACCGCCAGTTGCCGGTTGATGTGCGGGTCGAACGCCTCGTAGACGATCGACATCGACCCGCGTCCGAGTTCTCGCTCGATCTGATAACGGCCGAGACGCTCCATGTCACCTCACGGAAGTCATGAATGGATGCGGCGCGCTGGTTGCTCGGGCACCACCGCCGAACATTGCGCCAAGATAGCAGAACGCGGCGCCAGGCACCTATTTGGCATCATCAATGGCAAGCCAGGGCGAGTGATCAAGCCGGTAGGGCGGCGGTACTTCCGCAGCATCGATCAAAAAGTGATCCATCCAGCGCATCAGGCGCATGCTGAAGTCGCGGCGCGCGGCGGAGTGGTGGGTGCCGTGGCCCTCGTCGGGGTAGCTCACCAGCCGCACCGGGGCCTGGCCGGCCAGCTTCAGATACCGGTACAGCATGAGGCCCTGCGAGAAGTGAACGCGGGCGTCCTGTTCGCCGTGCAGGATCAGGGTCGGCGTACTTGAGCGTTCGGCATGATAGACCGGACTTGACTCACGATACATTTCCCAGTTTTCCCAGGGCCACTTGCGCAGATGCGCGAGGTAGAGTTCGTTGGTGATGTCGGATGTGCCGAACTTGGATACATTTTCCCCGGCACCGGCTGCGACCACACTGGCATCGAAGTATTCGCTCTGGGCGGTGGCGGCCCAGGCCGCGGCATAGCCACCGTAGGAACCACCGGTAATGCCGATGCGCCCTTCCTCGGCCATCCCGATTTCGACCAGATGATTGCGAGCGTCGAGGATATCGTCGAACTCGGCTCCTGCCGGATCACCCTGGCCGAGTTTGGAGAATGCGACTCCGCGACCGGTGCTGCCCCGGTAATTGGGGAAAAACATTGCGTAGCCGCGAGCCGCTGCCACCTGGGCGGGCTTGGCGTAGCTGGTCAGCCAGCCGTCGGAATCATGCGCCTCCGGACCCCCGTGGATGGCGAGAATCATTGGTACGGGGCCACGGCGAACGTCAAGCGGGCGAACCAGAATGCCCTCCAGCTCCAGGCCATCACGGGCAGTATAGGTCACGACTTCCTGCTCGGCCAGACGGACCTCGGCCAGCCAGGGATTGCTGTCGCTCCAGCGCGTCAGGCCGGTTTCCTCCATCACGTGCAACTCGTTCGGGTGGTCAGGCGCATCGGCGGTCAGTGCAACTGTGCCGCCGGCGTAGTCGATGGAGCGCAGAATGGGGCGTCGCGCATTATGGACCACTTCCAGGCCGTGGCCCCGGTAGTCGATTCGGGATAGCTCCGAGTGTACGCCGACATGTCCGACGTACAGCAGGTGCCCGGCATCCTCCCAGGCAAAATCCTGGATATGCCCGGGATAGCCCAGCGTGATGTCGCGATGGCTGCCATCGGCCAGATCGGCAACCATCAATCGTCCTTCACGCGGGTCGTGCATGTCGACAGCGCCGATGAAGGCCAGGCGTTGGCCATCCGGCGCCCACGCGGCGTCCCTTTTCTTGCCCTCGTGGTTGAAACGGTGGGTGATCTCTCCGTCTTCGGTTGATGCAACCACCAGCCGCCGAAACATGAGACTGTCGTCGGCACCTGCGGTCGGGGCCAGCATGAATGCCAGATGTTCGCCGTCGGGTGCCCAGCTCAGGGAGGAGGCGGAGCCTGTCGTCTCGAGCATGCGCCGGTCGAACTCGCCGCGCGTATCGGCAATCCAGACTCGCTGCGGGTGGGCGCTGTTTTCCCAGACGCGGGCGTTGAAGCCCAGTTCGGCCAGCCTGCGATCTTCCTCACTTTCTCCTTCGGTGGCGAGATAGGCGACGAATCGGCCGTCCGGTGAGAAGCTGTATGCGGTGATGTCGGCGTCATGCGAGAGGATTCGCCGCGGTTCCCCGCCATCAATCGGAATTTCCTGGAGCACACGGTGCCCGGAATCCTCGCATATGGCCAGGAAGGTGAGGGCGTCGCCGGGCGGACGCCAGGCAACCGACGACAGCTCGGTGATCGTGTAGATGAACGGCTGCATGTCCTTGGCCGATTCGGCCACGTGCAGTTCGCGGCGACCGGCACCGCCGTGTTCGTAAGGATCGAGCGGGATGTCGAGAACGAAGGCGATGCGCTCGCCGTCGGCTGCAACCGTGACTTGGCCGATCGAACGGATTTCGCCAAGTTGTTCCAGGGTCAGCCCGTCGGCCCGGGCAGTGAGGTGGCAGCAGCACAGTGCAAGGATAGCGACCGTCAAGCTGGTGCCACGGGCAGGGAGTCCACGAAGCATGAAGTCAATCGAATTGATACCAGCGAAAAAGGATAACCAAGCCGCCGTCAAGCCGCCACTCACGTTGCCTGGCCTGGACCTGGTGGCCGGTCGAGAAGTTTGGTGATGGACTCGTCTTTCAGTTGCCACAGATCGTTGATCCAATCCCGGACCCGCTTGCGGAACTCCTCGTCGTTGAGATAGTCGCCGTCGCGCAGCCATTCGGGGACCGGTCGGCTGTGGACTGCGACCCGAATTTCACGGACCCGGTTGGCGAACAGGTCGACCAGGCGCGGTTGGCCATGCGGGTAGACAATGGTGACGTCGACCAGACGATCAATGGCCTCTCCCATCGCGTCCATGGTGAATGCCACACCGCCGGCGCGCGGTTTGAGCAGGTGACGGTAATGGGAGGACTGTGCTGCATGCCGGGCCGGCCGAAAGCGTGTGCCCTCGACGAAGTTGACCACGGCCACGGGCAGTTTCCGGAATTTCTCGCAGGCCCTCCGGGTGGCCTGTACATCACGTTCGGCCAGCTCTGGACGGCGCTTGATCTGGGCCCGGGTATGGCGTTTCATGAAAGGGAAGTCCAGGGCCCACCAGGCCAGTCCCAGCAACGGCACCCAGATCAACTGGCTTTTCAGAAAGAAACGCAGCAGGGGCAGGCGTCGGTTGAACAACTTCTGCAGGACCGGGATATCCACCCAGCTTTGATGATTGCAGACCACCAGCATCTGCCCGTCCAGGTCGGGGTCGGGCAGGTCGCTGACCACTATGCGGGTATCGGTCAGGTGGTCCATCATCCAGGAATTGAAATCGATCCAGCTCGCGGCAATGGCCATGAGGCCATGATCGAGCCATTTGCGTGGTCGGGATCCCGCCGGCGTCGGCAGTTTGAGCAGGGCCACCACCAGTAACGGGCCGACATGGATCAGGGTGTTCAGGCTCAGCAAAAGCGTCGCGCCGGCCACGCGCAGGGCGAAGAAGAGGTGACGAATCATGACGGTATTTTCGCATGCGGTCGATGACGGTTGTTGAACAAGCCGGCCCTGGTTGGCTGCGTCACTTATAATTACTGATGCGGTCACTAATCAGCAGACGCTCAGAGCTTCGGAGCCGGCCACCGGCAAGGCGCGCGAGTGTAGGCATAGACGGACGTTGAGAGACAAGCCGAGTGCCTGCTGATTAGTGACCGCATTAGTAGAGCCGAGTTTCATTCGTATCAAATCACATCCGAGAGATTCCGTCATGAGCGAGTTTCGAACCGAACGCGACAGCATGGGCGAGCTGAAAGTGCCCAGCGATGCCCTTTGGGGCGCGCAGACGCAGCGTGCCGTCAACAACTTCCCGATCAGTGGACAGCCGATGCCGCCGGCCTTTATTCGTGCGCTCGGTCTGATCAAGGCGGCCTGTGCTCGTGCCAACCAGGATCTGGAACTGCTCGACGGCTCCCTGGCCGATGCGATTGCCGAAGCAGCAGGCAAGGTGGCGGACAACCGGGTCGACGATCACTTCCCGGTCGATGTCTACCAGACGGGGTCGGGCACCAGTTCCAACATGAACAGCAACGAGGTCATCGCCCACCTCGCCGACCCGGATGGCGAACTCGGGATCCACCCGAACGATCACGTCAACATGAGCCAGAGCTCCAATGACGTGATTCCCACGGCCATTCAGGTCAGTGCCTGTCTGCAGACTTCAGAACACCTGTTGCCGGCACTCAAGCATCTGCATTCGGTGCTGGAAAAGCGCGCCGGTGAGCTCGACAAGGTGGCCAAGACCGGTCGGACCCACCTGATGGACGCGATGCCCGTCACTCTGGGTCAGGAGCTGGAAACCTGGGCGGCCCAGGTGCGCAGTGCCTACCGGCGCATCGAGGACAGCCTGGACCGGATCCGGCGCCTGCCGCAGGGGGGCACGGCAGTCGGTACTGGCATCAACGCCCATGCCGAGTTCGGTGAGCGCGTGGCCGAGCACCTGGTCTCCGCCACCGGCTTCGAGTTCCTGTCCGCCGACAACAAGTTCGAGGGTATTGCCAGCCAGGATGCGGCGGTGGAGTTGTCCGGCCAGCTCAAGACGGTTGCCGTTGCCCTGATGAAGATCGCCAACGACCTCCGATGGATGAATTCCGGCCCGCTGGCCGGCCTGGGCGAGATCGAGCTCGAGGCCTTGCAGCCGGGCAGTTCCATCATGCCGGGCAAGGTCAATCCCGTCATTCCCGAAGCCGTCTGCATGGTGGCTGCCCGCGTCATCGGCAACGACTCCACCATCACGGTGGCCGGACAGTCGGGCAATTTCCAACTCAATGTCATGCTGCCGGTGGTCGGCGCCACCCTGCTGGAGAGCCTGAATATTCTCGGCAACGCAGCCAACCTGCTGGCCGATCGGGCCGTTGCCACCTTCAAGGTGCGCGAAGACCACCTTGGCGAGGCATTGTCGAAGAATCCGATTCTGGTCACGGCGCTCAATCGTGTGATCGGTTATGAAAAGGGGGCGGCCGCGGCCAAGCAGGCCTACGCCGAAGGGCGTCCGATCATCGACGTGGCCACGGAACTGACCGACCTGTCGCGCGAGGAGCTGGAAAAGCTGCTCGACCCGCTCAAGCTGACCGAAGGCGGTCTGTGACTTGCGTTCCCCGTACATCACCGCAGCCGGCCATCGCCGGCTGCAGGACGAACTCAAGCAACGCTGGAAACATCGGCGTGAGGTGACCGTGGCGTTGGCAGCGGCTGCTGCCGAGGGTGATCGTTCCGAGAACGCCGAGTACATCTATCGCAAGAAGCAACTCAGGGAAATCGACCGCCGCATCCGCTACCTGCAGAAGCGACTCGACGAAGTCCAGCCGGTGGCTCCGCGAGCAGACAATCCCGGCAAGGCCTTTTTCGGCGCGACGGTCACGCTCGAAGAAGAAGACGGTCGCCGGGTCACCTACCGCATCGTCGGCGCCGATGAGACCGACGCTGATCAGGGGTGGATCTCGGTGGATTCCCCAGTGGCCCGGGCCCTGCTGGGCAAGGCGATTGACGAGGAGGCCGTGGTGTCGACGCCTTCGGGGGAGCGCGTGCTGACGGTGATCGCGGTGGAGTATCTGGACGGGTAGAGGAGGAGAGGGAGAGAGGGGTAGAGGGGAGAGGAAAGGGGTGCCAGAATTCCTCGCTTTTCCCTCTTCCCTCTTCCCTCTCTTCCTCTCCCCCTCTACCCATCACATCCCAAGCCTCTTGAAATTCTCCAGCACGTCCCTATCTCTACCACCGAGGTCGCCGGATTCGGGGCCTCGAGTCAACGCCCGGCCTGACAACAGGCGGGCACAACTGAAACACGACCGATTGCTTCATAGGAGGATACGGTTATGAACACGTTTGATCTCTCTCCCCTGTACCGGACGGCGATTGGCTTTGATCGCCTGGCCGACATGCTGACCAACGCCTCGCGCGTCGACAGCAACGGCTATCCGCCCTACAACGTCGAATCACTCGGTGAGGACCGCTACCGCATCACCATGGCGGTCGCAGGCTTCAGCGAAGATGAAATCGACATCACCAGCGAGCAGAACACGTTGACCATCTCGGGCAACAAGAACGACGAGGAGCGTGACAGCAATGAGGATCGCGAATTCCTGTATCGCGGCATTGCCACGCGGTCGTTCGAACGTCGTTTCCAGCTCGCCGACCACGTCAAGGTTGATGGTGCAAGCCTCGAAAATGGTCTGCTGCATATCGACATGGTGCGTGAGTTGCCCGAGCGGATGAAACCGCGCAAGATCGAGATCGGTTCGGGTCGTTTGCTCGAAGGCGAGCAGAAGGGCAAGGTCAAGGCCGCTTAAGGTCGTCCATTGCCATGACGGCAATACGGGGGCGTCGTCAGACGCCCCTATTTACT
>SL_3KL_010_SEDDRAFT_10005169_pt1 | contig 11754 bp, 8 predicted proteins | sample SodLakKL_010_SED_2_FD_10381 | JGI IMG/M metagenome (IMG submission 10381)
CTGGTTTACCGAGGTGGGATCTTCGTAACGGTTATCTTCCACTTGGCTCACATCTATCGGATCTACTCTTCCGTCCAGCAATTGCCTTTCGATGGTGGCCTCAAAACCAAAACTCTCCTCCGGCAGACTGTAAGTCCACTCCAGTAAATTGGTTTGCTCGTCCAGCGTACGACCACTCAGGTGAAGCGGCATCACTACCTCACTCAACTTCTCTGCACCGCATAGATCCACCGTCCTGATGAACAGTTCCGATGGAAATCCGTGAGTGGCCGGAATCGACAAGTTCACGGTATTGTTCCCGGTAAGCGGGCCCTCAATCTCTTCCCGGAAAACAGGGTTGAACTCATTGTCATTTTCGCCTTTTACCAAAATTTCAAAATAATCCATCTCGGCCGTTTCGTTCCAGTACCACTGCAAATGGATTTCACCCAGCTGTTCGTCGTAACAGTAGCTGTAGAGAATCAAATCCCTTACGGGTTCCACAATATCCGCAGTAATACAAATGGTGTTCGATTCGGAAGAAGCACCCAGTTCCGCATTTTCAGCCGTGATATAAAAACAAAAGTCTTCATCCTTAATCAAGTCGCTGTATTCCGCGCTGAACACACCCGGGCCCATGGTATCTGCCACCTCAAACACTCCATCGCGCTCCACCCATAGCAAATGGTAGCTGATCCCCCCGGGCCAGTTTTGATACTCGTTCCACTCAAAGGTTATTTGCTGCTGACAGGGCGCAATTTCAAAGTCGGCCAGAAGGGTGTTGTGGGGTTGATCGAAAAAACTCTTGGTGCCGCAATCGTCCATGGCCAGGACGTAATATATCTCCACCCTTTCGGTGGGATTGGCGTTTTCATCCGTGTACTCAAGTACATTTTGAACCGTATCAATGGGTATGGTACCCTGAGAGGTGTTTCGGTAAATGACGTATTGAGATATGTTCGGATCTTCGCTCATCTCCCACTTTACAACCACATTGCCATCCACCACCGACAGCGATTTAATGGGGATCATTCCAAGGGGCAAATTGGAAAGCGTATCCGATGTGAGTAAACTGTCTCCGGGACAGTCGGCCCAACTGCTGAGGTAGTAGTAATACGTCAGGCCAAAGGGATTGGGTGCCTCGTAAACCACAGTAGCCGGGTTGTTTAATGTGTCCTGAAGTTCGTAGGGACCCTCTCTGTTTTCAGAGCGGAAAATAAAAAAGCCCAGCAAATCGCCGCAGTTGACTTCCGGCACTTCCCATACCAGCGAATCGCCGCTGATGCACTTGAGTTCCGGAGCCTCTACCTGTCCAATAGCATCTGAACTGATCGCGATTCCCATCCCGATCATCAATAGCATCGTAAGCAATCCCCTTATTGCTTTCGCGGGGTATAGTGTTTTCTTCAAGTATTCGTTTATCAAAATGCGTTTAGTTTGAATTCATTAAGTCCAGCCATTTCCAACCGTTGAAATTTTTACTGAATCTTTAACTACGAGCGCGCCATTTAGAGTAATAAATAGAAGTCCGGGAGTAATTATCACGGTCACAGACCGTTTTATGGTTCGATTAGTTCTCAGGAACAGGTTCCGGGTTTACTCTATTATTAAAGTCTTCAACTGAAAATCGTTCCGAAAAAGTATACTTTCGAACAATTTCCGGCGTAATCTCCTTTTCAAAATACCTCAAACCCAGTCCGGTTTCAAAAACCTCGATTCCCCGACTCTCCATTTCCAGATATCCCTCCTGAAAATCTTCGATTTTTTCCCTCAGTTCAAAAACAACTTCGTCTTCGGTACTTTGAGTGGGATCGAACCTGCGGTTTCTGATGATTTCGGTAAAGGTGAGACTGTCCGGAGAGGTGTACCACCTCAGGTACTGCAGATAAACCTGGTTGTAATCCGAGGCTTCTGACGGATATAGATTGCCGTGTTCGATGTCAACTGACGTCGTCTGTCCCCTCCCGGGAAAAATCAACAACTTATCCTGAACCACGCCGGTAGAAGAGAGGTACTCATAGCTACACTGAATCCAGCCTCTGGCGGAATCGAAAATACAAATCCTCAATCGGTTTTCGGACCAGTGATCCACTCTCCAGTACTCGTCCGGGAAACCCTCCGTAAGTGACGTGTAATGGTAGACATAAGCCTCACCGGGTGGAGGTTTTGGAAAGTAATAATCGGGGGGCGTGTGCGGGTCTCCACACCCCTGAAAAAGGAGGAGCAATAATATTGCGGCTGTATTATATAAAAACACTTTTTTAATCGTTACCATAATGCTGCACTGATCGTTAAAAAAAACTGCCCTATTAGAAAAAGTTCCCACTGCTGTGTAGCCATGGACTCAAAAGTCAGTCAATGACTGAAATACAGAGTGGAAGGTAAAAGAGGGGTCTTTTGAACTTCGTCCCTGCAGTCATTGATTCACTCACAAGCCAACCAGATAAAACGGGCTAATAGTGAGCGTTGAATGCCCCGATTGATTGCAAAGATAGTATCTTTGCCCTTCGATACGAAAGACAATAAAAAGAAGAATATACACGATGGCCAATTTTATAACTTCGACATTAAAAAAAATATTCGGAAGCAAGCACGACAGGGATGTAAAAAGCTACATGCCTCTGGTAGAAGAAACGAATGAATATTACGAGAGTTACAACCAACTGTCCAATGACGAATTGAGGGGAAAAACCGCGGAATTCAAAGAGCGAATCGCAGCCCATCTCGAGGGCATCAATGAAGACATAGACGAACTCAACAAACAGGCAGAAAACGAAGAAGATCTCGAGGTAAAGGAAGAGCTTTTCAACGAAATCGATGGCCTGATTGAGGAGCGCAATCAACACCTGGAGGATGTACTCCGCGAGATTTTACCCGAGGCTTTCGCCGTCGTGAAGGAAACCGCGCGGAGATTTTTTGAAAACGACACCCTTGAAGTTACAGCTACCGATCACGACAAAGAAATAGCCGTCAACGCCAAATACCTGAAAATAAAAGGCGAAAAGGCATTGTGGAAAAACGAATGGGTGGCCGCCGGAGGACAAATTAAGTGGGACATGATCCACTACGATGTTCAGTTGATCGGTGGTATGGTATTGCACGAGGGAAAAATTGCTGAAATGGCTACGGGTGAAGGTAAAACCCTGGTAGCTACGCTGCCGGCCTACCTCAATGCCCTTGCCGGGAATGGCGTACACATCATTACTGTAAACGACTATCTGGCGAGACGTGACTCCGAATGGATCGGGCCGATCATGGAATTTCTCTTGCTCACCATCGACTGCATAGACAAGTACAAACCGCATTCAGAAAACCGAAAAAAGGCCTACAACTGTGACATCACCTACGGAACCAATAACGAATTTGGGTTTGATTACCTCAGAGACAATATGGTTCGATCGATTGAAGAAAAGGTACAGCGGAGACACCACTACTCCATGATCGATGAGGTCGATAGTGTTTTGATCGATGACGCCAGGACCCCCCTGATTATTTCGGGACCGGTACCCAAAGGAGCAGATGATCAGGAATACGGATTGATCAAGCCCAAAATTGAGCGATTGCTCAGTGTCCAGAAACAACTGGCCGCTTCCTTCCTGGCCGAAGGAAAAAAATTGTTTAAGGAAGGAGAGTTGGGCTCCGAAGAGGGACAGGCAGGACTGGCACTTCTCAGGGCTTTTCGGGCCTACCCCAAATCGCGCCCCCTGATCAAATTCCTCAGTGAGGAGGGAGCCAAAGTGGAGTTGCAAAAAGCCGAAAACCACTACATGCAGGAGCAGTCCAAACATATGCACAAAGCCGATGCCCCGCTCTACTACACCATAGATGAAAAAAACAGACAAGTAGAACTCACGGAGAAAGGGGCTGAATTTCTGGCCCAGGGAGAAGACGATCCCAACTTATTCGTAATGCCCGATATCGCTACCGAAATGCAAGCCATTCAAAGCGATGAAAGCCTCACAGAAGGTGAAAAAAAGGAAAAACAAGAGCACCTCGTCCGGGATTATTCCACCAAGTCCAAGCGTTTGCACGCCGCCCAGCAATTACTCAAGGCGTACAGCCTCTTTGAAAAAGACGAGGAATACGTCGTCATGGAGGGACAGGTGAAAATCGTAGACGAACAAACGGGACGTATTATGGAGGGGCGGAGGTACTCCGACGGCCTCCACCAGGCCATTGAAGCCAAGGAAAATGTAAAAATCGGGGACATCACGCAAACATACGCCACGGTTACTCTGCAGAATTACTTCCGAATGTACCACAAATTGGCGGGTATGACCGGAACCGCAGAAACCGAGGCCGGAGAGTTCTGGCAAATCTACAAACTCGATGTTTCTGTAATCCCCACCAATAAGCCGATTGTCAGAGACGACAAACAGGACAAAGTCTTCAAAACCGCAAGAGAAAAATACAATGCGGTCATTGAGGAAATCAACGATCTGGTGGATCAGGGTAGACCCGTATTGGTGGGTACCACTTCTGTAGAGATCTCCGAGAAATTGAGCCGGATGCTCAACCTGAGAAAAATTAAACACAACGTACTGAATGCAAAACAGCACCAGCGGGAGGCCGAAGTCGTGGCCGAGGCCGGTATGCCAGGAGCAGTGACCATAGCTACCAACATGGCGGGTCGTGGTACGGATATCAAGCTCACCAAAGAGGTGAAAGAATCCGGTGGTCTGGCCATTATCGGTACTGAGCGACATGACTCGAGAAGGGTTGACCGGCAGCTGCGAGGTAGAGCAGGTCGTCAGGGAGACCCGGGTTCCAGTCAGTTTTACATTTCGTTGGAAGACAACCTCATGAGGTTGTTTCACTCTGAGAGAATTGCCAAATTGATGGACCGCATGGGCCACAANGACGGGGANATGATTCAACACCCCATGGTGACCAAATCCATCGAAAGAGCNCAGAAAAAAGTCGAGGANAACAACTTTGGAATCCGTAAAAGACTGCTCGAATACGACGATGTGATGAATATCCAGCGAGAGGCCATTTACAAAAAACGCGACAATGCACTGAGTGGAGAGCGCCTCTCCGTCGATATCAACAATATGTTTATCGGCCTCACAGAAACCCTCGTGATCGACCACAAATTAAACGGAGACTTCGACAGCCTCAGAAGAGAATCCATAAAGCTGTTGGCAATAGACCCCATGGATATGGATCCGGCTTCTTTCGAGGAAAAAACTGAAATGGAAGTGGTTCGGGATTTCCAGGAAATTGTTTTCAATGCCTACCAAAGAAAGGGCGAGCAAATAAAAGAACTGCTGTACCCCCTTATCCAAAGAGTGCACGAAAACGAAGGCCACCGCTACAAGAGAATTGCCATTCCCTTCGTCAGTGGCGGAACCAAACAACTGCCCATTGCCGCCAATCTCGAAGATGCCGTTAAATCGGAGGGAAAAACCATTATGAGGGATATCGAAAAAACGGTTACCCTCGCTCTTATAGACGACAACTGGAAAGAACACCTCAGGAGAATGGATGAACTCAAAGAGTCCGTTCAATCGGCTTCCTTCGAACAAAAGGATCCACTGGTGATTTACAAAATGGAAGCCTATCAACTCTTCGAACAATTGATTCACAAGGTGAACCAGGATGTGACTTCCTACCTGCTGGAAGGGAGAATTCAATTCCAGGGGGGGCAGCAACAAGTCACCGAAGCAAAACAAGAAAAAACGGACTTCAGCAAGGCAAAAACCCACCGCTCAGAACAGGACGAGGCCATGCGCCGCGCCGCCATGTCTGCCGGGGGAAAAAGCCAAAAAGTGGAAACCATTGTCAGAAAGGAAAAGAAAGTCGGAAGAAACGACGATTGCCCGTGCGGCAGCGGTAAAAAATTCAAACACTGCCATGGTAGGGCGTAGATTCTCCCATCGAATTTTTGAAGGCGAAAGGCGGGTTTTTAAATAAAAAAATGCGCAGGTCTAAAACACCAAACCCTGCATATATATATGCATCACCCGAAAATGCGTTACATTTTACATCTTAAAAATATATTCTATGATTAAAATAACCCATTTCATTTTTTGTGTCGCAACCATCGTTTTGTTCGCAGCACAGGGCATCCACGCTCAGGAAATGATTGTTCCCGGTCAGGAATTCAGAAATACCGGCCACCTGGCCGAAGGTAAAAGTGAATACATCATTCAGTTCGAACGCAGCGGTTGGGAGACCCACGAAGCCGGTCTCATCGAACGGAAAATGATTCATTCCGGTGACTCCCTGCTCCTCATTAGAAAAGTTACCCGGGGAAAAATAAGCAGCAAAGATACCCTCGTAATGAATAGAGAGTCGTTACAACCCATCTCCTTGAGCGCTCTGCAATCCGATCGAAAAACGCATTATTCGTCTACAGACCAAAGCGTCACTGCTGAAATCCGCTTTCCCGAACAAGGCGACACCCTCAACTACACCAGAAAATCGGAGCATTTGTTTTTCGATATTTCCAGTCTCGAACTCGTTTTGGGTGCATTTAACCGCAGAGATTTGGACGGTAAAACCATTCACTTGTTCGACCATCAAACCAGTTCATTCCTGGATTTTAAAATCAATGACATTCAAAGAGAGCGCATTAAAGATGCTTCGGGCAACAGACACCGCTGTTTTAAAATAAGCGGAAAACTCAACAGAGCCAATGCCACCTATTGGATCGACCGCAGAAGCGGAGAGTTGATAAAAAGCCACCTGGAAATGACGGGCAACATGGCCATGATGACCCTGAAAAAATAATGGATTTGCTCGAAGTTGAAGGTCATTATCCCATCGATCCCATTTTTTTAAAAAAATATTTTAGCGACTGATACTCAGCTGAAAACTGATTGTCATAGAGCTATAAATTAGGGTTTTTTGCCATATAAAACAGAGGGAACCATTGGCTTGGCACGTTTGTTGCAGAGTATATAATAATTATCGCAATAAGAGGTTTCTCTTAGCGAAAGTAACTTTTTGATTAAAAAGACAGTAAACGTACAGAATCAAAACCGTCGGGCCAATAAACCAATCTGAATTTTGATAATAAGACCTTATCAATATTTTTAAGTGGAGGTCCCATCCTCAACTTCCGATGGTTTTGGTTCTTTTTTTATAGGATCTTTACTGTATTCCCTGTAACTTTCTCTGTATCTGAAAATATCGATGGCATTGAATATGGCTCGCATCATGGATCGCGGATTGGCAATATTTTTACCGGCAATTTCATAGGCCGTTCCGTGGTCGGGGGATGTTCTGATGAAGTCCAGACCCGCTGTAAAATTCACTCCGTGGCCAAAAGACAAGGCCTTGAAGGGTACCAAGCCCTGGTCGTGATACATAGCCAGGATTCCATCGAATTTTTTGTACTGCCCACTTCCGAATAAACCATCGGCGGGAAAAGGCCCCATGACCAGTTCTCCTCTTTTTTTGGCTTCGATTATAACCGGACGAATGATGTCATTTTCCTCTGTACCCATAGTGCCTTCTTCTCCCGCATGGGGATTTAACCCCAAAACAGCCACCGTCGGCTTTTCAACACCAAAATCACACTTCAGTGAATTCAGCAGTATATTGAGTTTTTCCGAAACCAGTTCTTTGGTCATCACCTGAGATACTTCAGATAACGGCATGTGGCCGGTGACCACACCCAGTTTCATTTCATCACTCACCATCAACATCAGAGAACGCTCTCCGAGTTGATGTGTCAGGTATTCGGTATGCCCCGGATACCTGAAGCCCGCCATTTTTAATGCGTTCTTATTGACAGGAGCCGTAACCAATACATCGATTCTACCCTCTTTGAGATCTTTTACAGCCGCTTCCAGAGACAAAATTGCGTACTTGCCACTCTCTTCCGTGGGCTTTCCCAGTGAAATCATCACATCCTCATTCCAGGTATTGACAATGTTGACCTTATCGCGTTGCAATCGGTCAGAGGAGTGCTGGTTCTGGTAGGAAAAATGCACATTTTCAACAATGTTTTTGTGGTAAGAAACAATCTTAGAAGAGCCGTACAATACAGGGGTGCAGGCGTTCATAACTACATCGTTGGCTACGGATTTGATGATTATTTCCAGACCGATACCATTGATGTCACCAATGGATATTCCAAGTTTAATTTTATCGCTCATATTAAAGGGACCGTCTATTCAAGTTTATGGCAATTCTTTAAAACACTTTCGCTAAAAAACGTTTAGTTAGGTAGTGCTTTGTAAATTGCCGCAGTAAAAAAGCTAAGTTAATCATATTTCTCATTCACCCGTTACAGAAGCGGCCAATTTTTTCAGAAGGATGGGCGCGTTTGAGTGCACAATAAATTTTCAGCCTTGAGACCCAAAAAATCATACGGACAGCATTTCCTGACCAGCGAAAGAATCGCTGAGCGCATAGCTCTATCTCTTTCGACGGACAACAACTTCAAAAAAGTGCTGGAAGTAGGCCCCGGAAAGGGAATGCTCACCAAGTACCTCTTGAAAACGGACTTTGAAATTACCGCCGTGGAGGCAGACAGCGATATGACCCTCTATCTGGAGGAACATTTTCCGGAACTGGAGGGGCAACTCTTCAATTTTGATATTTTAAAGTTCGACCCCACAAAGGTGTTTGGTGAAGAGCAATTTGCACTGATAGGCAACTACCCCTACAACATCTCTTCCCAAATCGTATTCAGAATGCTCAAATACCGGGCGTACATTCCGGAAATGGTGGGGATGTTTCAAAAGGAAATGGCAGACCGGATCGTGGCTTCTCCCGGATCCAAAGATTTCGGTATCATCAGTGTGCTCACGCAATTGTATTACGATTGCAAACTGCTGTTTAAAGTTGAGCGGGGAAATTTCAATCCTCCGCCCAAAGTCAGATCTGCCGTCATTCGCTGCACGCGAAAATCCGATGAATACCCCGATCTGGATTACAGCCTTTTTAAGAGCATCGTAAAAATGACCTTCAACAACCGAAGGAAAATGCTTCGCAACACACTCAAAGCCTTTACAAAAAGCACTGAATTGGCCGATAAAGAATTTTTTACACAGCGACCCGAACAACTCTCGGTGCGGGATTTTGTTTTACTGACTGAATGGGTCAAAAAAAAGCAATCTGAGGAGGCCGGGGATGCGTAAATTTTTAGGCTGCAGAAACAAGGGAAAATACACCCTTTTGCCCCCATACCCCACCTCCTGCGCTCATAAATCCTCAACCAAAAAACCGTAGAAAAATGAATTTAAAGGACCAAATCAACAGCGATATCAAAGATGCCATGCGGGCCAAAGACCAGGCCGCACTCAGAGCCCTGCGTTCGGTTAAGTCAGCCGTTCTGCTGGCAGAAACCGATGGATCGGGTCGTGAAGTTGACGACAGCAGTGTGCTCAAGATCATTCAGAAACTCGTCAAACAACGAAAAGAATCCCTCGAGCTTTTCGAAAACGAAAATAGATCCGACCTGGCCGATAAGGAAAAAGAAGAACTCGAGGTGCTGGAAAAATATCTGCCCAAAGCCATGGACAAAGAAGAACTGCATCAGTTCCTCAAGAATCTGGTCGATGAACTCAATGCGGACAGCATGAAGGACATGGGACGGGTGATGAGTGAAGCCCAAAGCCGCCTCGCAGGCCGAGCCGACGGAAAAGAAATTTCCGCCATCGTTCGCAATTTGTTGGCATGATGGTACTCTGCACGCGCACTCCGCTCAATCGTTTCTGACAGCGTGATTTAATTATGTCGCGATGGTATGGGATTCAAGCCTGTCTCTATCCGTAAATTTCCTCTAAGATTTGAGCCAGGCGAATACCCGCTGCCAATAATCTTTCCTCCACGATGTGGTAGTATTTGAAAATGTAGCGATATCGTATTTCACCGCTTTCGGGTATATCGTAAATATAGGGGCGCAATTCAGCCGCTTCCATCAACCAGTGCTTTGGACCGCCGGCTTCGTACTCCTTTACCCGTTCGGGGGTAATTTGTCTTTTCAGTTCAGTGGCGATCTCCGTGTAGCTCATGCGCTGATGTTCAATCAGGTGGTAGTCCCATACCGCGTGTAAATTGGTGGAACGATTGAAAAAAGTCACTCTGACATCGTTGCCGCCCCGGTCACCGGGTTGCCCCACATGCAGGGGCTGATGGAGGTCTCCCACCAGGTGAATAAGCATCTTCAGCTGGTCCCTTTCCTCTTTTTCGGTCAGTTTTCCGGACTTAAGGTTTTCCCTCAGAGTCAGAAGGGCGCTGTAGGCATCTCCGCTTTCCTCCTGAATCGACGGATCGTATTTTCCATCCACCGTTGTAATCCAATGCCAGGTTCTGGTGTAATTATAACTGCTGTCTGAGCGAATTCGATCCATCCATGTACCCGCGCGGGCAATGGATTCATCTCCGAGAATCTGGTCTACCCGCTCCAGGGTTGCAGGGCGCAACTGCCACTCCGCCAACTGCCCAATGGTATAATGACCGATAGGGCCCCAGGAAAGGGCCATATGAATAAAGGTGAAATACAATACAGCGGATGCCGCTAAAACTTTTAAGGACTTCATGATTCAGTACGTTTTGATAGATAAAGGTACGGAATGCAACTTTTTAAAAAAGCATCACCGAATCAAAAAAAGGGAATTAACGATTTTTTATTCACCGGAGGTGGATAAATCGAAGGGCATACTTCACTCAGTGGTGATCTCTCTGAAAATAAAGGAGTGGCTTTTTCAAAGAGGGAGGCAGGCGACAGATGGAGAACCCATCGGCACGTACCGCACAGCCTTTATTGAAGTCGGGGTGCGGGTTGGAAAAACAAATACAGGGTCAATGGATCCAAAAGAACCCACGACATAATCCTTTATGCAGCCTGTCTACTTAATCATCAAGTAGCACTCACCTGTTCTTGCTGATTCACCATCCGAATGGTGAGTACCCCTCCTATCACCAACAATACCACACTGACAATAATAGGAGTGAGGTTGGTGACGCTCATACCGAGATTAAATCCCAGGAAATTGTAAACTCCTGTATCTTGCAGCGCCTGTGGGCCAAAAATAAACGTTCCAATTAGGCCTAAAATCAAGAAAATAAGTCCAATCGCTTTCATGGTTCCTTAGTTTAGTGTTAAAAAAAGCAAGGTACAAAAACTATTAATACTTTCCTAATTCTTTTGTATTTTTTTTAATTTTATGTTAATCTTCCTGTTTAAATTGCTTTTTAAATCTATCGCGTTTAATGCCACTGAATAGAGAAAACCTCAATCCTCCAGATAAAAAAGAATAATTCAGACCAATGGGCGTTATGATATGCAACGCGATTGTCCTATCGATATCCTTTTCCTATCCTTTTTTGAACCAGCTTCTCTGGTATTTTCATCCCCGTTACTTTAAATGGACTATTTCACTTAAATTTTTTACCATGGAATTTACAAAATCAAAGTTTCAGGGGAATGCCCCGGGAGTATTAAAGAAAGAGAGATGCGAAAAATTCACCCCCATTCATCGACCACTCATTTACCAGCTGTCCGACAGCAGATCTCATGGGGGTGGGGAAACAAAAAAGGAAGTGGCTGTTTACATGTCTGTCAAGCAGTTCCTAACAAGGCAAGCATCAATAAAAGGTTACATCTTTTCACTGTTTCTGGCAATCTGTATTTTTGGTTTTGGATTCTACGGAAATGCACAAGTGAATCCCTATGCCCTGGGTTTGCGTTTGGGTGGAGACGGCAGTGTAAACGGTGCAGAAATTTCCTATCAAAGGGCGCTCAGTTCCAACAACAGATTTGAGTTTGATTTGGGATTCGGAGGTGGCAGCGGTCACAACCGCATATATTTAGTG
>SL_3KL_010_SEDDRAFT_10005170_pt1 | contig 11752 bp, 9 predicted proteins | sample SodLakKL_010_SED_2_FD_10381 | JGI IMG/M metagenome (IMG submission 10381)
GCTCGTGAGGTGGTAGATGAAGGTTTGCAATCAGCCATAATCAGTGCCGGGGGAAATATCAGGATGATCGGTCGCCCTATGGATAAGGAGCGCGATCTATGGGGCATTGGTGTGATTGATCCGGATGCTGCGGTTATTGGCGGCAGCGACAACCTGCTTGATGTAATCTATCTTGGTGAAGGTAGTGTAGATAGCAGCGGGGATTACCAACGCTACTTTATGGTCGATGGCGAAATGTTTCACCACCTGATTGACCCTGATACCCTGATGCCGGCAACGCACTACCGGGCTGTAACGGTAACTGCTTCAGGTTCAGGACCTGCCGACTTCATGTCTACTGCCCTGTTTCTGCTTCCTTTTGAGGAAAGTCTGGCCCTGGTTGAAAGTCTTGCTAATTTTGAAGCCATGTGGGTTATGCATGATGGAGAGGTACGCACCACCGACGGTATGAAAAAATTACTGCAAAGCCAGGGGGCAACAAGGGAAGAATAATAAAGCATGCTGTTAGCAGGACAGCATGCTTTATTAATTACCTTCCATTTTATCTGCCAGGGGACTTGTTTGCCTGTTTTAAGCGTCCCACTTACCCTGCCTGCGCAAATCTTCAACAATAGATTCAGCTAAAACCTTTAATTCCTTTTTATCAACCTTGGCTACCCTGGTCAGGGGAAAGTCTTTTCCTTCAGGCCATATTTCAATATGCTGGGGTCTCTTGTATGAAGCAATGCCCTGGCAGTGCTCGATCACTTCTTCTGCCGTTAACATTTCTCCTTTTTTAGGCCTGATAAAGACAAAAATTCCTTCATCGAAAACATTGTGCCTGACCCCGACAACATCGACAACATCTACTTTTGGGTGCGAAGCAATATAATCCTGAACTTCATCAGGGAATACCTGGTAACCTTTTTGTTTAATAACAAACTTCTGTCGCCCGGCCAGATAAAGTGCCCTGTAGTTATTCATATCTTTAAAGTAACCCATATCACCGGTATAAAGCCAGCAGTCCCTGGTGATTGCCTGATCGGTTTCTGCGGGCATGTTGTAGTAGCCCTGAAAAACAATCGGGCCGGTGACGCATATTTCCCCGATTTCACCGTCGGGCAGTTCTTCACCTGCTGTTCCGTCGTCATTAACAGGCTTGCGGATAGTTACAGGTGCCAGATCTTCAAAAGCCCTGCCAACCTGCCCTGCCATTTCCTCGACCGGAATATTACGGGGGGTGAAAGTGTAAAAACCTGCTGTTTCAGTCATGCCGATTCCCGTCCCAAAGTTTGGAGCCATCGCTGAGAGCTGCCGCAGGAAGACTGTATCTACCGCAGAGCCTCCGTAGATTGCGTACTCCAGGCTGCTCAGGTCATAGTTATCGTATTCAGGGAGGGCCCATTCAATACGAAACTGGGTTGGGATCTGGCCAAAAATGTTCACCTTATGTTTTTCGATTGCCTCCAGGGTTACTTTTGGATCAAATATGCGTAAAATAACCGCGGTTCCTCCTAGATATAAAGTTGTCATCAACTGTTCTGTGACGCAGCCGACATGGCTCGGAGGAAGGTTGACAAGCATAATCATATCATTTCCTTCTAAACCAACTCCCCTGTAGAGGACTTCGTTTTGGACAATAATATTTTCATGACACATCACGGCCGGTTTCGGTTCGCCAGTTGTTCCGGTTGTGTAAATAATCAGGGCGGGTGTTCTTGACTCAATCCTGGCATACGCTTTTTCCAGCCTGCGGGTAAAAATGTTTTTAAGTTTTAAACCTAGAAGCTTTCCTTTTGCCATCATATCTGTAATCGCTACTGCTCCGTCGAGCAGTTCGCCGGGCCCGGGATCAGGTGTAAACTGAACCAGGTGTTCAACATAAGGACAGCGATCGCGAACGGCTTTTCCCATTTCTCGGAAATCTATCTGTGGAGTTTTACCAAGGAAGAAAAACGCTTTTGGTTTAATTTTATCAAGATCCCTGACAACTTCAGCCTCTTTTAGGCGTACATCGAGTGGGGCAATAATCGCTCCGATTTTAAAACAGGCATACATCAACAAAACATGCTCGGGAATCAGAACCAGCATTGTGGCGATGCGATCACCTTTTTTTATGCCCATATCAAGCAGGCGCAGGGCAAAAAAGTCGACAAGGGTATTAAATCTTTTATAGGTGATCGTCTTGCCGTCTTCGTGCTGGATTAAAGCCGGTTTTTCCGGCGTTTCCCTGGCCCACTTTTCTATGTACGAGTTAAGCAGGGGTAGTTTCCAATCGTTGTCGTTCAAAGCTTTCCCTCCCGGTTGAATAGTGTTATCGCAGTCTCATTATTCAACTGCAATTGACAGTCATATTCTATTTTGTTTTCAATAATCCTTCCTGAATGAACAAGAGCTGTGGCCAGGATTTTTGACTGTATGAAGTATATTTTGCAATCGCCCTACAGTATGTACAGCAAAATTGGGTGTGTATTTATATTAATCATCAATTATATCTTTCAAGTTGTAAAATCCCATTGCTGACGGCTTCTTTTCCCTCCTGGTTGAGAACACGGAAAAATAAAATTTTGCTATCCTGTTCAAACCTGCTGTGTACGAGCTGAACGCGGATAAAGGTTTCAGGCAAAACCATACCCCTGAAGCGGCATGAAATAATTTTTATTCCTCTCGGGTCTGCTGCAGCTTCGCGGTTTACAAGTTCACGGATAGCGTGGGCTAATGTGGCGATGCCAAAATAAATAATATCGGGTAGACCGACACTGCGGGCAAAAGAGGGCGAAGTATGAATCGGAAAGGGAACATCAGCGCAACCCTCGTATATATAGCAAGCTCCGCGGGTAATTGGCAGCGCTTCTTCCCAGAGGGGCGGGCCTTCAATTTCTGGAATAAACGAGACTGGTATATTTTCCGAGCCCCGACCGCCGTCCGGGCAGTCAACCCCGCGCAGCATACCGCCTATGTACTCGGTAAATACAGGGTTTCCTCTGCTGTCGATAGCGGGAAGTTTGAAAATTACATGGGTGCCGCTTTTTTGAGGAATTACCGCGGCAACTTCACCCTTGATTGAAATCTTATCTCCCACCTGCAGTGGGCGGTGGATAGCCAGATGTTCAGAGTAATGAACCAGTTGAAACAATATTTCAGGGGAATAACCCAGATCAACGTAGTCATAAATATTTTGAATGATTGGCCAGGTCACTGCAGCAGCTAAAGTGGGTGGTGCAATCAGCCCTTCCTTCCTTTCATCATCAAGATAGAAAGGGTTGGGATCGCTGACAGCGGCAGCGTAATTATTAATCTTCCTCTGGGTAATCTCAGTTTTATATTCCTTCAATGTTTTGCCGACTGGGTCAGAACTGATCTGCATAACGGACTCCTTTCGTTCGATTTGGTCATAAAAAGTTGATGCAAAACTTGCGAATCTAGGGTAATCTGGTACTGAGCCATTTCAAATCTCCTCTCGGTTTGGTTGTTTGTTGCTAACTACATTCTAACCGAAGGTGAGGAGAAATGGCTCCTCGATTTTACACAATTATATAGCCTTAACTTCAGAGCGGCTATACTAACTCGTGCCCTGATTATTTAAACATTTATAATTAATTATCCTGCACTCCGGTAGTTATTTAGTTATAATGTAACTGCTCAGGCATAAACTGCCGTGCCAAGGGGACGGTTCCATCGTCTGCCCTTCGGGGACCTCCGCTCCGCTTCGGTGACGCTCGAACCGTCCCCATAGGCACGGCTTATCATTAACCAGGGCGTATCGGGCTGAGCAGTTACGTTATAATAAGTAATTGCTTGTGATATTTAATGAATTCATTAATAAAAGTTGAGGTGTACAGATATGAAAACGGCAGAAGCGATTAAAAAAAGGATATCGGTACGTAGTTATCAGGACAAGCCTGTAGACGATCAGTTACGCAAAGAACTTGAAGATTACAGCAGCAGTTTTGATTCGGGACCGTTTGGAGCGGAGGTTCGGTTTCGTTTATTAGATCTCAAACCTCTCGGCAGGGATGAAATGCGCCGCCTGGGCACGTACGGTGTTATCAAAGGGGCAAGCCTTTATATCCTGGGAGCAATTAAGGAAGGGCCGGGTGCACTTGAGGACCTGGGGTACTGTCTGGAGAAAATCATATTAAAAGCGACAACATTGGGGCTGGGAACCTGCTGGCTGGCCGGCACATTTAAGCGGAGTGCTTTTGCGGAGAAAATGGACCTGGCCGAAGACGAATTGCTCCCGGCGATTACTCCTGTCGGTTATCCGAAGCAGGGAATATCTACTGCTGATAAAATGCTTCGCTTTAGCGCAGGCTCAAAGAAAAGAAAACCCTGGGTTGAACTGTTTTTTCATGCTGACGGCAAAACACCTTTGAAAGAATCAGAAGCAGGCGAGTACCGGGAAGCATTAGAAGCTGTGCGCATGGGACCTTCAGCATCAAATCGTCAACCCTGGCGTATAATTAAAGGCAATTCGAACCTGTATCATCTTTTCCTGAAAGAAAACAAAATATATAACAGGATTTTAGGAAAAATCCGCATCCAGAATATTGATATGGGCATAGCGATGTGCCATTTTGAAATGGCAGCACAGGAACAGGGCCTCGCCGGATACTGGGATGTCAGCAACTCCGGCTCCTCACCCGACATCCCCCCCGATACTCCCGGCCTACAGCACATCGCCACCTGGAAGTTCAACAATTGGGGTCAGGCCTGAAAAATGAACTTGTTTAACATGCAGTTTATCTAACAAGCAGCTATATCTGCTGATAATATGTATGGCCTGAAACCAATTTGTTACTGGTTGCTTATCAGGCGATAGCGAGCAGTAAAGTGCCTCAATATTTCTGCCTGATAGGTTATCTCCATTCCACAAATTTTATCTTTGCGCGCGGCTATTTGCACGAAGGCCTGAGCTACCATATCCATGTGGCGATCTGTGTAAGCCCGCCTGGGAATTGCCAGCCGCACCAGGTCCTGGGTGGGATATATTTCTTCACCTGTTTTAGGATCGGTGTAACCGAAAGTGCAGGTTCCCAGTTCAATTGATCGTATTCCTGCTTCCCTGTACAGTTCAACTGCGAGGGACTGGGCTGGCAGGTGAGACTGGTGAATATGGGGAAGAAAGGCTTTACCGTCTACAAAAACTCCGTGTCCGCCGATCGGTTTAATAATCGGCACGCCGGCCTTGATTAGTTGCTGACCAAGATAATTAACCTGGCCAATACGGTCTTCGAGGTAATCTTCTTCTGTACCTTCATAAAGACCCCGGGCCAATGCTTCCAGGTCCCGTCCGGCCAGGCCGCCGTAAGTGCGGAAACCCTCGTAACAAATCTGGATCTGCACTGCTTCTTCGTACCACTCTTCATTATCCTTGAAAGCCAGGAAACCACCGATATTGACCAGGGCATCTTTTTTTGAGCTCATCGTGCAGCCGTCGGCATAGGAAAACATTTCCCGGGCAATTTCCCGAATTGACTTATCCCGGTATTTTTCATCCCTCTGTTTTATAAAATAACAGTTTTCAGCAAACCGGGCAGCATCTATAATAAGGGGACGCTTATATTTTTTAGCCAGGGCGGAAGCATCCCGCATATTATCCATCGAGACAGGTTGTCCGCCGTTACTGTTGCTGGTTACGGTCATTATAATTAAGGGCATTTCAGATGGACCTTGTTCCTGAAGCGCTTTTTCAAGTTTTTCCAGGTTGATATTTCCCTTAAATGGGTGGTCAGTGTCGGGCAAGACTCCTTCGTCGATAACCAGGTTTACCGGATCAGCATTCCTGAGGCGGATATGTCCTTCGGTAGTATCAAAATGCATGTTTCCAAGGATAGTATCATTTTCACCGACAAACATTGACATCAGAATGTTTTCAGCAGCTCTTCCCTGGTGAGTGGGAACAACGTACTTGTAGCCGATAATATCCTGGATTGCTTCCTGCAGGTGATAGAAATTGGCGCAGCCGGCATAAGATTCATCGCCGATCATCATTCCGGACCACTGGTTTGCGCTCATTGCATTGGTGCCGCTGTCGGTTAGCAGGTCGATGTAGACATCCTCAGCTTTAAGGTTAAAAACATTATAGTGCGCTTTTTTTATCAATAATTCCCTGGTTTCACGATCTTTTTGTTTGATTGGCTCAATCATTTTTATTCTGTATGGTTCTGCGTAACTGTCTCTGCTTCTCAATATCTTGCCCTCCTTTTTTATATAGAATACCATATTTTTTAGCATTGAGTTATAAGTAATATTAAGCAATTAAAAGCTCAAGGCGGCTCAAATATTTCTGAGCCACCTTAAATCTGACACGTTTTATTGCAAATTTAAGTCAGATTTCGAGGATAACATGTTAATCAGGCTGCGGGGTGGAATTCCTTCTGAAAGCAGTAGTGAAGCTTGCCCGTTTTGTGATCACTCAGGCTAGGTCCCTTACCTTTAAGGATAGCTTCCAATTTATTTATAAAATCGGCAGGTGGTTTTGAAGATGCTTCTTCCGACAACCCGTAAATTCCGCAAGAAAAAGTATTGTCGATTGTGCTGCTGTAATTATTCATTAATTCTTTGATAAAGTTTATTCTGCGATTATAAAGGTCAATAGACTTGTTGAGAGTCCCGCTTTCAAGAGGCTTACTTTTATTTTCCAAATAAGTCAAAAATGAATCTAATTCTTCAATAAAAAAGCTGATCGCCTCCTGATCATTTTTGCGTGGAACGTCCAGCAGGTACACAAATCCGTCAAAACTTTCCTTTAGTGCATTATAGAGGTGCATCATAGCGTTGCATGATTGGACAACCACTATACCAGTCAAATTGCTGTAGCTATTACTTTTGATATTGCCAAGAATCTGGCGGACAAAAGGACATATGTTAGCGGGCAATAGGTCTTCAGCTTCCTTTTCATTGTTTTCGGTTCCGGCAAGCAGGCGAACGGGAGTAAAACCGGCAGCATAAATAAGCTCTTCGGGGGTATAAGTACAAATCCAACCTATCCTGTTTTTTTCAGATTCATAATTCATTATTAATAAGCTTCCTTCCGGCTTAGTTCTAGTTTAAAAACAGTACCGGGACGGGTGGCTTATAAAAGCCTGTCCGCCCCGGCAGCATCAAATCATACTTTTTCTAATTCTTTCTCTGTTTTTTCTTCCGGCAATTCTTTATACCATTCATACCACTTCTGGTCAGCTGCTTCTTTCCAGTTAGCGGCGATGCTGTCAATAGTCTCAGCTGCCTGACCATGCTGCATGGCATCTGCGCCTTTATAAGATGGTACTGCCAGGTCGTCTGACATCATGTAACGCAGCTTTTCGGGATGGTCTATCAGTGGACATGGTCTCAGCAGGTTGTTGCTGAAAGGTTGCTGTTCCTGGAACTTTTTAAATAATGGATTGGCCAGGATATCTTTTAGCGACTTGCCTTTTATATTATCAACTGTATAGTGGACAAAAGCGCAGGGCTCTACATCGCCTTTAGCGTTAATATGGAAATACTGCCTGCCTCCGGCAATGCAACCGCCGGTCAGTTCTCCGTCATTCCAAAAATCGGCTACCTGGATCGGTTTATTGCTGCGAATATGGCGAACCCGCTCGGCTAAGGCCAGGCGTTGTTCATTATTCAGCATAAGCGAAAAATCGGGATTGCTGCCTATTGGGATGTAATGAAACGACCAGCCATATAAAGCTCCTTTGTCAATCATCAGGTCAATGAACTGATCTGAGAATACTTCTTCCCAGTTTTCATTTGTGGCTGTAATACTGAAACCGAATGCCACGCCATTTTCCTTTAAGTTATCCATTGCTTCCATGATTTTGTCGTAAACTCCACTGCCGCGGCGCTGGTCGGTTGTTTCCCTGCTACCTTCAATGCTGATGGCCGGGGTAAAATTACCGGCTTCCTTCATCCATCTGGCCATATTTTCATCTATTAATGTTCCGTTGGTGTAGGCCATAAATGCCACATCATCGTGTTTACGGCACAAATCTTCCAAATGAGGCCAAAGCAGAGGCTCTCCACCGGACATTACGATAAAATGAATGCCAAGTTCTTTTGCCTCGCTTACAAGGCGGTCTACCTCTTCAAAACTTAGGCTGTCATGTTTGTCATACGCCCCTGCCCAGCACCCATTACAGCGCAGGTTGCATTTGCTGGTCGGATCAATCAGGAATGTATAGGGGATATGATAGCCCAGCCTATCAGATATTTTTGCTTTTTTGGGCACTCCTATCAGCGAAGCGTTAATGAAAAAGTTGACAAACAGATGGTTATGAACATTTTCATCTATTTCGCTGATTATACGCTGGATGTATTCCCTCATGGCCGGGTTTTCTTCTAAGTACTTTCTTATATTACGGGCATATCTTTTATGGTGTGCGGCAATGGGAGCTCTTTCCACAAGATCGATAACCCTGGGGAGATTTTGTTCAGGGTCTTTTTTTAGATAACCGATAATCGTATCAAACAGCTTCTCTCCGAAAAACCTTTTTCCTAATTCCATACTTCTAGGCATCATAAAATATTCCTCCTCTCACTAGCATTTTGTTAGCCGGATCATTAAACTGCCGCTTACTCATAACTCTCCGTTAATTCAGCCAGATGGTCGAAAGAAATATAATAGCGCCTGTTAAAGCTTTTTTGAAAACGCTTCTTGCATCATACGAGGGAGTGAAGTCGATGCTTCCAGGGGATTTGCTTAGTTATTGCTCTTGCATTCATACTCAAATTTCATTTTCATTTTTTGCTTCAGTCTCTCCATGTCTTCTTTTAAAACATCTGAAGAAATATGGCTTATTGCTTTTAAAAGTGTATTTTTGAAGTGAATCTCGCTTTGGTTTAACTGGTAGTATATCCAACGTCCTTTTCTGCAACCCTCCACCAAACCAGCTTCCTGTAATACCTTCAAGTGCCGGGAGATATTGTACTGGTTTTCCTGCAGGGCATCGACTATATCACTGACACATACTTGCCTGGCCTGCTGCAGAAGAGCCAGGATCCGGATTCTGGTTGATTCCGAAAGACTTTTGATTACCTTTAAATACTCATCCATACTTTCCCTCCTTGCCTGAAACATGTGCGAACCTGCATATATTATAGCAACATATGCGTTTTGCTGTCAAGTGTTGTGTTTTTAAATATTTGTGTTTTAAGGTAGGATCTTGCTATATTAGAAAAGCAGAAGGTCACTGAATAAATTCCACATATGCAGCTTATATATTAACTAGATCTTGTATTATAATAGAAAAGTAGAAGGTGAAAATATGAAGCAGGCAAAACAGCTATCATCGTGGTGTTACAGGGCAGTGAACTGCCCGGTTCTTGTGGCAGCGGTAATAATCTTCGTTTTCTTTTTAGTGGTGGTCCTGCCCGGTATGGCCGGGGGGTTGTCAGAGTTGGCCGGAACCGATGTGTCCCCGGATACTTCATTTATCTATAGTGCTGAAGAGCTATACGGGATGGCCGAAATGTATGGTGAGGAAGGACGCTCTTATTATATATATTCACGCTTTACCTTTGATCTGATCTGGCCTGCAGCATATCTTTTTTTTCTGGCTGCTTCGGTATCATACCTGTTTCGATATCTTCACCCCAACAATCACTGGCGCCTGGTGAACCTGCTGCCCTTTGCAGGCGCGGTGTTCGATATATTAGAAAACAGCGCCGCTTCGCTGGTCATGTACCGCTATCCCCTGCCGACAGCAGTTATTGCTCAACTGGCGCCTATTTTTACATTTATCAAGTGGTTTTTTATCGTCCTTAGCTTCTTGGCCCTGGTGGCTGGCTTTGTGCTATCTTTACTAAGATTGTTACAAAATAAAAAGGTTGATGCTTGACTGCAGGTATTATATTAAACCCGGATATGCCATATAATATTGCAGCTGACATGTTACTGGCATTACCGGAATTAGAAATGAATTTATTTTAACTGTAATGGAGGGAGAATTGATGAACAATAATAGCATATATACAATCGAAAAAATGCGCAGCCGTCTGGCTGTGGCACGAGGGGACCAGCCTGCCGATTTAATTCTTAAAAACGGACGGCTGGTTAACGTTTTCAGCGGTGAAATTATTGAAACCAATCTTGCTGTGCAGAACGGCCTGATTGCTGCTATAGGTGATGAATATTCTCAGGGAAGAGATATTATTGATTTAGAAGGAAAGTATCTTGTTCCCGGTTTGATTGATGCCCATCTTCATATAGAAAGCACCCTCCTTATGCCTCCGGAACTGGCCCGGGTGGTATTACCTCATGGAACAACCTGTATAATCAACGATCCGCATGAAATTGCCAATGTCTTAGGCACTGAAGGTGTTAAGCTGATGATGGCTTCCGCTGAGAAACTGCCCTGCGATTTTTATTCTACTGTTCCTTCCTGTGTTCCGGCTACAGATATGGAGACAGCCGGGGCGGAAATAACTGCCAAACAGGTTGAAAGTTTGTTAAAGCACCCGCGAATAATTGGGTTAGGTGAGATGATGAACTATCCGGGCTTAATTGATGGAGATGAAGAAGTTCTGGCCAAAGTTATTGCCGCACATAATGAAAACAAGGTAGTTGACGGCCACGCGCCGTCAGTAAGCGGCAAAGACCTGCAAGCTTACCTGGGCGCGGGGATTACAACCGATCACGAGTGTGTTAACGCAGCCGAAGCAGGTGAGAAGTTGCGCAGTGGAATGAAAATAATAATCAGGCACGGTTCGGCTTCATCCAGCCTTGAAGAGCTTCTTCCGCTGGTAAATCACTCTACTGTTGATGCGTTTATGTTCGGTAGCGATGATCGGGAAGCAGCTGAATTGCTGGCTAGAGGGCACCTTGACGAGCTGCTTAAAACTGCGGTATCGATGGGAGCAGACCCTCTTCACGTGATAAAAATAGCTACTATAAATGCTGCCAGGCACTACCGGTTATATAACCGAGGAGCTCTTGCCCCGGGATACCTGGCTGATATGGTGGTTTTTAAGGATTTACAAAGCTTTAAAGTTGACCTGGTTATAAAAAGTGGAAATGTAGCTGCCAGGGATGGAAAACTTACAATAGATATTCCGCCCTACAGCTTACCGCAATCAGCCTTGAACACAGTCAGGATAGCCCGGGAAGTTAGCGCAGATGACTTTGTCTTAAGGTTGTCCGGGAATAAGGCGGCAGTAATCGGGGTAATTCCGGGGCAACTGGTAACTGAAAAACTGCTCTTAGATATTCCGCGTGAAGATGACAATACCGTTATAGTTAAACCAGGGAGCGGGATTAATAAAATAGCGGTGGTAGAAAGGCATAAGGCCAGCGGCCGTATGGCAGTAGGCCTGGTCAGGGGAATAGGTTTAGAGCATGGCGCCCTGGCGTCCAGTGTGGCCCACGATTCTCACAACATCCTGGTGACAGGGGTCGAAGAAAAAGCAATGGCAGCAGCGGTTAATAAGCTGGCCGAGATCGGCGGTGGGTTTGTCGCTGTTGATGGCAGTGGGAAAGTTAAAGCTTGCCTGTCGTTGCCGGTGGCAGGTTTAATGGCATCTGAATCTGCAGTTAAGGTTGCTGCGGAGATGGATAATATTATGGCCGCGGCCAAGGAACTTGGCACACAGCTGTCCCAGCCCTTCCTGACCCTTTCTTTTCTGGCCCTGCCGGTTATCCCCTCTTTGAAGATAACTGACCGTGGTCTCTTTGATGTCGATAACTTTGAGTTTTTATAACAGTCACTTAAACAATTAAAGCTTATGTTCGACAGCCGGGATCCTGAGACATAAAGGAAGTTACTATTGGTTAGCAGATGAGCAGTTT
>SL_3KL_010_SEDDRAFT_10005171_pt1 | contig 11748 bp, 5 predicted proteins | sample SodLakKL_010_SED_2_FD_10381 | JGI IMG/M metagenome (IMG submission 10381)
TACAGCAGCAGTATGTTGATGATCGTACACCAAATACTCCGGCCGGCTTTTCCATTCATCGGGCGAGAGTGGGATTAACCGGTTCAATTACAGATAATTTACGTGTTCGTGTACTGGGGGGATTTGTGGAACCTCCGCAGAATAACCCACAACTCCTGCATGCTCATATGGATTATAGAATTAATCCACTGCTAACCATTCGTGCAGGGCAGTTTTTATTGCCATTTGGGATTGAAGGCTATGAGGGTATTCCGCTAAATCCCGCGATTGAACGTTCTACCGCCGTTCGTCGGCTCAATACATTTCGAATGTTCAGTGATATTGGGGTGCAGGCGAGCGGAAATCTATCAAGAATTAACTATGCTGTTGCTCTCGTGAACGGGACAGGAGCCAATCAAGCCGAACAGATGAACCTGAAAGATGTGATTGGTAGAGTGGGCGTTGAATTGGCCGACAATTTTGAAATTGGTCTGTCGGGTCATGCGGGGAATTATCAGCCCGTTCAAGATCCGGATAATGATCAAGCGCGATATCGGGCAGGTATTGATATAGAGTATTCGGGGGATCCGGTATTTTTCAGGGGCGAATTTATAACTCGCAACGATCATCAACCCGATAGTGAAACGATTACGATGAACGGCGGTTACATTCTTGGTGGATTGGCAATAACTGATCGCCTGGAGGGGATTACCCGTTTTGAATATTTCACCCCAAACAGNAATGCGAATGATACCCGTTTTACAGGATATACCGCTGGTGCCAATTACTATTTTGCAGGTCGCACTCGGTTGTCGGTGAATTACGAATTCCGGGATGATGAGATGAACCCGAATCTTGGAAATATGCTCACGATGCAGATGCAAATTGTTCTTTAAGAGATTCAATTAGCCCTGCGTGGTCGTGATGCAGGGTATTTTTGCTTGATGATAACTTCATCTGCCTGGAACAAGATTCCGCTAATAGTATTTTCAGACGGGTTGAGCGTTGAATATAGGGGTACGATTTGGCTGTCTATTTCGTTATATTATAGAGCTGTGAAAGACGAAGTTCTTTCTGACGGCAATGTTCATTGACAATTTGGGGGTGTAACGGATTCGACGGGCTGCGTACAATTGCAGGCTGCATGCCGAGGATGACCGATGGTACTCGTAAATCAACCATCATGGACTTATGTAATTGACAACAATTACTCATACCGACTAGCTGCGTAAAGCAGCTGTCCGTTCCTGTGGGCGTTCGTCTATTGACCCTGCACGGAGCGCCGATTAGATAGACTTTTCCCAAGCGCGTGTCTGTCGCGTGGAAGGAGAACTTAATGCAGACTAGGTTGAAGTTGCTTTGCTGTTGAGCACTGCTTCAATCGAAACCTTAATCAGCAGCTAAGCATGTAGATGCTTGACGATTTACCTTCTCGGACCGGGGTTCAACTCCCCGCACCTCCACTTATCTGCTTACAGATTGTTAGAAAGCCCTGTACTTTATTTTATAAAGTCAGGGCTTTTTTTATATATAGATGTCTTTCTTTTTCAGAAAAACGCTTTTATTGCACCCGACAGGGCTGAAATAATTAATAAGACAGGCGCAATTTATTGTAAAAATATGATGACTTTGTAGTACAGCTCTTTGTATCGTGTTATTTTCTTAACTGATTTATTGGCTACTTGGTAGCGAAATAAAATTTATTTGTAACATTTATCCTCAGTTCTTCTCTCTTCATATAAGGAAAATTTGTAGGTATAGGCTATTATTTGAAATGAAAAATGCTCAAATCACACAATTGCTAAAAGAGGCCGGTGACGGTGAAGATGAGGTTTATAGTGAGTTAATGCCTCATGTGTATAATCAACTGCGTGACATCGCATATTCGCATCTTATAAAAGAGGCGCAAGAGCATACCTATAGTAAAACAGACCTGGTACACGAAGCTTTCATAAAACTTTTTGAGTACGAAAAAACGGATTATAAAGATAGAAACCATTTCTATGCGATAGCCTCACGCTGTATGCGTCAGATTTTAGTGGATCATGCCCGTAAAAAGCTTGCCGACAAACGGGGCGGTGATGCTGTTGAGGTGACGTTTATCGATCAAATGATGCAAGAAAAAAATGAGGCATCAAATCTAATTGAGATTGATGAAGCACTTAAAAAGCTTGAAATAGTGGATGAGCAGTTAGCACGCATTGTTGAGTATCGATATTTTGGGGAGATGAGTATTGATTGCACTGCGGATTTATTGGGGATTTCATCAAGTACGGTTACTCGAAATTGGAAAAAAGCCAGGGGATGGTTGTACAGAGAATTAAAAAAGCCGGTGGAATGACGCTATTTAATTCATAATCTCGCTAATAGGGTAAAGGAATACTTTAAACTGATAGATTGATATGCAAACGAATAGGTGGCAAGAGATTTCTAACGTGTTGGATGAAGTTCTGACGATTGATGAATCAGAACAGATTACTTACTTGGAAGAGAAGTATGGAGAGGATGAAAAACTGGTAGATGAGGTTAAGGAATTTTTACGCTCTATACAGGAATCGGAAGAAACCAGCTTTTTGGAAAGTGCCAGAGACGACAATGAAAGCCTTCTCAAAGATCTCAACCCGTCGGCAATTAGTGAGAGACTTACATCGGGTGATCTTGTTGGAAGTACTGTAGGCCCGTATAAAATTACGGAACTCCTTGGAAAAGGGGGAATGGGCAGTGTTTATAAAGCCGTGAGGAATGATGGTCAATTTGATCAAACCGTGGCTATTAAGTTTATCAATATCCAAAATGCAAGTGAGCTTGCCAGAAACCGGTTTAAACAGGAACAGAAAATTTTAGCAAATTTGCAGCACTCCAATATAGCTATGCTGCTGGATGGCGGAGTGATGGAGAACGGGCTTCCGTACCTTATCATGGAATATGTAGAGGGTACGCGAATTGATTCCTACTGTAACAACAAAACGTTGAGTTTGCCTGATAGGTTAGCGTTGATTAAAAAGATTCTTGACGCTATCGAATATGCACATTCAAATCTTGTTATTCACCGAGATTTAAAGCCGAATAATATTTTAGTTACTGAATCCGGTGAGGTGAAAATTTTAGATTTTGGGATCGCAAAACTGCTGGATGAAGATGGTGATTTAAATGAACCACTGACCAGGACCGGCCAGCGGCTTTGGACCCCGCAGTATGCAGCACCGGAACAGGTACTTGAAAAACCCGCCCAGTTGCAGACCGATATTTATGCTCTCGGCATGTTGATGTATAAAATATTGAGTGGGAGCCAACCGTATCAGTTTAAGGAAAAAAGCATCCACCAGGTGGAACGGGCAATTTTAGAGGAAAACCCATCGCTGATGAGCCGCAGGGTGCAAGAAGTAGATAATGATAAAGTTTTGACAAACTTTGGCATTAAGAAAAGAGCTTTAGCTAAAGAACTGTCGAATGATCTGGATGCTATAGTAGCAAAAGCGATACGCAAAGAGCCGGAATACAGGTATTCATCTGTTTCGTTGCTGCTGGAAGATTTAACGAACTTCGAGAAGGATATGCCGGTAATGGCCCGGCGCGGCAACTTAACCTATCGGGCTAAGAAATACATCAAACGGAACAGACAGCCGATACTTTTCGCGGCACTTTTGTTGATGGTTATTTCGGGACTTGTATTTTATTACACGGCTCAGGTTAACGAACAACGGGTTGTTGCTGAACGTCAGGCAGCAAATTCACAACAAATGACAGAGTTCCTGGTTGGAATTTTTGAGAGTGCAAACCCACATCATCATGACGGAATGGAAGCCGGGCTTTCGGCACCTATTGGAGATGTGCTGGAAACGAATATCGACCGAATGGATGAGGAGCTGGAAGGGCAACCACTGCTAAGGGGAAGTCTTAAAACCACACTCGGAAAGATGTATCTGCGGCTTGGGGAGTTCGATCGGGCCGAAGTGCTGACCACGGACGCTATCGAATCACTCAGTTTGCTTGATATGGATACGCGTGAGGAGCTCGCATCTGCGCTGTATGAACTTGGCCGCGTTCATCAGGAAAGAGGGAATACCGAAATGGCTGACTCTCTGCTTCTGGAGGCGATTGAAATTCATGAGCGGACAGAATTGGGGCTTGCGGATGAACAGGCCCTTGCTGCTGTAAGTATGTATGCCAACCTGCAGTGGTTTAACCATGGAGATTTTCATACTGCAGATTCATTGCTGACCCAAAATTTAGAGATTCGGTACCAGCATTATAGTGATGATCCCGGTAATCTTGCTGTGGGGCACAACGACCTTGCGGCGATGAATCACGGTCGTGGAAGTTTTAGTGATGCGTCCTATCACTACCGGCAAGCTATCGATCTTTATCGGGAAGCTCTGGGGGATCATCCCTCAAAGGCAGTGGTTATGGGGAACTATTCGCAACTGCTAAAAGAGTACAACCGGCTTGATGAAGCCAGGGAAATACAGCAAAACTCTTTAGATATCCATATTGAATCTTCGGGAGAGCGAACAATTGACACAGGACTGGGATATGGGAATTTAGCAGATATCAACCTGCTGGAAGGAAATCTTGAAGCTGCAGACTCTTTGGTTACAAAATCAATAGATATTTTAACGGAAATTTATGGGGAGGTGCATCCGTTTGTAGGAAGGAATAAACTTATTCGGGCAAATATTTTGATGGAACAGGGGCATTTAACCGAGGCTGAAAATTTGAGTACAACTCTTATTGATGAATACCAACAGTTGTATCCACCTACTCATGGCCGCCAATCTGACCCATTGCTTACCACAGGAAAAATTCACCTGAGTTTAGGGAATCCGGTAGAGGCTCGGCAGTATCTGGTTGAGGCTGTAGAAATAAGAAAGGAAGGCTATTCTGAAGAGAGTTGGAGAACAGCTGTAGCTATGAAGACACTGGCTGAGGCACTTATTGAGCTTGATGAAAGTGAACGGGCCGAAGAGCTTTTAACGGTGAGCATAAGAATATTGGGTAACGAATTCGGTGAAGAAGATTTTCGTTTTGTCGAAGCAAATGAGTTGAAAGGTTCACTTTAGGTCACTTTCAGTTTTTTGAAGTCTGAACCGATATGTTATTCATTTAGTTTCTCTACTGTAGACGTTCTCTCAAGTTTGATTCGTTCTAATAAGAAATAAATCCTATTATTAAGGTTTAAAGAGAGATTAAAGAACGAATATTTATGCAGCCGCAATATACAGAACAGTCACCCCCTTTTTGGCAGCGCCATAGGAAAGGTATTATCATAACATCGGTTATATTTCTTGTTTTCGCAGCAGGGGGATTTTTTCTTTACAATAGCGCTGAAAAGATGCTTGAAGATCGGTTTTTACAAGCAATTGATGAACCGTTGGGGCCGGATAGGGAGTGGGTTTACGACGACATTGATGTTGGAATTTTTCCACCACGGTTAACGATTTATGGACTCAAAATACGAAATATGGTCCCTTTTGAGGATCAACGGCTGGAGAGAGAAGCGGACGCAGTTCGGGATTTTAGAGCAGAACAGATAGAAGTCAAGTCTGTAGGTTTTGGTGATCTCATTAGGTCGGCTGAACTACATATAGGTTCTGTAATGGTTCACTCTCCTGAAATTGCCGTGTTATTTCGTCCAACGACCGACATTGATTTCCAAAATGGCGGCGATCAGGTTTTAGAGAAAATTACGGTTTCAGAGCTCGAAATCATCAACGGAAATATAGATGTTTTTGCTTATCGTGCTGATCAAGAATCAGTTGCCGATATTAAAGGGATGAATTTGTTTATTGATGATTTTACGTATCAAGATTCAAATCGTCTTCTCAGAGATTGGGCACCATATTTTTCTGTTCAGTTGGAGTCGTTATCTGCAAAATTTCCTGATGAAACCTATCAGGTAAAAATTGGGCAGACATCATACGATAGTAATGACCAAAAATTGAGAATTAACAACGGAAAGCTGATGCCGCTCTTATCACCCCAGGAACTGCCTGAAAAAATTGGCGAGGAGGTAGATCATTTTGATATAGAGTCCGGAGCGATAGAGATACACGGAGTTGATGCGGATAGCTGGATTGAATCTCGACTTCTACACGCCGATTACGCGACACTTGATAGCCTACAGCTGCGTATTTCAAGAGATAAAAATTATCCGGATAAAGAGAGGACTAAACGTCCACTTCCTGCTGTAATGTTAAAAAACTTCCCATATTCAGTAGCGCTTGACAGCATCCGCTGGACGAATGGGCTGATCAGCTACCGGCAATGGAAGGAAGGGCAAGATCAGTATGGAGAGGTAACGTTTAATGAGATTGATCTTGCCATGAAGAATATTCAAAATCGTGATGAGAGTGAACCGGTTACGGCTGTGGCAAAAACAAAATTGATGGATAAAAGCGACTTTGAAGTAGATTTTAGCTTTATGATGGATGATTCAGGTAAACACGATATATCAGGCCGGTTAAGCTCTATGGACTTAACAGCATTTAATAGCGTGTTTAGTCCTCTTGCTTTTATGAAAATACAGGATGATGCGGTGCTTGATTACCTGGAGTTTGATTTCCGGGCTAACGATGAAAAAGCGACCGGGAATGTAACGATGATCTACGATGGATTGTCGGTACGAAAACTCAACGAAGATACATTAGAGGAGTCCACATCAACCCGGCTGGTCTCTTTTGTGGCAAATCTTACATCGGTTCGGTCCGATAATGATGAGGATGATCCTCGTATCGGAGAGATTGATCTTGAGAGGGATAAGGAACGTTCAATGTTTACCTACTGGTGGCACACTTTGCGCGATGGGTTAAAAGAGAGCGTAGGCATGTAATAGTTAAGCCTCCAATTCCCATTTGTTATGGCTTAGTTAGGAGTTTGTTTTGGCAGCCGATGCCGGATCAATAGACCGCTGTATCTATTCCAAAATTTTATATATTTGAAATTGGTTTTTGGAATAATCACATCTAATTGGAGCTTTTTATGAAAAAATATCTGATACTCATTTTTGTAACACTTATCTGTACGTCCCCACTTTTTGCGGACGGTACGATGCTTCTGCGTGATCCATCGGTAAGTGATCAACACATTGTATTTGTTCATGCAAATGACCTTTGGGTTGTTGATCGTGAAGGGGGCGAAGCCCGGCGCTTAACCTCATCTGAAGGGGCGGAGACAAATCCAAGAATTTCGCCTGATGGTGAGTGGGTGGCATTTACCGGTCAATATGATGGGAATTCGGATGTCTACATTGTGCCGATTATAGGAGGTGAACCAACCCGTTTAACTTGGCACCCCGGGAATGATGTAGTTCAGGACTGGACACCGGATGGTGAATCCGTAATTTTTATGTCTGGTCGGGAGGGATACCCAACGGCGAATACCACATTTTTTACGGTCTCTGTTGATGGAGGTACACCCGAAAAGATGCCAATTCCTTTTGGATTTGCAGGGACAATCTCACCAGATGGTACAAAAATGGCATATCAGCCCTACCGGTTTTGGGATCCTGAATGGCGTAATTATCGTGGCGGACAAGCCCAGCCAATTTGGGTGTTTGATATGGAAACCCACGATTTTCTGCAAACTCCACGAACAGATCGAGAGCGCCACACATCTCCCGTTTGGATTGGGAACACCATTTACTACCTGTCGGAGAGAGATTTTGCAAACAACGTTTGGTCGTACAACCTCGATACGGAAGAGGAGGAGCAGCTGACATTCCACTCCGATTTTGACGCTAAAAATTTAGCGGCAGCCGATGATATCATCATTTACGAACAGGGAGGATATCTACACTCTCTTGATCCGGAAACTCACGAAACGGAACAGTTGGTAATTCACGCCAGGGGAGATATGAACTGGTCACGCCCTCGATATACGGATGTACCCTCTACACAATTGATGAATGCCAGACTATCACCCACCGGACAACGAGCAGTTTTTGAACATCGTGGGGAGATTCTTACCGTACCAAAAGAGCATGGCAACTGGAGAAATCTTACTAACAGCTCTGCATCGGCTGAACGAGCTCCTGTGTGGTCGCCTGATGGCCAGCATATCGCCTGGTTTTCCGACGAGAGCGGAGAGTATCAGCTAATGGTCGGGGATCAATACGGAATGGAAGAGCCAACAGCTTATTCCCTGAATGACCTCTTTTATTTCCGGCCTGATTGGTCACCCGACGGAAATCATATAGCTTTTACGGATACCGACTATAACTTGTGGTATATCAATCTCGAAAGCGGTGATAAAACCAAAGTGGATACCGATCGATTCGCCCACCCTGACAGAACGTTGAACCCGGTATGGTCTCCCGATGGAAAGTGGATCAGTTATGTTCGGCTATTGGACAATCAATACAAAGCAGTATTTGTCCATAACGTTGAGACGGGCGAAAACCATCAGCTGACAGACGGGCTTGCAGATGCTATCGACCCGCAGTGGGATAAGAGCGGGAAATACCTCTACTTTTTGGCAAGTACGGATTTTGCACTAAATACCGGCTGGCTCGATATGAGCAGCTATAACAAACCGGTTACTCGTGGCCTGTATATGATTGTTCTAGCGGATGATGAACCGCATCCTTTTGCTCCAAAAAGTGATGATGAACCCCTGCCGAATGATGAACCTGAGGAAGAGAATAATGGTGAGGTAGATGTACGGATTGATATCGAAGGAATTGATCAGCGAATTATATCGATCGATGTTCCAAAACGAAATTACACCTACACGGTAGCCGGACCGGAAGGGCATATTTTTTATGCAGAGTCACGCGATAATATGCCAACCGTTTTGCACAGATACAGCATCCCTAACCGGGAATCTGTCGAGTTTTTGAACAACGTTGCAGAAGCGACAATCAGTGATGATGGGGAGAGCCTGCTTTACCGCAGTAATTCCACCTGGGGGATTGTTTCTGCCTCCGGTGATGCAATTAGTCCGGGAGATGGCAGCATCAACACAGATAACATTCGCATCCGTATCAATCCAAAAGATGAGTACGCACAAATCTTTAAAGAGGGGTGGAGGTTTCAGCGCGATTTCCTTTACGTGGATAATGTTCATGGAGCTCCCTGGGATGAAGTCTATGAGTGGTATCGCCCGTGGGTGGATCATGTGCGTCACCGATCAGACCTGAATTATATCGTGGAAATAATGGGCGGTGAAGTAGCTATCGGGCACTCCTACGTATTTGGAGGTGATTTTCCTGATGTAGATTCCGTACCTGTGGGACTGCTCGGTGCCGACTACGAAATATCGGATGGCTACTTCAGGGTCGACAAAATTTACACCGGCGAAAACTGGAATCCTGAACTAACAGCTCCGCTATCAGGCCCGGGAATAAATGTTAATGAGGGCGATTATCTGCTTGAGGTAAATGGAGAGCCATTAACAGCAGATATGAACATGTATAAGCTCTTTGAAGCTACAGCAGGCAAGCAGGTGCAGTTGCGGGTGAATGATCGCCCGACTACCGATGGATCGCGCCTGGTTACGGTGGTTCCTATAGAGAATGAGAGTGGCTTACGGATGCGGGACTGGATTGAATCAAACCGTAGATTGGTGGATGAGATGTCGGACGGTCAGCTTGCATACGTGTACGTGCCGAATACAGGCACGGTTGGGTATGAGTATTTTAACCGCTACTACTTTTCGCAGCAGGACAAACCCGGTGCCGTAATTGACGAGCGAAATAATGGTGGTGGATCTGCCGCCGATTATATGGTGGATATCATGAATCGCGATCTTCACGGCTACTTTAACAGTAAAGCAGCTGATCGAAAACCGTTTACTACGCCAATGGCCGGAATTTGGGGACCCAAGGTGATGGTGATAAATGAAAATGCGGGATCGGGTGGAGATCTTTTGCCGTACATGTTCCGTAAAATGGAAATTGGCCCGCTGATTGGTACACGAACCTGGGGTGGTCTTGTTGGAACATGGGATACTCCATCATTTATTGATGGAGGGCGAATGGTAGCACCCCGGGGCGGCTTTTTTGATGTTGATGGAGAATGGGCCGTAGAAGGGGAAGGTGTAGCACCGGATATCGAAGTGTTCCAGCATCCGGCAGAGGTGATGCGAGGAAATGATCCACAGCTTGAAGCATCTGTTGAAGAGGCACTTCGTCTGCTTGAATTAAACCCGGTTGAACTGCAGGAAGAGCCGGAAGCGCCTGTTCGTTGGAAACGCCCCGACAGTAATTAAAGCCGAGTTTAACGTATGATAAATGAACAAAGCCCTCACCACTGAGGGTTTTGTTTTTGATGGAATATCTTACGCATTCAAAACTCCGGCTAACAATAAGTTAATGTGGAATCGTAGCCGTTATGAACTATTTTAGCCGAAAATGTTAAGCTAAGTCTTTAGATGTGAAAAACGAACTGCGGCGCGATCTACACACTCCGGGCGCTATTTTTATGGGGTTGGGTTCTATTGTTGGAACGGGAATTTTTGTAAGTATTGCCATTGCCACTCAGGTAGCAGGCAATGGTGTAATTATCGCTATCGTAATAGCGGCTATTTTGGCTGCATTTAATGGGTTAAGCAGTGCCCAGCTTGCCGCCGCTCACCCTGTCAGTGGTGGTACCTATGAGTATGGAAATCGTTTTTTAGGCAGTTATTTTGGATTTACCGCCGGATGGATGTTTTTGATCGCAAAATCAGCATCTGCTGCAACAGCAGTTTTAGGTTGTGTGGGATATCTTTTTTATGCATTTGGGATTGATGCAGATACTCGAATTCTTGTGGGCTCCGGTATACTTTTACTAACGTTGATGACATATCTTGTATCTGGTGGAATCAGAAGAAGTAACAGTGCAAATACAGTAATTGTAACCCTGACACTTTTGGGGCTTTTTGTACTTGTGGTAACTGCATTTGTTGTAAATGGCACACCCACCGAACCAATAATGAATGCCGTTACGGATACCTCGGGGTCAGCAATTTTATTTGCATCAGCATTAATGTTTGTGGCCTATACCGGGTATGGGCGTATTGCTACGCTGGGTGAGGAGGTTGCCAACCCTAAGGAGACGATTCCGCGAGCCATTATCCTCACAATGATAATTATTGTGGTGCTCTATTTAGCCGTTTCGCTTACAGCACTGCAGGTGATGGGTGCTGAGGCATTTGGAAATACGGTAGAAGGTGAGGCCGCACCATTGATGTTTGTAGCCGAAGCACTATCAGTTCCATTTATAGGTCCGGTAGTAACTTTTGCTGCAATAACAGCAATGTTAGGGGTATTACTGAATCTCATCTTAGGGTTATCTCGCGTAATGTTGGGTATGGCAAGGCGGAGAGATCTGCCACATTTCCTGTCAACCATCAACGCGAAAAACCAGAGTCCGGCTTCTGCTGTATGGGCAACAGGGTTAATAATTGGGTTGCTGGTTTTAAGTGGTGATGTTGTTTTTACATGGTCGTTTAGCGCATTCACTGTTTTAATCTACTACGCTATCACCAACTTATCTGCTTTAATGATGCCGGTTGAATTGAAGCGCTATTCTCAATTTGTACCTGCATGTGGGCTGTTTGGATGCCTGTTTTTAGCCTTTTGGATCGATCCGGTCGTTATGCTCATCGGAATTGGTTTAATAGCTGTGGGCTTAGTTTGGCACTTTATGGTATTGAAGTTGAAATCTGTATAAGCGAAGCTGAGTTCAGCTAGGGTTTCGACATTAATTATCCTTTGGTGTAAAATAGCTTCGGTCGACAGACCAATACCCTCCACCTTTGATAAATAGGAAAATACTTCCAATCAACATA
>SL_3KL_010_SEDDRAFT_10005172_pt1 | contig 11748 bp, 9 predicted proteins | sample SodLakKL_010_SED_2_FD_10381 | JGI IMG/M metagenome (IMG submission 10381)
GCCGGCCTGCCCAGCCTGGAGCCGGACCTGGCGACGGGCCGTGGTCCAATCCGCTACCGCGAAACCGGCTCGGTGGGCGTGATCGAGTTCGATTTCTATAACGGCGCCATGAGCACCCTGGATTGTCAGGCCCTGCTGGCCGCCTGGCGCGAAGTCCGCCGGAGCACGGCGCGGGTCATCGTGCTGGCCGGTGGCAGTGACTTCTGGTCCAACGGCATGGACCTGAATTCCATCGAGGCGGCCGAAAGCGCAGCCGATGAATCCTGGGCCAATATCAACGCCATGGATGACCTGGCCGAGGCCATCTTGACCACCACCGACAAGCTCACCATCAGCGCCTTGCGTGGCAATGCCGCGGCCGGCGGGGTGTTCCTGGCTTTGGCCGCCGACCGGGTGTGGGCGCGCAGCGGCGTGGTGCTGAATCCGCATTACAAGAACATGGGCAACCTGTACGGCTCGGAGTTGTGGACCTACCTGCTGCCGCGCCGGGTGGGCGTCGATGGCATCGATCAGGTCATGGGCCATCGTCTGCCCATGCTGGCAAGCCAGGCCGCCGAGCTGGGGCTGATCGATCAGGCCGGACCCGGTAATCCGGAAGACTTTGATCAGTACGTGCTCGAGCAGGCCACTGAACTGGCCGGCGAGAACTGGCAGCAGGCCATTGAAGCCAAGCAGGCACAACGTGAACGCGACGAGGCTGAAAAACCCCTGACCGAGTACCGCGCCGAGGAGCTGGAGCGCATGCGCCTGAATTTCTACGGCTTCGACCCTTCTTATCATGTGGCCCGCTACCGCCTGGTCCGGCGCACACCGCATGCCTGGACGCCGCTGTATCTGGCCCGACATCGCCACCGGGTCGGCAAGTCGGCCCGGCGGACACGGCCGGCCCCGTGAGCGCGACCCGGCACGTCACCATCGGCGGTCGGGTCCAGGGGGTGGGATTTCGGCCCTTCGTCTACCGACTGGCCCACGAGCTCAACCTGACCGGCTGGGTGTACAACGCCGCCGGCGTGGTCGAGACCGAAATCCAGGGCAGCGAACAGCAGCTTGAAGACTTCGTCCGCCAGGTCATTGATCGGGCTCCGCCGCTGGCCCGGCCCGAACTGCTGGCCGATCATCCGGTTCAGGCCGAGCCGCATTCGGCCTTCGTGATTCGTCCCAGCCAGGCCGATGCCGAGCCGGAAATTCACGTCCCACCCGATCAGTTCATGTGCGATGACTGCCTGGCCGAGGTCAGCGATCCGGATGAGCGCCGTTATCGCTATCCCTTTATCAACTGCACCCAGTGCGGACCGCGTTACACCATTATCCGGGCCATGCCGTATGACCGGCCCAACACAACGCTGCGCGATTTTCCGCTGTGCCCGGACTGTCATGCAGAGTACAGCAACCCGCTGGACCGGCGCTTCCATGCCCAGCCGCTGGCCTGCGCGGAGTGCGGCCCCTCATTAAGATTGGTCGAAGATGGCCAGGTCACCGAGGACAATGAAACCGTGATCGCGGCAGCCATCGAACGCATCCAGGCCGGCAAGGTGCTGGCGGTGCGTGGCGTCGGCGGTTATCACCTGGTCTGCGATGCCGGCAATGAATCCGCCGTGGCCGCGCTGCGCCGGCGCAAGCATCGTCCCGACAAACCGCTGGCGGTGATGGTGCCGATGCGTGGTGAAGATGGCCTGGATGGCGCGCGTGAGCTGGCCGAACTCGATGCCGGGATTGCCGCCAGCCTGGCCGATCCGCAACGGCCCATCGTGCTGGCGCCGATTCGCTTATGCGCCCAGCTCGCGCCGAGCATCGCACCCGGGCTGGGCGAGGTCGGGCTGATGCTGCCTTACAGTCCATTACACCACCTGCTACTGAAAGGACTGGACCGGCCCATCGTGGCCACTTCGGGCAATCTCAGCGGTGAGCCGGTGCTGACCGATCCAGCCGACGTCGAAGCCCGGCTTTGTGATGTCGCCGATGCCTTTGTTCATCACAACCGACCCATCCAGCGACCGGCCGATGACCCGGTCTGTCGCTCCATTGCCGGCCGTGTGCGGCCGATCCGCCTGGGCCGCGGCAATGCGCCGCTGGAGCTGGAACTGCCGCTGGAACTGGATGAACCGACGCTGGCCGTCGGCGCTTTCCTGAAAAACACCGTGGCCCTGGCCTGGAAAAAACGGGTGGTGGTCTCGCCGCATATCGGCGAGCTGGACAGCCCGCGCGCGGTCGAGGTGTTTCGCCAGGTCACCACCGATCTGCAGAGCTTGTACGGCATCCAGGCCCGGCAACTGGTCTGCGATGCCCACCCGGACTTTCCCAACAGCCGCCATGTGCGCGATTCGGGGCTGCCCTATCGACGGGTCTTTCACCACGAGGCCCATGCCTCGGCGATTGCCGGAGAGTTCGACCGGGTCGATGAGGACATGCTGGTGTTTGCCTGGGATGGCGTGGGCTATGGCCGCGACGGCAGTCTGTGGGGTGGCGAAACCTATTTCGGGCGGCCGGGACAATGGCGGCGCGTGGCCTCGCTCAAACCCTTTCGCCTGCCCGGCGGCGACCAGGTCACGCGCCAGCCCTGGCGCACCGCACTGTCGCTGTCCTGGCATGCCGGCTTTGACTGGTCCGGTGCGCCGGATTTCGATCCGCTACTCAGGCGCGCCTGGGACACCGGCCTGGCCAGCCCCTGGACCAGCGCGGCCGGGCGACTGTTCGATGGCGCCGCGGCGCTGACCGGTACCGCGCTTGAAGCCAGTTATGAAGGCCAGGGCCCGGCCTGGCTGGAAGCCTTGTCGAAGAACGGCACTGCCGATGACGCTCCGTCCCTTGAGCTGATCACGGATGAAGAAGGCCTGATTCGTGCCGACTGGTCAAAGCTGATGGCATGGCTGGCCGATCAGCACATCCCGGCGGCCAATCGCGCCGCCGGCTTTCACCAGGCCATGATCAACGGCCTGGTCGCGCAGGCGAAACGGCTGGCGGCAGAATACGAATTCACCCAAGTGGGCCTGGGCGGCGGGGTGTTTCAGAACGCGGTGCTGGGCGCCGGCGTGACGAGCCGCCTGACCGATGCCGGTTTTCAGCCCTGCCTGCCGGAAATTCTGCCGGTCAACGATGCCGTGATCAGCTATGGTCAAATCATCGAACGGGCCGCCGGCGGTGGCGTCGATCCGGCCTGATCAACACTCTGGAACATGGAAAACAACAATGCCAGTTGAAAAACTTCCGAAACATATCCGCCTGGCGCATGGCAATGGCGGGCGCTACATGCGTGAACTTATCGACGGCCTGTTTGCCCCGCGCCTGGCCGCACTGGGGCTGGACACGCGCGTCGATGCCGCGCCGGTAGAAGTGCCGGCCGGGGCGCGCATGATGATGACCACTGATGGTTTTACCGTTGATCCGCTGGAATTTCCCGGCGGCAATATCGGCTCGCTCGCCATCCACGGCACGGTCAACGACCTGGCGGTGGCCGGAGCCAAACCACTGTATCTGACCCTCAACGCCTTTATCGAGGAAGGCATCGAAACGGCCCTGTTGGAACGGGTGGTCGACTCTCTTGCCGCGGCTGCGGCCGATGCCGGGGTCAGCCTGGTGGCCGGTGATACCAAGGTGCTGGCGCGCGGCGAATGCGGCGGCATCTACCTGGCCACTACCGGACTGGGCGTGGTGGATGAAAGCCTCTCGCTGGGTCAGCAGCATATCCGGCCCGGCGATCGCATCCTGGTCTCAGGCACGGTCGGCGATCACGGCACGGCGGTGTTGCTGGCGCGTGAGGAATACGGCCTGCGCGGCGACCTGGCCTCGGATTCGGCCAGCGTGCGACCGATCACCGAGTATCTGCAAGGCTACCCGGGGCTGCGATTCATGCGCGATCCGACCCGCGGCGGACTGGCCACGGTGGTGCTGGACCTGGCCCGCGAAACCGGCTTCGGCCTGGCCCTGGACGAGGCGGCCATCCCCTTGAGCGAACCGGTCTCGGCCGTGTGCGAATTGTTGGGCTACGACCCGCTCTACCTGGCCTGCGAGGGCCGGGTGGTGGCGGTGATGGCGCCCGACGAGGCCGAACAGGCCGTGGCCGGTCTGCGTGAATCCGGCCTGGCCGGGCAGGCCGCCATCATCGGCACCGTCGGTGAACAAAAAGGACCGGTCATGCTGACCACCGGTCTGGGCGGGCAGCGCCTGATCGATGAGCTCGAAGATGACCCCTTGCCGAGAATCTGTTAAAGACACCCTGATCGATCATGCGTGACTCGGAACTCATTGAGCCCCAGCAACAAGGTTCCGGCGGCCCGGTTGGCGCCTGGTTGCAAGCCTCGCGACCGCGCACCCTTCCGGCGGTCATCGGCCCGGTATTGCTGGGCCAGGTGCTGGTGGCCGATGAATACTTTGCATGGTCCACCGCCGTGCTGTGCCTGGTCTGCGGCCTGGCCTTGCAGATTGCCGTCAACCTGGCCAATGACCTGTTCGATGGCTTGAGCGGCGTCGATCAGGATGACCGGCTCGGGCCGGTGCGGGCCATGCACGCCGGTCTGCTGAGCGCCCGGGCCCTGGCCGTGGGGTTGTCCATCACCCTGGCCGTGGCTGCCGTGAGTGGACTGTGGCTGATCATTCACGGTCACTGGCTGCTGTGGCTTCTGGGCGCGGCCGCCATGCTGGCCGTGCTGGGTTACAGCGGCGGGGCACGGCCTTATGCCAACCTCGGCCTGGGCGAGGTGGTCGTTTGGATATTCTTCGGCCCGGTCGCGGTGCTGGGCAGCCTGCTGGCCCATGGTAGTCCAATCACCAGCGAGGCCACCTGGGCGGCAGCGCTGGTCGGCTTTCCGGTGGCCGCCATCATGGTCGTCAACAATCTGCGTGATCGCCACACCGACCGGCGCGCCGGCAAGCTGACATTGCCGGCCCGGCTGGGCAGGGCGCGAACATTGTGGATTTTTGCCGGATTGACCCTGTTGCCTGCCGTGTTCGCCATCCCGCTGGGTTCGGGAGCTTTGCTGTGGTCGGCCTGGATACTGGTCATGCTTGCAGCTCTCTGGCTCAACTGGCGCCTGCGCCTGTCCGAGGGCCGGGCACTGAATCCGCTGTTGGGCCTGACGGCTCTTTATTCACTGCTGTTTGCAGCCTGGCTGATGGTGCTGTCCGGCGGCTGATTTCGCCAGAGAACAGCAGTCCCGTTGCCATATCAATCGTTGCAATTCAAGTTAAACCCGATTCTCGCGCAGAAACAAGTCACCCTTCTGACTTGCGCTTCAGGCTCAGGAATACCAATCGGTACACATTGTCGTCATCGGGCGGGCGAACCTGCATGGTCTCGGTGAACCACTCCGACAGGTCGTAGTCGGGAAAAGGGGTATCCCCCTCGGGTTCGGCATCGATCAGAGTCAATTCCATGCGATCAGCCAGCGGCAGTGCCTGGCGATAGATCTCGCCACCGCCGACCACCATGACCCGTTCGACATCAGCACATCTGCGCAACGCTGCGTCCAGACTGTCGGCCAGCTCCACGCCGTCGGGCAAGTGTGGATTCGATCGGCTGATCACGATATTTCGCCGTCCCGGCAGTGGTTTGCCAATGGACTTGAACGTCTTGCGACCCATGATCAACGGGTACGAGCCCGTGATGGTCCGGAAGTGCTTGAGATCGGCCGGCAGGTGCCAGGGCATATCACCCTGATGCCCGATCACTGCATTGCGGGCCATGGCAGCGACCAGCACCAGCTCACCGGAAAAGGATTTCATTGTCTACATCCACGCTTTTGCAATGAACCGGCGACTTTGGCCGGCGCCAACAAGCAATCATAGAACATCGTCGAGCTCGGTGATCAAGGGTTGCCATGAGAGTGGTAAGCTTGCATCTGTCCCCTTACCCAGAATACATGTTTGGCCTCATGGCGATGTCGGACGAAGACCAGATCACCTTGTTGCTCGAACGACTGGGCTCCTCGCCCGAATCGCTGGAGCAGCTGACAGAAATCGTCTATGACGATATTCGCCGACTGGCCAGACACCAACGCGCGCGCATGGGAACCGGCGAAACCCTGCGAACCACCGCACTCGTCCACGAGGCTTACATGAAACTGTTTCGCGACACGGGTGTTTCGATCTCCAATCGTCAACACCTCAACCGCCTGATGGTGCGCACCATTCGCCAGGTCATCGTGGATCACGCCCGCAGCCAGATGGCCCGGAAACGCGGTGGCGATGCGGCCCACCTGCCGCTCGAAGAGGGCCTTGTCGCCGACGACGAGCGCGACGTGGCCTGGGTGCTGGACATGAATGCCGCCATCAATCGGCTGGCCGAGATGGACAGCGAGCTGGCCGACATCGTCACCGCACGCTACTTTGCCGGCAACACCACCGAGGAGATCGCCGACATGGCCGACATCTCACGCCGCACCGTCCAGCGCCATCTCAAACGTGCCAATGCCTGGCTGCGCCTGGAGCTCGGCCTGGGTGGCACAGATTCCGCCGGCTGATCCCACTCAGCCCGAGGGCTCCTCGACGGGATGGCCGGGATCGCGTACCCAGAGATCGCGCTGCGGAAAAGGAATTTCGATGCCGGCCTTGCCGAGCTCCTTGTAGATTTTCATGTACAGTTCATGGGTAACCACACCGCGCTCTGAAGGGTGGTCGACCCAGCAAAGTAACTCGAAATCCAGGCTGGAATCACCAAAGCCGCGCATCCTGACCCGCGGTGACGGATCACGACACACCGTATCGTGATCGGCTGCCACCCGTTCCAGCAAATCGACCACTTCGTCGACATCGGAACCGTAGGCCACGCCCACTTTGAGGCGAATGCGAAACTTGACCCAGCGCCCCCCGGATTCGTTGAAGATCTTGGCATTGGCCATTTCCGAGTTGGGCACGGTGATTTCGACATCGTCCCGGGTCAGCAGGCGAGTGGAGCGAATTCCAACCTTGGTGATCTCGCCGCGATCACCGGAATCAAGCACGATGTAATCGCCCAGCTTGTAGGGCGCATCGGCAATGATGAAAAATCCGGCGAACAGGTTGGCCAGCGTGTCGCGCGCGGCAAAGCCCACCGCGATGCCGATCACGCCGGCCGAGGCCAGCCAGGCGGTCGGATTGATATCCCAGACCATCAGCAAGGCGTAGGCCGCCGCCCCGATGATCAGAATCGTCATGACCAGGTCGAACAGCGGAATGGTGCGTTCCTCGACGATGGCGTAGCGATCGCGTACCCGGCCTAGAATCTCCAGTCCGACATGCGAGGCGCGCATCGCCGACTTGATCAACCTGAGAATCAGCAGGCTGAGCAGAATGCGGATGATGACCTGCTCGACCCGCTCGCTGAAACCGATGACCTGGACCGCCACCACCACGGCGATATAGGCGACGATCAGGGCCGCGACATTGGCCAGAATGCGAAGGAACCTGGCGCCCAGATCCGGGCTGGTACGCGACACCAACTTGCCGCCCCAGTGCAGCACGAAGGCTCGCCCCAGCACCGCCAGTCCAATCCCGACCGCCACCACGACCAAGGCCAGCACCGGCGGATAATTGGCCAGAAAATACCAGGACGATTCCAGCACTTCGGGCAACCAGGCTGGCGGGTCGGCCCGTAGAGCGGCGATCTGGGGATCGGTTCCAGACTCGGAATTCATTGCGTGCTCTCCTCGCTTGAATGACCGGCATTATGATCACTTTGGGACTGCGGGCCAAGGTGATGTTCGCCACGCCTACGGGCCAGCGCAATCTGACGGACCCGCTCCCGGATTCCCGCCAGTCTTGCCGCATCGAAAACCTCGTCACAAATCCGGCACCGGCCTCGCTCATCAACCGGCGGCATGCCGCTGGCTTCCAGGCCTTCCGCCGGCCGCCGACAGCCGGCGCAGATCGGCCGGCCGGTCGGACGCAGCCCATGGTCAACGCTGACCCGGTCATCGAACACAAAGCATTCACCCTGCCAGTGACTGTCTTCCGGATCAATGGCATCGAGATAAGCCAGAATGCCGCCGTGGAGTTGGTAGACCTGCCGGTGGCCATGAGCCAGCAGCCAGGCACTGGCCTTTTCGCAACGCACCCCGCCGGTACAGAACATGGCGACGGGTCGATCGGGGTCAAGATGTTCCAGCGACCAGTCGCGAAACTCGGTGAAATGATCAATGCCGGGATTGATGGCATCCCGGAAAGTGCCGACTTCGACTTCATACTGATTGCGGGTATCGACCAGCTGCACCTGTTCCTGACCCAGAAGCTCCTGCCACTCCCGGGGACTGAGTGAGCGTCCAACGGCGGCCTGGCCCGGGCGCAGCTCCGGCTCGAAGGTGATGATCTCGGGCCGAATGCGCACTTTCAGACGCAGAAACGGTACCGGATCGACCGTACTGCGATGGCTGACCGGATCGTCGACACCATAATGCTCAGCCAGCCACTCCAGCCATTGATCAAGAGACTCGGACGTGCCGCCCAGGCTGAAGTTGATACCCTCCGGCGCCAGTAAGACGGTGCCCCTGAGTCCCAGCGCCTCGGCCCGAGCGCGCAGGCGCTTCCGCATCAGGGGCAAATCATCCAGATCGATGAACTGATAAGCGCTGAGCAGTTCGGGCATGGCGGGCGTTTTACTTATGAAATGAGAACCAGAAACCTATTGTAAGCACCTGTGATCGGCGCTGTTGATGCGCAGACATTGCCAACAATGGCCTGCAGCAGGCCCAGGCCTGCTCCAGACTCATCGATTTCTAAGACTGGAACAGGTGCGAGCGAGTTGGCCGATTCGCCGCCAGTCGCCGGCGGCAACAGCGCTTTCAGGCACCATCCATGAACCTCCGACGGCTATCACATTGGGCAGGGCCAGGTAATCGGCGGCCTTTTCCGCCGTGATGCCGCCGGTGGGCACAAAGCTGGCCTGCGGCAGGGGCCCGGCCCAAGCGCGCAACATGGCCGGACCGCCCGCGGCCTCGGCCGGGAAGAACTTGAAGTGATCATGGCCATGCTCCATGCCGAGCATGATCTCCGAAGCCGTGGACACGCCCGGGATCAGCGGCAGGGGCGCATCGGCGCTGGCCCGATACAGGCTTTCGGTACAGCCCGGCGAGATGGCGAAGCGGGCGCCGGCGCGGGCTGCGCGGTCGAGATCCTGCGCCGACAGCACGGTACCCGCACCCACCACTGCATCAGGCACCTCGGCGGCGATACGGGCAATGGCATCCAAAGCCGCCGGTGTTCTGAGCGTGATTTCCAGCAGGCACAATCCGGCGTCGACAAGCGTGTGGGCCAGTTGCACGGCCTGGTCGGCGGAATCGATGCGTATGACCGGGATCACCACGGTACCGGCAAACAACTTGCTGGTATCGATATCGTCTCTCATGAGAAAACCTTAGAATTCACCACAGAGGCACAGTGCCGCGCCCAGCAGGCCCGGTTCGGGGTGCGTGACGACGATGATCTGGACCTGCTCGAGGTGGGCGGCGAAGCGTCCCTTGTCCAGAAATCGTTCGCGGAAGGCGCTGGATTTCAGAAACGGGATGAAGCGCGGCACGATGCCGCCTGAAATCGCCAGCGTGGCTGCGCCGTGGATCAGGGCGGCATCGCCGGCCACGCTGCCGAGAATGGCACAGAAGCGGGCCAGCGCTTCGCGGGCCGCACGGTCTTCGCCGGCGATGGCAGCAGCCACGATATCGGCTGGATCGCGCAAGCTCTGATCCGGCCAATCACTCTTGCCGGGCGGATCGCCGGCCAGCGCAGCATGAATCTTGGCAAGCCCCGACCCGGACAGGGCGCGCTCGACCGACACCCGACCATGGCGGGCGCTGAGCCAATCATGAATCCGGCGCTCCTCGCTACCCAGCGGCGCATAGCTGATATGGCCGCCCTCGGTCTCGACCACCCGCCACTGATGGGCCGGACAGTCGACCAGCAAAGCCATGCCCAGGCCTGTACCTGCCCCGATGACACTGATCGGCGCTTGCAGTGGATTTCTTTCCGGCCCGTTCAGGGACTCGAACTCGCCCGTCTCGAGCGCGGCCACCGCCCTGGCGGTGGCGCCGAAGTCGTTGAGTACGGTGAGATGCTTCAAGCCCAGCGCCTCGGCCAGCTCGCTGCGATTGAACGACCAGGCCCTGTTGGTCAGGCGAATCTCATCGCCACGCACCGGGCTGGCCACCGCGATGGCGGCTTTTTCCGGTTGAATTCCAATTCCGGCCAGGTAATGACCGGCGGCCTGTTGCAGGCTGGCGAAGTCGGCCGTGGGCAGGGTTTGCGGCTTGATAAGGCGCGGTCGATGCTCACCCGGCTCGGCCAGGGCGAAACGGGCATTGGTGCCGCCGATATCGCCGACCAGCACCGGGGTATTCATCATTGATCATCCTCGTCGGCATCGAACAGGATGGAGGCGCCCTGTTCGGCCTGGCTGACATGCGCGCGCGCGTGGCCGAACAGTTCCCGACCGGTGCCGAAGTGGAAGCGTTGGGCGTTGACCTCGAAGTTTGCTCGTGCGGCAAGAATGTCCTCGTCAACCGATGTTTCAATGACACCGCACTCGGCATCAATGACGACCGGGTCGCCGTCGCGCAGCTTGCCGATCATCCCGCCGGCAACCGCCTCGGGCACCACATGGATGGCGGCCAGCACACTGCCCGAGGCGCCCGACATGCGCCCATCGGTCAGCAGCGCCACCCGTTGACCGCGGTCCTGGAGCACCTGCAGGGTGGGAGTGAGCTTGTGCAACTCCGGCATGCCGTTGGCCTTCGGACCCTGGCCGCGGATCACCGCCACGAAATCGCCATCCAGTTCACCGTTGTTGAACGCTTCGAGCAAATCATCCTGAGCATCGAAGATTCTGGCCGGCGCCTCGATGCGGCGGTGTTCGGGCGCGACCGCGGAAATCTTGACAATGGCCCGTCCCAGATTGCCCTGGACCAGCCGAATACCGCCTTCGGTTGAGAACGGTTCAGATACCGGGCGCACGATTTCGGTATCCAGCGAGGGTCCGGCGCCTCTGCGCCAGCGGAGTTGATCACCCTGCAGAAAAGGTTCGCAGGCCTGGTCATTGAGATCACCGCCATGGATGCAGCGGATATCGGCATGCAGCAATCCGGCATCGAGCAGTTCGCGGATCATCAGCGCCATGCCGCCGGCGGCATGGAAGTGATTGACATCAGCCTGGCCGTTTGGATATAGACGGGCCAGCAAGGGCGTGGCGCGCGAGATCTCGTCCAGGTCGTCCCAGTTGATCACGATCCCGGCTGAGCGCGCCATGGCCACCAGGTGAATGGCATGATTGGTCGAGCCCCCGGTAGCGGCCAGGCCGACCATGGCATTGACCAGGGCTTTCTCATCCACGCTGCGGCCGATGGGCGTGTATTGCTGACCTTCAGCACTGATGTGGCAGGCGCGCTCGGCCGCGGCCAGGGTCAGCGCATCCCGAAGCGGGGTGTTGGGATTGATGAAGGCCGCGCCGGGCAGGTGCAGGCCCATCACTTCCATCAGCATCTGGTTGGAGTTGGCCGTGCCGTAGAAGGTGCAGGTGCCGGGCGAATGGTAGGAGGCGGCCTCGGCCTCCAGCAGGTCCTCGCGGCCGGCCTTGCCTTCGGCATGCAGCTTGCGAATGCGCGCCTTTTCGCTATTGGGCAGGCCCGACGGCATGGGCCCGGCCGGGATCAGGATCACCGGCAAATGCCCGAAGGCCAAGGCACCCATGATCAGCCCCGGCACGATCTTGTCGCACACCCCCAGCATGACCACGGCATCGAAGGTGTTGTGCGACAGGGCCACGGCGGTGGCCTGGGCGATCACATCGCGCGA